>MRWG01000849.1_pt1 | contig 24816 bp, 25 predicted proteins | sample 1013341 | NCBI WGS metagenome assembly MRWG01 (sample SAMN06117577, study PRJNA244670) | biofilm metagenome | biome: Water; feature: Cathode Biofilm; material: Biofilm; isolation source: microbial consortium enriched at the cathode of a solar microbial fuel cell | place: USA: District of Columbia ... | reverse complement strand
TCCTTCATCTCGGGTTCGATCTTCCATTTCACCATGACGACGCACACGCGCATTTCTGGCCCATTTCCGACTGGCGCTTCAGATCACCGGTATCGTATTGGGATCCCGCACATCACGGCAGCATTGTACAAGTGGCGGAAGTCCTACTGGCACTTGGCATGATCTCTCTGATATGGCGGCGCTTCCCAGGCATCCGGTCGCTGAAAGCGGTTCTTGCTCTGGCGATGGTCAGCTATATCGCCGTCCCGATATACTTCACACTGATGATATCGGGGCCGTGAACCAAGGCACTAATGTCTGCGCATTGCGGATCGTCCACGCTCTGCTATCGAGGAAGAATGGCAAACAGCAACAAAAATTCGAACGTTACGTTGGATTAGGTTACATCTAAGACGACTTTAACGGGACCGAACACCGAACTGAATGGATAACTGCCCATGTTCCCGATTTCCGCCGATGTGTTATCGCTTTTCGTGGTGTCTTCATGCGCGCTCGCCCTGGCGCCGGGACCGGATAATATTTTCGTGTTGACGCAATCGGCGATGAACGGCCGCGCGGCAGGCCTACTGGTTACACTAGGGCTATGCACCGGTTTGCTGTTCCACACGGCTGCCGTCGCCGTCGGTGTCGCTGCGGTCTTCGCCACGTCCGCCATAGCGTTCACGATCCTCAAGATCGTCGGAGCGGCTTACCTTATCTATTTGGCGTGGGGTGCTTTCCGTGCAACCGGCACGGTTCAGACCGAGGGCGAAGGCTCACCCATTGCCGGGGCGGGTCTTTACCTCCGCGGCGTCGTCATGAATGTTACCAATCCGAAAGTGGCCATTTTCTTCCTCGCCTTTCTTCCGCAATTCGCGGATCCGGCACGCGGCTCGGTAACCTGGCAAATCGTTCTGCTCGGCGCCGTGTTCATGGCGGTGACGCTTTGCGTCTTCGGCACGGTTGCGTGGTTTTCCGGCTTCGTCGGCGAAAAGATAAGAAAGTCTCCACGTGTTCAGTCCACGATCAACAAGGTCGCGGGTATCGTATTTCTTGGCCTCGCCGGACGCCTTCTGATCACGGAACGGTAAATTCGATTCAGAACAAGATCTGCTAACCGGCATTGTCCGAGCACCAAACCCGCTAATGTGGCAGGGTGTCGTTCTGCCGGGCTCCATCAGGGCCAGCGGTCATGCACCGCGTCAACAGGCCAGATACATGACTGCAAACCCAACCCGTCACTCTGATCACGACTTACACATGCAATGTCGGGGCATCCATATATGATAATGCCCTAGGGGCTAATTTGGAATTCCGGCCCTTCCGGCAACAGCCGAACACCGGGCCGGAGGTGCTTGTAGGGGTACGCGCGCGGATCGACGATATGCGCACCAGGTGTCAGCACGATCAGTGTTTTCTCGGCGATGGGGTCGAAGTCGGCTCGAAAATGGCACGTGCTCTTCAACGCCAGTATCTTCTGTTTCGTCGGGTCGATGCCGATATGCTTGAAAATATCCTGATCGTAAGCCTGCATCCGCCGCGATGCGACGACAATGGAAATGCCGCCGATGCGCAACACCGCCGTCGGCCCGAGGTTGATCTTGCGCCCGGGGATACTCCGGCCCGTGGTCGTAAACTGTCCATCGCTCAAGGCGGTGACCGTGAACGTCCCGTGGAACGGTCTGTCACCGGGGATTTCATGTTTACCACCAAGCGCGAGCGTTACCTCGGCGCCGATGCCAGCCGCGTGCGCGGCCTCAGCGGCGGCGGCGTCCCACATCACGCACATTGCAACGCCCTCGGCGCCGTGGCGGTGCAAGGCTTCGAGGAGCCCGGTTGTGTCACAGGTGCCGCCGCAGCCGGGATTGTCCTGGGTATCGGCGAGGATCACCGGTTTACTGGCGCCGGCGGCGACCTTCATCGCCTGGCTGACCGCTGTGTCGGGATCCAGTAACGGCTCGGCGAATTCAGCCTCGCGGGATATGACCATGGCGGCGAGTTCATCGGCCGCCGCGTCCGCCGCGGCCTGACTATAGGCATGACAGACCACGGCGGGCCCGCACTCGGCCAGGTCCGATGGCGGGAACCCGGCGCCGTAGCAGAGATCCAGGACCGCCCCGCCTTCACCTGCCACCGACGCCTCAACGATCGCTTTGGTCGGCTCGACCAGGGTGCACTGGAAGTTCAATGGCAGCAGGAAAGGTATCCGGCGGATCGCCTTGCCGCGGGGGATACCCTCTTCCAGAATTCGCATCAGAATTTTCGCTGACCGTCCGCCCGTATGCTGGCGGTCGATATGCGGATAGGTCAAATAGATGGCCATACCGTCGCAATGCTCGACCATCTGCTCGGTGATGTTGACGTGATAGTCGAGCGTGATGACCACCGGCACGGCGCTGCCGACAACGGCCCGGACCCGGCGCAGCAGTTCTCCCTCGGCATCCGGGAAGGTTTCCGAGCACATGGCGCCGTGCAAATCCAGATAGACCGCGTCGACGGGCATTCGCTCGGACAGCATGCCGACCAATTCCCCGACAATGCGCTCGAAGGCGTCGTCGGTGATGTAACCGCCGGCGCCGGCATGCCCCCAAATCAGCGGCACCAGTTCATGACTGCCGTCGATGGCATCAAGGAACCCCGACATCCCAAAGGACCCGCCTGTCGTCCGGGCGATGACCTCTTCGCGTCGCGCCAATGGCGGAAACTCGCCGCCCTTGGCGTAATATTCGTAGTCCGTACGCATCGGCACAAAGCAGTTGGTCTCGTGCAAAAAGCCGGCGATCGCGATCCGTGCCATTGATTAGGGCTCCTCTTCCAATGCATGCCGTTAAAATCACAATCACATTAACGCCAAAATAATTCGATGTGCGCAATGTCACATGCAAATGAACCGACGTTCGCGGCTTCGGTAAATAATCCAAAGATCTTCAGCCATCATGAGAGAAAATGGTGGGCGCGACAGGGATTGAACCTGTGACCCCTGCCGTGTGAAGGGAGAGAACTTCTGCCCATTCAGTGCAGTTGGTTACCGTTCTGTCGCCGTCCCGTCCCATTCAGTCCATTTGCGTCCTGTTATTTCCGGACAGGTTTCAATCGGGTCAGCGCTGCCTTCCTGTCGCGAATGCTGCGGCTAACATGCTGGCCAGCAAAAGATACACGAATGTCAGCACCACGGCGTCGATACTGACGTCCTGATCGATCAGCCAACCGAACGCAGCCGGCGAAATGCCGAACAGTAACGCCGTCACGGTATGGACCACCGACCGAATGCCGCCCAAGTGCCGGGTGCCGTATATCTCGGCCCAAATCGCGCCCGACAGGCTAAACCGCCCGCCTGTCGTCATGCCGACACCGAGCAGGTACAAAAGCGCCGCTGCCGGTGAATTTCCGTAAACCAGACACACCAGCCCGGCGATCATCGGCACCGTCGACCACGGCAGCATCCGACGCGCGCTGTAACGGTCGACGAGCATGCCGAAAACGACCGCGGCGACGATCGTCGCCATCGCGAAGCCGACGAAGCAGGCCGCCAGCCACTCCAGCGTCCAGCCCTTCACCGCGGCGATGGTGCCGTGATGGAAGAACAGCGCCGTGATCAACGGCGACGGGAGCACCAGCGTCGGCGCCAGCGCATAGAATTTCAGGTCTGTAAGGGCTTCGCGCCGGGTGGCATGCCGGATATCGGTTTCCGGTGCCGCATCCGCTGTCTGGTCGCGCGCCTTTGCATCGAGCGGTATCGGCCACAACAGCCATAACAGCAGCGGCACACCAACGAATAACAGAAGCGCGCCGCTTCCCATCCATGTCATGCGCCAGCCGATGACGCCCATCATCACCACCGCCAGGATCGGCAACACCGCCTCGCCGATGGCGATACCGAGCGCGCAGATCGACGTCGCGATACCCCGGCGGCGCACGAAATAGCGCGACATCGTCACCACGGACGCATGGTTCATCATCGATCCGCCGGTGGCCCGGAACCCGAAGAGCACCAGGTAAAGTACCGCCACGTGCGAGGCCGCCGCAAAGGACAATGCCGATACGGCAAGCACGGAAACCATCAGGACCGCGTATGTGCGGATGGAGATATCGTCGACGAGGCGGCCCAACCACGGAATGAGCATCGCCGCGGTCAGCGTCGCCGCTGAATAGATATAACTGAATTCCCCCGGTGTCAGGCCGAAGTCGGCCTGCACCTCCCCCCCGAACAAGGCAATGTAGAACGTCCGCCCGAATGACGAGAGAAACTGGAAAATCAGGCCGAAGCTCAGCACTCGCCACTCGGCGATAAAGAACCTGGTCAGGTCACCGAAAACCAGCATCTGCCATTTCCAAAACGACGCCGGGCGCCCGCCCCGGGGTCAAAACCCGGGTTCGCAATCCGGGTCCAGCGGATACACCGGCCGGCGCACGTTGCTCCATGGGAACAGACTGTAATCGGATGTACAGATGCCCGGGCCCGAAACCATCACCACGTCCTTGAGAATCGGCTCGAACCCGGCTCGGAAATGCTGGCGCGACTTAATCAGGATGTAGCGCTTCCTGGACGGGTCGATGCCGGCATGTGTGAAGACGCCGAGGTCGAAGGGCTCGTGGCGTTTCGAGCAGATCACGATCTCCACGTCACCGACGGCAAGCACCGCCGTATCGCCGAGTGAAATGCGGTGTCCGGTGTTCTTCGGCGCGGTGACGGTGAACTGTCCGTCCGTGATTGCCTTGACCTTACCGGTAAGCGGAAGCGGCGTGCCTTTCACCCCGATGTTCGGAAAATCGATCCGGCCGCCGAGCATCACCGAGACCTCGGCCCCCTCACCGGCCGCAATCATCTGCTGGACGGTTTCCGGGTCCCAGAACGGACCGGCGCAGACGTCGGTCAGCCCCTGACGCAGCACTTCCGCCAGCACCACCGGCACGTCGGTGGAGCCGCCGGACCCCGCCACATCGCCATGATCCGCAAGGACGATGGGGCCATCGGTCATGGTCTTGGCGCGGGCAATCGAGTCCTCGACCGGTTCGACGGCAAAGAAGAAATCGTCACGGCGCTTCCAGACCTCTGTTGTCAGTTCGTCCATCAAAGCCTGACCGGCGTCGATCCTGCCGCGGTCGGCGACGATGACCCCGTGCACGCCTACGTGCGGAATATCGGCGAGCGGCCAGCCGCCGAAGACGGACGCGTTCAGCACCTCGCCGGATGCCTCGGCGGCGATTGCGCGGTCCATGATGTCCTTCATCGGCTGGCGTGACGGTGTCTGTTTGTTGAGGTGCGTCATCAGCGGCACCGAGCGCCACAGGATCACCGGGTCGACCTCGCCCTTCAGCATGCGGACCAGGGTCCGCCCCGCGCGTTCGCCGGTCTCATAGGTATCTATATGCGGATAGGTCCGGTAACCGGTGATCACTGTTGCATTGTCGATGGTCGCCGCGGAAAGGTTCGAGTGAAAGTCGAATGCGACCGCGATCGGCAGGTCCGGCGCCTCCTCGCGGACACGACGCAGCAGTTCGCCCTCCGGATCGTCATACCCCTCGGTCACCATCCCGCCGTGCAGGTCCAGGAACAGGGCATCGCAACCCCGGGCGACGGCAGCGCAGACAGCCGCCGAGACATGATCGACGATATCGTCCGCTGCCGGGCCGCTCGGGACGGCCTGCGCGGCGACGGCAAAGTCCAGTTCTGCCCCCTCTTCCGCGGCAATATCCATATAGGCCGCAACCGGCGAGTTGGTGCCCTGATATGCCTTTATCGCCGTCTCGCCGGAAACCGGCCCGGCGCCGCCCGTAAACCGCCCGAATGCCTCGAACGGTGTGGCCACCGGCGAGAATGTGTTCGTCTCATGGCTGAACACGGCACAGATAAATCTTTTCAAAGCAATGACCCTAGCTCTTCCTGTCAGGCAGGTAACTGCTTACGAACCGCTTCGTTGAACGATCGCGGCCCGTCTTCGTTGCACCAGCTCGCGATGAAGGCGATCAGGTGCTCAATACAGACGAGATACTCCTCAACATCGATATGCTCGTCCGGCTTGTGCGCCTGGGCGATGGTCCCCGGGCCGAAAATGACCGTCGGCACGTCGCCCTGGTTTACCAGGTGCCTGGCATCGCAGGCAAAAGGCCCCGGCACGATGTCGCCGCTTTCGCCGAATTCCTTGAGCACGTTCGAGAGCGCCACCGCCAGCGGGATTTGCGGACTTTGCCGCGTCGCGTCGTCGTGGTGCAGGAACTCGAGTCGCGCCGGATACTCTTTCAGGAACGGATCGCTTTCGTTCGCCTCATCGATGGCCTTTCGCATGGATGCCATCACCTCGGCGATGTCGCCGGTCACGGGACTGAAGTACGCACCGCCGCGCAGGACCGTCTCACTTGCCGTTACCGTCTCGTAATGCCCGCCGGCAACACGGCCGATCACCAGCGAAAACGGTGCGCGGCCCCGTTCCATCGGATCGTCGGTGGTAACGCCGTTGTAATGCTCTTCGAGCGCCAGCAATGCGCGGATGACGACCGGTAGTTTTTCGATCGCGCTTACGCCATCCAGTTCGCCGTCCTGCCAGCGCGCACCCGGCGAGCGCGGGCGGCCGGGGACCGTCACCTGCCAGTAGAGCCCACCCGGATGGCTCACCGCGACCTTGTTGTTGGTCGGTTCCAGCACTATGGCGCCGTCCGCCGTGATGCCGCGGCGTACCAGATCGAGCGTGCCGTTACCGGCGTGTTCCTCGTTGACCACGCTTTCGACAATGACGTCGCCGCGAAGGGGCACTCCGGCTTCGCGCAAATAGACGATCGCCAGGAGGCCGGCCATCAGGCCACCTTTCATGTCGGAAGCACCGCGGCCGTAAAGCAACCCTTCGTCGATTTCGGCGGCGAACGGATCCCGTGTCCATTCGTGTGTCGGTTCGATCGTCACGGTATCGATATGGCCGTTGAGTATCAATGAGCGTCCGCCGCCGTGCCCCTTGAACGCGCCGACGACGTTTGGCCTTTTGTCGTAGTTCAGGACATCGGAAAGCCCGCTTTCCTCCAGACTTTGATGAGTCGGCAAGTCCGCGTACGGCAGGATCAGGTCGTGCTGCCAATGGGTCGGGTACTGGGCGATGTGCGGGAAGCTCTCGAACAACGCATGGATATCCGGTTCCTCCATCTCCACGTCCGCCCCGGCGCGCCGGAGCACGTCGGCCATGTGAACTTGTGCATCGCCTTCCTCGCCGGTGAGACTCGGGATCTTCACGAGATCGACCAATGCGGCGACGCTGCGTTCGCGGTTCTTGCGAGCATACGAGATCGCATCTTTGACTGAAGCGTTCATGATCGTATCCGTCTTCCGTTTCCTCAGTAGAGCCGGCGGCGCAGGTGATGGGATACGGTTTCCGAGAGCACGACGAGACCGATGATGACGACGATAATCGCCATCGCGGTGTGATATTCGAGAATGGATATTTGCTCCCGGAGATACAGCCCCATGCCGCCGGCGCCGACGAACCCGAGGATCGTCGAATTGCGGAGCTGTGCGTCCCAGTTATAAATTATAATTCCCACCCAGGTGGCCCAGACTTGCGGGATAACCGCGAAAAACAGAATGTCGAACTCATTGGCGCCGGTGGCGCGGATGGCCTCGACCCGTTTCATATCGATGGCTTCGACACTTTCCGCCATCAGCTTGCCGGCGAACCCGATGGTTTCCTTGACCAACGCCAGCATTCCGGCGAACGGCCCGAACCCGAAAATCGCGACAAGTACCATCGCCCACATCAGGGTCGGCATGCCGCGCGTGACGACGATAATCGCCCGCGCCAGCGGATAGAGAAACGCGCGGCTCGGCGTCACGTTCCATGCCGCGAACCACGACAATGGCAGGGTGATGATCGTCCCGATGGTCGCACCCAGAATCGACATCTGCACGGTCTCGATAATCGAATCGAGGACGCGCTGTTCCATCACGTAAGACATGGTCGGCGGGAAAAGATTCTCGGAGATCATGAAGCCCAGTCGCCCGAACATGCCAAGCAGCCGTTCGATCGGAATATTCAGGAACTCGACGGACCAGAAACCGAAGGTGATGAACAGAAAAGTCACGACGAACTTGATGATGGCGGCGCGGCGTTCCCCGTCACGGTAGTCGATGAAAGCGCGGTCGGTAATTGCGGTCATCGTCGCCTCCTACACCAACCGCTGGCGAATACGGTTCGAAATGAACTCGCCCAGCACGACCATGGCGGTGATGCCGACGACGATCATGCCGGCGCGGTCGTACTGCAGGTTCTGCATCACCTCGGCGAACATCAGGCCGATGCCGCCGCCGCCGACGAGACCCAGGATCGAGGCGCGGCGAATGTTGATATCGAGTTGGAAGATCATGTTGCCGACGAAGATCGGGAAAATCTGCGGCATCACGCCGAAAAAGAAGATCGTCGCCCGGTTGGCGCCGACGGCTTCCATCGCCTCGATTGGCCCCTTGTTTGCGTTTTCGATCGCTTCCGATGTGGTCTTGGCCATGAAACCGAGAGAACGCGACGCCAGCGCGAGAATTCCCGGCAACGGTCCGAGACCCAGCGCCGAGATATAGATCAGCGCGAAGATGATCTCGTGCGTCGAACGCGAAAGGACGATCATGCAGCGCCCCAGGGGATAGGTAATCCACGGAAACGGGGTAATGTTCCGGGCCGCCAGATACGCGATCGGAAGCGAGAAAATAACGGCGAGCGCAGTGCCCCAGAACGCAATCAGCAATGTTTCCAGGAGCGGAATGACGGTCTCCGGGAAGAAACTGAAATCAGGCACGAAGAACAGCATCGTGTCGATGACTTCGTCGACCGATCCCATCCGCGCCCAATCGGTGCCGTCAATGATGATGACATCGCCGATATAGAGAACAATCGCCGCGAACAGTGCGATCGCAAGATATTTCCGGGCGATCTTCTTGGGATCGCGCAGTGGATTGCCGGTCAAGACGGTATCCGTCATTTCACTGAGCCTTCACGCATGACCTAACCTGCCTCGTGATAGATCTGGTCAAGTTCCTCGGTCTCAATGGCGCGCGTCGGCCGGTCGAATATCTTCTCGCCGCCCTGCAGACCGACAATCCGGTCCGAGTAGTTCTTGGCGAGGAAGATGTCGTGCACGCTGACCAGCATCGGGATCTTGAGTTCACGGGCGACCTCGGTCAGCAGGTCCATGACCTCGCGCCCGATCTTCGGATCGAGCGCCGAGGTCGGCTCGTCGACGAGGAGAATTTTCGGATGCTGCATCAGCGCGCGGGCGATACCGACGCGCTGGCGCTGCCCTCCGCTGAGTTGGTCGGCACGCTTGCGGATGTGATCGATGATGCCGACCCGTTCGCAGAGCGCGAGCGCGCGCTGGATATCATCCTGCCGAAACGCGCGGAAGATGCCACGCAATGTCGGCGTGGTGCCGAGCGTGCCGGACAGCACGTTTTCGAGGACGGTCAGCCGGTCGATCAGGTTGAACTCCTGGAAGATCATACCCATCGAACACCTTGTCCGGCGCAGCGTCCGTTTGTCCTGCGCCGTGATATCTACGCCGTCCAGAATCACCGTGCCCGAGTCCGGCTCGACAAGCCGGTTGACACACCGAAGCAGTGTGGATTTGCCGGAACCGCTCAATCCGAGCAACACGACGACTTCCTGCGCCTCGACCGACACGTCGACCCCTTTAAGTGCGAGCTCACCGCCGGGATAGGATTTCTTCAATTGGGAGATTTCTAGAACAGCCATCGTTCGCTTTCTCTTTACCCGTTCGTTCGTCGCGGCGGAACTGCCCCACACCGCAGAAACAGGGTACTATCACATCCTTCTGCAGCGCGTACGCCCGCTCCTGCCTGCCCGGTGCCGAAAGCACCGGGCAGAGCGGAGTTCAGATCGTTACTTGGACTTTGAAGCTAGGATCTTCCGTAACGGATCGAACTTGGAATCGTCCGACAGCGTGTATGCGAAGTAGCCTGTGGCCTCGAGAAGCTTCTTGCCTTCCTCGGTCTTCGTCATCCCGTGGAACGCATCCCTGACCTTGTTGATAAGCTCGTCCGACATGGTCTTCTTGTTGACCGTGACCACATCGAGCGGGACTTCCGGTGAGCGCCAGAGATAATGGAAATCGTCCTTGGCGACTTCACCGGATTCGATCACCCGGGCGAACGTGGACTCCGAAATAAAGCCGGCGTCGGCCTTGCCGGAATGTACCGCGCGAACGCTTGCAGAATGCGACCCGGAATAGAAGATGCGGCCGAAGTATTCATCAAGCGTCTGGCCCCCGATGGAATCCGGGAACAACGCACGCGGCAAGGCGTTGCCGGACGTGCTGCCCGGGTCGACCAGCGCCAGCACCTTACCCTTCAGCGACTCGATCGTCGTCAGACCGCTGCCTTTTTTGGTCGCAAGCGTCCCGAAATAGCACGCGCAGGGCTCCGGATAGAACACGGTCGGCGGACGGCCCGTGGCAACCACCGGGATAATGTCGCCCCCCGACTTCTCGTTCGCCACGAGATAGATCTTGGGGCCCAGTTTGCCGATGTCGACGAACCCGCTCAGCATCGCCTGAACGACGGACGCATAGGACGTCGTCGCATAGAAATCGATCGGCACACCGATCTTCTCGCTCACGTACTTCAGCGTGCCTTCCCAGCGCTGCCCGAGAACGGACATTTCTTCCGTCTGGATGATGGCGAATGTCAGAGATTCTTTGTCTTGCGCCGAAACCGGCTGGGCAATCCCCAGCAGGGCGACGGCGAGTATACCGCAGAACACCTTGAATTTGGTCTTCACTCTAGCCTCCTGTTTCTCTCGGCGACCGGCTTTTTGCCCTTGTTTTCGCCGCCCCGCCGCACTGGACGAGGCGAACGCGCCGCCTGTGCAATCATGTCCGGATAACTATTGATGCATCGCACAATTGAGGCAAAATAAAAAAAATCGCAAAATCATAACCTGAAGTTATATTTCTGCTTAAGCCTCTAATATATCGTCGATATTTCCGCTGTACGAACCCACTTCCAATGCCAGTTCGAAAAACGCCCGGACCTTTCGGATCGCGAACCGTTCGCGCCGGCACGCAATGAACTCACTGCAGACGATCGGCGCATCCAGAATCTTAAGGCGCCGAACACTCTCCCCTTTCCGGGGCTTGCCGACCAGTTCCGGGGCGATCCCGAGGCCGGCGGCGACGGCCTGGCGAACGGCGTCCTGATTGCGGAGTTCCATCACGATGTTGGGCTCAAGACCGACCGTTCCCAATGCCGCGGTGAACAGACGGCGTGTCGTCGACGTGGTTTCCCGCAGGATGACCGGCTCACCGGCAAGTTGCCTCAGGTATACACCGTCTTCGCCGTAAAGCGGATGGCCGGGTCCGACCAGGGTAACCAGTTCAAGGTTCGAATAAGGAATGCCGAAGAACTCTTCGTCGAGCTGTTCTGCCGTGACGACGGCGACGTCGATGTCGAACTCCCGCAGCCGCCGGAACAGATCGTTCGCGCTGGACATCGAGACGGTCAGGTTCATGCCCGGATACCGGTCCTTGAATGCGGCGAGGATGTCGACGATGAAATAAGGACTGTCGGCGCCGACGCGGATCTTTCCTGTCGTCAGGTCTGCTTCGCTGGCGATGAAATCCTCGGCTTCGGCCATCAAGCCGAAAATGCGCTGGCTCAGGGAATAAAGAGTCTCGCCGGACTCCGTCAGTTCGAGGGTATGACCACGGCGATGAAAAAGCGCGACGCCGTGTTCTTCCTCAAGCAACTTCAACTGGCGCGTAATGGCGGGTTGCGTGACATTCAACATTGCCGCGGCCTTGGTCAGCCCGCCGGATGCCGCAACTGCATGGAATGCCCTCAACTGCGTATAGTTCATGCCACCCCCTGACCGCAGGTTATAATTTCCTGAAAAACATAACCATGAAAATGAGTCTTGATGAAACGAGATATCCTCATCAGCCAACCCGGTTTGCAAGAAACCGGCTTAAATGGCGCGTGACAAGAGAGCCCCGGCACATGACTGATTCCGGGGCGATCAGCATGGGACCGACCGGGAGCAAACCCAATCGGGACAACCCGCCGCAACGGTGGGGTAAACATCTGAATTTTCGAAGAAAATGATGGGCGCGACAGGGATTGAACCTGTGACCCCTGCCGTGTGAAGGGAGAGAACTTCTGCCCATTCAGTGCAGTTGGTTCCCGTTTGGTCGCCCAATCATCCCATTCAGTCCATTTGCGTCCTGATATTTACGGACAAGTGTCCCGATTGGATTCAATCCGGACAAGTTTCAATCGGGACAGACGGGCCTGCAGCTGAGCACCGAAGAACATAACCGCTTTCTCCACCCAAGCTGACAATATCGAAAATCAGAACTGACGTCAGTTTGTGACCCTTAACCGAAGCCCTCATAGCAGATAGCTAGTGCCTCAGATTTGAAAAATGTAAGCAAGCATTGCGTCCGACACGCATGACCTAGGTTTTGCCGGCAAGCGATTTATTGGGGTCATAAAACGGTTTGGGAACGACGACGCATGGCCGTGATCTCTCCGTCGTTTCGACAACGCCATGCATGCCCATCTCAGCGTATTGCTTAGCCACTATTGCCAAAGCGATGTTCTTTTCCAGGCGTGGGGAATAGATCGCGGACGTCACGCACCCTACGATGAGCCCGTCTACGATGATCGGCCAGTATTCATCGTTGGAGCCTTCAAGGGGCGGCCCTTCGAGTTCCAACCCGACGGACAGCCGGTCGACGCCCTTTTCGGCGATGCGAGTCAGGGCTGCTTTGCTGACGAAATCAGCCTCCATCTCGAGATTGACGAGACGGTCCATCCCGAGTTCAAACGGATTGTTCTCGAGGTTCATATCCGCCTGATAAGACAGCATGGCGCCTTCGATGCGGCGGATGCTGGATGTGTGTCCGGGATGCAGCCCCATCGGCACCCCGACCTCCATCAAATATTCCCATAGCCGGTCCCCGGCGGCGCCCTCGCGCAGGTAAATCTCATAACCCAATTCGCTCGACCAGCCGGTCCGCGAGATGACGAGGGGGATGCCCTCCCACTCGTGCTCGGTGAACCAGAAATATTTCAATGCTGCCGGGCCATCCCCAAAGGCCGCGCGCAGGATGTCGCGCGATTTTGGGCCCTGAAGTTGCAGCGGCGACACATCCGGCTCATCAATATGAACATTCATTCCAGCATTCACGGCCAGTCCCTTGGCCCATAGCAACACGTCGCTGTCGGCAATGGATAACCAGAAATGGTTCTCGCCAAGTTTGAGAAGAATCGGATCATTGATGATGCCGCCGTCCTGATCGGTCAGCAGGACGTACTTGCACTGACCGACATTGCAATTGGATAGGTCCCGGCAATTCATGTATTGCACGAAACGGGCGGCGTCTGGCCCCGTGATCTCGACCTGGCGCTCGACACTCACATCACACAGGATCGCGTCGTTCACAAGGTTCCAGAAATTCTGGACCGGATCGCCGAAATCACGGGGAATGTACATGTGATTGTAGACCGAAAACTTTTGTGCGCCCCAGCGCACCGTGGCTTCCGCGTAGGGGGATTTCCGTACCTGCGTGCCAAAGCTAAAGTTCCGAAATAGTCCGACTCTATTCGTGGCCATGTTCGCATCCCCAATTTGCTTCTTAACGATCCACTTTTTTAATTCCGGTTTAGCCCAAATCTGTCAGTTGTATTTTCGCTGAAATCCGGTTTGCGACGTCAATCAATCCGACGCCGATTTCCGCGCGATGACGGCGCGTAAAGCGGCGGATCGGGCCCGTTGCGCCGACACTGAACGGCACGCCCAGATTGCCGATACGGATCGGTGCGGCGACGCTTGAAACGCCCACTTCGATTTCTTCGACGCACTCCGCATAGCCTCGCTTCCGGATGAGGTCGAATTCCTGCTCGATCTCTTCGGGTTTGGTCCTTGTTTGCTCGGTATAGGAACGCAAAGGCAGGGTGAGGATTTCGCTCTGAAACGCTTCGTCCGCGAAAGCGGCGATTGCCTTGGAGCACGAGCAGGCATGGATCGGCCGATTGCCAAGTCCCGGATGAATGAAAGAGCGCGCGGCGTCAGCCGGTGTTTCCACGTGAATAATCTCAACATTCTTGTCACGAAATCTGGACAGAAAGATAGCTTCACCGAATTCGATTGCCGTTTCCCGAAGCGTCGGGGCCACTGCCTGACAAACATCGGCATCGGGCTGACCCAGAACCGCAATCCGTTTGAGCCTTTCGCCAATGAGATAACGCGAAGCTGCGCCCGGTTCGTCCAACAGCCGATGCTCGGCGAGGGTCTGAAGCAGCCGATAGCAGGTCGGGCGCGGCAGGCCGGTGGCGCGCTGTACGTCACTGGCCGACAAGGCCCGGCCGGCGATGGCGACGGTCTCTAAAACGGTGATGAGTCGATCAAGATGCATTTTATCACTTTACAGACATTTGTCTCATGAAATAAAACATTAAGAAACCAGAGCCAAGCAAAAAATTGCGCCAAACGGGAGGAGCCTTCATGGGCGGAATCAGTGAGATGACATGTTGCGGCCCGGGATACGCAAGCCCGGCGGAAGCGATTAAGGCGCCACGCGAGACGCTTCTCTACACCATCGCGATTTACACAGGCACCGGCATACAGAAGCCGGATTACTTGTGCACCGTCGATGCGGATCCGGAGAGCCCAACCTATTCCGAGGTTATCCACCGCCTAGAGATGCCTGGGGTCGGCGATGAATTACACCACATGGGTTGGAATGCCTGTTCGTCCTGTCATGACGACGCGTCGATGTCGCGCAAGTATCTGTTGGTGCCCGGCGTGCGCTCGAACAACATTCATGTTGTCGACACAGCGACCGATCCCCGCGCGCCGCGCCTGCATAAGGTGATCGAGGGCGCCGAGATCAAAAAGAAAGCCAATCTCTCTGGCCCGCATACGGTTCACTGTCTCGGGTCCGAGATCATCATCTCGTTCCTGGGCGACGCCAAGGGCGAGGCGCCGGGCGGCTATCTCCACATGACCAAGGATTTTGAGATCATCGGCCGGTGGGAAAACTCGATGGGCGATATCCCCTTCGGGTATGACTTCTGGTACCAGCCCCGCCACAACGTCATGGTCAGCTCGGAATGGGCGGCCCCCAATACCTTTATGCCGGGATTCGATCTTGAAGAGGTCGGCCATCTGAAATACGGGCGCCGCCTGCATCTATGGGATTTTGAGAAGCGTGAGCCCGTCGAGACCATGTACCTGGGCGAGGACGGGCTGATCCCGCTCGAGGTCAAATTTCTCCACGACCCTGACAGTACGCACGGGTTTTGCGGCGCAGCCCTCAGTTCCAATGTGATCCATTTCTGGAAGTCCGAGGCGGGCACCTGGGAGTGGGAGAAGGTTATCGATGTCGACAACGAGCCACATCCCGAATGGCCGATCCCCGTGCCCGGAGTGATGTCAGCGATCTTGATTTCGATGGACGACAAGTACCTGTACCTGAACAACTGGCTTCATGGCGATATGCGTCAGTACGACATTACCGATCCGCATAATCCCAAATTGACCGGGCAGGTGTGGATGGGCGGTTTGCTCGGCAAGGCGCCCGAGGTCAACGGCGTCAAGGTCGCCGGTGGCCCACAAATGTTCCAGCTTTCGCTGGATGGCAAGCGGCTATATGTCACCACGTCGCTGTTCTCGACCTGGGACAATCAGTTTTACCCGGATATCCGCACCCAAGGCGGTGTCATGGTGATGATCGATTGCGACGTTGAAAACGGCGGTATGAAAATCAACGAGGATTTCATCGTCGATTTCGGCAAAGAACCCAACGGCCCATCGCGCTGCCACGAGACCCGTTACCCGGGCGGCGACTGCACCAGCGATATCTGGTTATGACGGTTCACGCCATCACGATCGCCAACCGCGGCAATGCGACCTATCGGGTCAGTTCAAGGCGGACGCTGCTGACGAGCTTGCGCGAACAGGGTGTCGATCTGCCGTATGGGTGCAAATATGGCGGCTGCATAAGCTGTGCGGCGAAACTTCTTGAGGGCAGTGTCGACCAAAAGGCCCAGGTTGCGCTCAATAACCGGCAGATCAATGACGGTTACGTGATTCTCTGCGTTGCCCGGCCGACGAGCGACTGCACGTTCGAGGTCGGCGTCGAGAGTCACGACCGGCTCTATCGCAACCCGTTTCTCGATCCGCTCGCTCCCCATGAACTGAAAGCCGATATCGCAGCGCCGTCGGCTGATGATACTCAGGACCCTTGATGATGGAACTCGATCAACTCAGCCATACGGATCATGACCAGCCTTACAGCGAGGAATATCTTCAGACTATTCTGAAATCCGTGAAGACGATTGCCATGGTCGGGGCGAGCCCAGACAAGACCAAGTTCAGCTATGGGGTGCTCCGTGTTCTGCACGAGACCGGATACGATATGATTCCCGTCAATCCGCGCCCGGATGTTGCCGAAATACGTGGCTTGAAGGTTTACCCGGATCTCGCCTCCATCGACCGCCCGGTCGACATGGTGGAGGTCTTTCGCAAAGCAGAGGACCTGCCGGATGTGGCGCGAGAGGCGGTCTCGATTGGGGCCAAGGTTTTATGGGGACAGATCGGCGTCAAACACTCTGACGCTGCAAAGATCGCCGAAGACGCCGGCATGAAAGTGGTCATGGATCGCTGCCCGAAGATCGAGTTGTTCCGACCCTTCTGGAAGCCCCGGCTCGATCTTGCAATATAAACTGGCCCAGCGTCGCGCGACATATTTTGACCGAGGGAACCGTCCATGGCTCAGACCATAACCAAAAGCGCCAAGGAGATCGTAAAGGCGGCTCTGGCCGATGTGCCCGCCATCAGCGCGGAGGATGCGATCCCGTTGGCAGACTCGCCAGACCACGTTTTTGTCGACTTAAGAGACGGAACAGAGCAGGCCAAAACGGGCGTGATCCCCGGCGCTGTCGCCTCGTCGCGTGGTATGTTGGAGTTTCATATCGATCCCGAAAGCCCTGCGCACAAACCGGAATTCAATCAGGATAAAACGTATGTGTTCTATTGCGCATCGGGTGGGCGGTCCGCCCTGGCCGCGCTTGCGGCGATGGACATGGGACTAGCCCCCGTGGTGAACCTTACCGGCGGTGTCAGCGCCTGGAAAAAGGCCGGCGGTTCACTCGGGCAGGCCTGAGGGCGTGCACATGTCGTTTCCCACGCTGAAGATGTCGCTTGAGCCAGAGGTTGACGGTTTTTCGATACTGCCACCAACGCGATTTCTTACCTTATATATAAAAGATCCGAAATCGAACGCCTGCGCAATTATCGACAGTGTACTCGATATCGATTACGCGACCCGGCGGCTTGCGTATGACAGTGCCGATAGACTGATCGATGCAATCCAGTGAGTTCGCCATGGTGGCGTGACTCCAACCAACCAGCCTCTGGGCATTGTCAGACAAATACGGACGTGCGTATGAAGGCGGTTAGTTTTTGCGTTTAGGCAGCAAGCTGACGCCACTCGGTGAGGGCAGCCGCTCGGTCTTGTTTGAAAATGTCGCGGCGGTTGAGATGTCGTTCGCAGTTGAAGTGGTTGTGGATTGAGGCGTGGGTTGATGCGAATTTCTGTAAGGTCTTCACGGTCCGAAACTTCGACATCGCACCTTCTCGTCGTCGAAACGGCTGATGAGAATTTTCGGCTCGATTGTTAATCCAGCGACCGCATTCCTGCTCGGCAACATTACCGATTACATTCAGTGCGGCCCGATATGACCGAAGCCGGTCCGTGACAATCACCTTTGGACGACCATACCGCTTCATTGCCCGTCTCAAAAATTTGAGCGCTGCCTTGCGATCCCTCCGTTTCGTGGCAAAGACCTCTAGCACTTCGCCTTCGTGATCCACCGCACGCCACAGATACTGCGTCTCGCCATTGATCCGTACAAACACCTCATCCAGGTGCCAACGCCAATTCGAATACGAACAGTGATATTTTCGACGCTTCCGTATTTCGTCCGCAAACATTGGACCAAAGCGGTTCCACCAAAACAGTACTGTCTCATGGCAGATGTCGATACCTCGTTCGAACAGGTTGTCCTCGACCTGTCTTAGCGACAGCGGATAGCGGATGTACATCATCACCGCCAGGCGAATGATCTCGGGCGACGAGTTGAAATAGCGGAATGGATTCTTCATCCGCAGAGGTTAAAGTCCGGATTTGCCGACCTCAAGTCGGTTTACTCTGACACTGCCCTGCAAACCTTAAACGCCAATCAAACCTAATCATCCCCTTGCAATATCGAGGGCATCCATACATGGCAATGCCGCATTTAAATTTTATTGAATGTGTAGCGGGACTGTGCATGCAATAACGCCCAAGAAATTGTCGTAGCGGCATACGCAATAAATCGACGTGCGGGGGAGGAAGAATAGTTATGTCGGAATTGGTGCCACCACACGGCGCGCACGTCGTTCAACCGCTGTTGCTTGCCGACGGCGATAGAGACACCGAAATTCAACGCGCAAAGTCTCTCAAGAAGGTTCCGCTTTCCAGCCGCGAAGTCTCCGACCTGTTCATGCTAGGGATGGGCGCTTATACGCCGCTGACCGGCTTCATGGGCCGGGATGACTGGCGCGGGAGTTGTGCTGACATGCAGCTTGCGAGCGGAGTTTTCTGGCCAATACCGATCACGTTATCGACCACGCAAGAACTCGCTGACAGCATTGGCCCGGATCAGGACGTTGCGCTGACCGATGGCGACACGGGTGAAATTCTTGCGACCATGGTCGTGACCGAGAAATACGGTATCGACAAGAACCTCGAATGCTCGAGCGTGTACGGCACCGCTGATCCGAAACACCCGGGCGTGCAAAAAGTACTGGATCAAGGTCCGGTCAATCTGGGCGGACCTGTGCGCGTTGTTTCCGAGGGGCATTTCCCTGACACCTACGACGGTCTCTATCTGCGCCCGCTTGAGACGCGGGCGTTATTCGAGGAAAAGGGCTGGAGTACCGTTGCCGCGTTTCAGACCCGAAATCCGATGCATTGTTCGCATGAATTTCTGGCCAAAACGGCGGTCGAGGTATGCGACGGTTTGTTGATCCATCAGGTGCTCGGCACTCTCAAGCCCGGCGACATTCCGGCCGACGTGCGCGTCAAGGCGATTGATGCCCTGGTGCAGAACTATTTTGCTCCAGAAACGGTTGTTCAAGCCGGCTATCCCATCGAAATGCGCTATGCGGGCCCCAGAGAAGCCTTGCTCCACGCCGTGGTCCGCCAGAATTTCGGATGTTCGCACCTTGTCGTCGGCCGCGACCACGCCGGGGTCGGCGACTACTACGGGCCGTTCGACGCGCACGATATCTTCGATACCCTTCCCGAAGGCAGTCTGGTGACCAAGGCACTCAAGATCGACATCACGTTTTTCTGCCATCAGTGTGGCGGGATGGCGACGGGCAAGGTCTGTTACGAGCGCGAGGACGGCTCGATCGCCACCGATGCCGAGCGGCTCAAAATTTCGGCCGATGTCGCGACAGGAAAAGCCCCGCCGCGCCCGTGCAATCATGGACCGGAGACGAAACTGCAGATTTCAGGCACGCGGCTCAGGGAAATGTTTGCGAACCACGAAAAGGTTCCCGAGGAATTCTCCCGTCCCGAGGTCGTCGCGGTGCTGCAATCGTATTACGGCTCGTTGAAGGACTGAGCGCTCTGGTTTGCCTAATGTATCCTGGATTGGGCTATGCGATTACGCTGAAAATCAGTTCGTCGGCGCGGTCCATGGGAACGAGTTCGTCTTCGATCGCGTTAAGCTTTGCGATTTCTATGACGTAATCGTCATTGATCAGAGTGCCGTATTCTTCCGTGAATATCTGATATGTGTGGAGCAGGTTTCCATCAGCATCTCGAACTTCGACATTTGGCATCGTTTTCTCCATTCCTCAATCTGTAATATATGGCGATCACCCTGCCGGGAAATGTCCCATTGATTAGCGACGTCACATTGGAACGGATTATCTGAATGCCCGAGACACCGGAAAAAGTCGAAAAAGAAGACGGTACCGTCGAGTGGCGCTTCGACGGGAAGCTGCACCGTGACGATGGCCCCGCTGTGGAAAAGCCCAACGGCACCCGCGTTTGGTTCAAACACGGGAAACAACACCGTGAAGACGGTCCGGCCGTCGAACACGGGGACGGAAGCAGGGAATGGTGGCTGGACGGAAAGTTACAGCAAACGCCGCAACGAACCGAAGATGAAGACGGCATGATCGAGTGGCGGCTGAATGATCAATTGCATCGTGACGACGGCCCCGCCGTTGAACGTCCCGACGGAACCCGGGTCTGGTTCCAGCGCGGAAAACAGCACCGCGAAGACGGCCCCGCTGTCGAACATGGGGACGGGAGCAAGGAGTGGTGGCTGAACGGCCGGCTACACCGTGACGACGGCCCCGCCATCGTCGAATCTGACGGCACTCAGGAATGGCACCTGAACGGGATCGCCCATCGCGAAGACGGCCCGGCAGTCATTCGGCCCGACGGCATTCAGCAGTGGTGGGTGAACGGTGTACGGCATCGCGAGGACGGACCTGCCGTAATCGAAGCACAGGTCATGCGGCAATGGTGGGTGGACGGGCGGTTGCACCGAGAAAATGGCCCTGCCGTCGAGTATGACGACGGCCCGGTGGAATGGTACCTGCGCGGCGTACCGACGGAGGAGGGCATCGTCATGGACGGTGAACGCCGTGATGATTTCTTGAGAAAAATCATGGGCCCCGGCTGAACGGATGTCTTCCGACCGCAAAGCAATCCTTTTTACTTAAAAAGAGCGGTAGGTGCTTAAAATCCACAGTGAACATGCCATTCCTTCATGATGCGCTTGGTGGAGTAGTTACCCCAATGCCTAAGATGCCGACTCGTGGAAATTGCCAGTTTATATTTGTGACGACACCTAATGATGAATGTTGGATCGTTGATGTCTGCTGAAAAAACACTTTGGCTCATGGGACCCACTTCAAGTGGCAAGACAACCATTGCCGTTGCGGCTATTCAGGCCCTGCGAGATAGAGGCGTGCCAGCCATACATTTTGACGGCGATGAAGTTCGCGATTTCTTCGGCAACGCTCACGGGTTTGCCCCCGAAGATCGACTGCGGGTTGTCAAAACGCTGGTTCATTTGGCTAATAAATCGATGGATGCAGGATTGACCGTCATCATTTCGGCGTTGACGGCAAACCTCGACGCTCGTGCGTACGTGCGCGAGCATACGAACAATTTGTTGATGGGCTACGTGTCCTGCTCCATCGAAAAGTGCATCGAACGTGACCCAAAGGGGTTATATGGCCGAGCACAGCGCGGCGAAATAGACACGCTCATCGGCTATAACACGCCTTATCCACCCCTCGATGGGCCGGACTTGGTACTCGACACCGAGAATAATTCGCTCGACGCAACGGCGACTGAAACCGTCGAGTTTTTACTGGCCCGTTCCTGAGTTCCTGTCGAAATCCAGGAGCCATCATTCCTGTATGGACGTGCAGCAACGTCTCTCGTCAATGGGAGATATTTCCAGTTCACTTTAAGAAAGTACGAATTGGTAGGCGTGCGTCACAGCAAAACGAAAAGGGAGGCGTCATGCACCTCCCTCGCATTCATGTTCGGATCGTTAATGCTCGGCCGGAAAGCTCAAGGCTTCTTCGGCGTTTCGTACGGGACTTCCTTATGCCACGCGACCCAATCGGTATGGTAGCCAACGAAACCCTGATCATTCGCCGGCTGTTGTTTCGTGGTGTAGTACTTCGTCTTGCCGTCCGGAACCGGCGCATTCTTGTCAACGTTGGCCATAACCGACTTTCCCCGTTGCCTGGTTACTTACCGGGCGGGTTGCCTGCAACACTGCAAAACATTCGCACCCGGAAAGCAGGATTGTTCTTGCCTCGACACCGGAGCCTAATGGATGTCGCTGCACGAGGGAAGTAGCTTTTTTACAGCAGACCGATCCGGTTCAACGCGCAAGACCCATTCATAAGCCGCCTTTGTCATTATAAGAAATATTGGTTGTTGGACAGAGAACGCGGAGACCGGGTATTTCTGATAAGTTTAAGAACTTTGGCTGCCAGGGGGATCAAAGCAGGTTACTTTAATATTCACTTTTCATATAATGAGTGAAAATAACAAAAGACCTGTTGTCAGAAGTTTCAAAAAGCCGGGGTCGTAAAACGGGGAGATATCCATGTTCGCCAGTAATCCATTTGCAGATCTTGCAATGATGTTCCCACTAAACGTTATCCAGGGATATGTCGTTTTGATGTTCCTCCTGGTCGTCGGTGGCACCCTTATCGACATCATTCACAAAAAAAGCGCCAAGTATTTCTTCGACAAAGCCAAGGCGGCCGAGGCCGCGCGCACCCGCGAACTGAGTGCGGGCGACAAGGTCGGCATTGCCGTTCAGACCGCTGTCATCGACGTGGCGACGTCCGCCGAATTCTGCAATCCGAAACGCCGCTTCGCGCACCTGTTGACGATGTACGGGTTCATCCTGTTCATTTTGACGACCATCGCGTTGGTGTTCGCTTATCCGAGCGACGCGGCCCCGGCCATCGTCTCGCAGCTTTGGCATCTGGGCGCCATCATGGTGATGGTCGGCGGCTTCTGGTTCTGGTTCTTCATTCGCGTCGATATCGCCGCGGAAGCCAATGCGTGGTACCACCTCGTCAGGGCGGACCTGTTCATTCTTTCCCTGCTCGGCACCACGACCTTCGGGTTCCTGTGGTCGATGGCGCAATCGCAAGGCACCGGCATCCTGTCAAATCTTATGCTGGCATTGTTCCTTCTCTCCGCGACGGTGCTTTTCGCCGGTGTCCTCTGGTCGAAGTTCGCGCACATGTTTTTCAAACCGGCCGCCGCTTACAACAAGCGCGTCATCAAGGCCGACGGCTCCATGGAAAATCTCCCGGAACTGGGCGATCTGTCGGACCCGGAATTGCAAAAGCGTTTCCCCGATATCCCCGAATACATGGGCAGCAATCCGCCCAACATGGGGCTCGGCATAAAGCGTGAAGCACCGCGGCACTACTGAGCCACAAGCAAAACAAACTTCTAAAGAGAGAAACATCACCATGCCTACTTTTGTCTATATGACGCGATGCGACGGTTGTGGTCACTGTGTTGACATTTGCCCGTCCGATATCATGCACATCGATAAGACGTACCGGCGTGCCTACAACATAGAACCCGACATGTGCTGGGAATGCTATTCCTGCGTCAAGGCCTGCCCGCAGAACGCGATCGACGTGCGCGGCTATGCCGATTTCGCACCGCTCGGTCACAGTGTCCGCGTCAACCGCGATGAGGAAAAAGGCGTTATTGCCTGGCGCATCAAATCGCGTGACGGCGAGAAAGACATGACCCTGCTGGCGCCGATCACCACGAAACCGTGGGGCAAGCACTACCCGAACCTCAAGGACATGCCGGCGCCGACCCAGGAACAGCGTGACAGCGAATTGCTTTACAGCGAGCCGAAATACATCCGTATGGATGACGGCGGTCTGCACACCCTTGAATCCAACGGGCTCAAGATGAAGGTAGGGGTGTACTACTAATGGCTTACAAAACGATCGTCGAAGACAACATCGACATTCTCGTCGCCGGCGCCGGTCTTGGCGGTTCAGGCGCAGCCTTCGAAGCCCGCTACTGGGGCCAGGACAAGAAGATCGTGATCGCCGAAAAGGCCAACATCGATCGCTCCGGCGCTGTTGCGCAGGGGCTTTACGCGATCAACTGTTACATGGGCACCCGCTTCGGCGAGAACAATCCGGAAGATCACGTACGCTATGCGCGGATCGACCTGATGGGCATGGTGCGGGAAGATCTGCTGTTCGACATGGCGCGCCATGTGGACTCCACGGTGCACAATTTCGAAGAGTGGGGTCTGCCGATCATGCGCGACAAGGAGAAAGGCACCTACCTGCGCGAAGGCCGCTGGCAGATCATGATCCACGGCGAGAGCTACAAGCCGATCGTCGCCGAAGCCGCGAAGAAATCGGCCGACAAGGTGTTCAACCGTATCTGCGTTACGCATCTGCTGATGGATGAAGCCAAGGAGAACCGGGTCGCCGGTGCCGTCGGCTTTAACGTCCGTACCGGTGATTTCCACGTCTTCAAATCCAAGACCGTTATCTGCGGTGCCGGTGGCGCGTCCAACATCTTCAAGCCGCGTTCCGTCGGCGAAGGTGCCGGTCGCGTTTGGTACGCGCCGTGGTCTTCGGGCTCCGCCTATGCGTTGATGATCAACGCCGGTGCCAAGATGACACAGATGGAAAACCGTATTGTTCTGGCCCGCTTCAAGGATGGCTATGGACCGGTGGGCGCGTACTTCCTGCATCTGAAGACCTATACGCAGAACGCCTATGGCGAGGAATACGAATCGAAATGGTTCCCCGAACTGCAGAAGATGGTCGGCAAGGAATACCTGGACCCCGAGGTCTCGCACCTCACACACCGCCCGATCCCGACGTGCCTTCGCAACCACTGCATCATTCATGAAGTGAATGCCGGCCGCGGGCCGATCCACATGGTCACCATGCATTCGTTCCAGGATCCGCATCTCGAAGAAATCGGCTGGCATAACTTCCTCGGGATGACCGTGGGTCAGGCCGTCCTTTGGGCCGCGACCGACGTCGATCCGAAGAAAGAGAACCCCGAACTGACCACGTCCGAACCCTACGTCATGGGCTCGCACGCGACCGGCTGCGGGGCATGGTGCTCCGGTCCGGAGGATGTTTCACCGCCAGAATATTTCTGGGGTTACAACCGGATGACGACCATCGAAGGTCTGTTCGGCGCCGGCGATGCGGTCGGCGGCACGCCGCATGCGTTCTCGTC
>MRWG01000848.1_pt1 | contig 24844 bp, 18 predicted proteins | sample 1013341 | NCBI WGS metagenome assembly MRWG01 (sample SAMN06117577, study PRJNA244670) | biofilm metagenome | biome: Water; feature: Cathode Biofilm; material: Biofilm; isolation source: microbial consortium enriched at the cathode of a solar microbial fuel cell | place: USA: District of Columbia ... | reverse complement strand
AGCCCGGCGGCGGCGGTGCCCGATGCCGGCCAGTGGGGCCTGTTCCTGGGCCTGGCGGCGGTGTCGACGCTGGCGCCGGGCTACCTCTACCCGCTGGCGTGTCAGCACATCACCCCCACCGCCGCCACGGTGGTGCGCCTTTCCACGCCGTTTTTCACCGCCCTGTTCGCGTTCCTGGTGCTGGGCGCCGCGCTCGGCTGGCACCACCTGCTCGGCGCACCGTTGTTGCTTGCCGGCGTGTACCTGACACTGCCCCGCGAGCCGCGTCGCTAGCGGCAAATGCGGAACCCCCTCAGGCCCAGGTGGAAGTGGTCCGCGTGGGCCTGGTTGTAGTCCGGCCCGAGCACCGTACCGAAGTAGTCACAGGCCCGGTTTTGCAGGCTGCGCAGAAACGCCGCTTTGTCGCCTTCCCCCTCCCAGTCGTCCTGCACCGAGATGCGGGTGCCGTCGGCCAGGGTCAGCGCGGCCAGATCCAACGCCGAGGCGGTGGCGTGATCGCTGCGCCGCCCCTCCTCGCGGTTATAAATATTGCGACAGGAAAAGGTGCCGTAGTGCCACACCGTCCGGACCGGCTGGCAAAACCGTTCGCGGGCGGCGGGCTGCAGACCGTGACGCTCGAACATCACCCAGCCGAGCGCCAACGGACAACGGGCCACGAAACTGTTGTTGAAGGTGACCCCGGTGCGGCGCACCCGCACCACATTGGTCAGCGGGCAGCTTTCCACCGGGGTGTAGTCCTCCAGCGGCAGATGGTTGAGGGCGTCCTCCGGCGCGGTGGCTAACGCGTCCAGACAGGCCTGCGGGCGATCCTCCAGCCGCGACAACTTCCAGCCGGTCACCGGCGTCACCGGGTCAGTGACGTGCAGCGGCATAAAGGGGTTCCAGTGACGCGGCACCGGCCACCACTGCTGGTGCAGGCCGAGCACGAATAGGAAACCAAGGAGCGGGCAAACAACGAAAAACAGACCCTTCATCCCGGTAGTTTAACCCGAGTTTTTGGGCTGGCGTACGCCAGCCTGGCCGCTGTTGTAACGTCGGCGGCCGGCGGCGATCCGCCGATCACCGCCGGCCGTATTTCAGAGTGAAGGACATTTTTCACTTTGCAACCTCTCTGCCCGCGCCAAAGACAGGCTAACCCTTTGATTTATCTTAACTTATTCCTTTTTATCCTTTGGCCCGCATCTTGCTTTCTAGAGATGAATTCGACGGAGGATACCATGAGCAAAAGAATCAAAGTTATCATCCCCATCCCCATGGATCAGGCCGGCGTAGACGCGCGGGCGGCACAGTTAACAGAAGGCTTCTTACCCGCCGACTACCAAGTGGTGTTCGAATCAGTGAAAGCCGGCGCCGCGCTCGGCGACAGCTTCCACGACACCCTTCTTATGGACGTCAGCGTTACCGAGGCGGGCCTGCGCGCGGAAGAGGAAGGGTTCGACGCGATCTGCATCGACACGGTCAGCGACTCGGCGCTCAATGCGTTACGTTCTTGTCTGACGATACCGGTGATCGCGCCGGGAGCCTCCAGCTTCTATCTCGGCTGCAATCTGGGAAAACGATTCGGCATCGTTACCATGTGGGACGAATGGTTCCCCCTGTATGAAAAAACACTGACCGAGTACCACCTGTGGGACAGGCTCGCGGGGATGCGCTCGATTAACACCCGGCCCGATCTCGAAGAGCTGTTGGCCGGCAAAGAGGAAGTGGTATTCGGGAAATTGCTGGAGGCTTCGGAAAAGCTGATCAACGAAGACGGCGCCGATGTGATCATCCTCGGCTCCACCACCATGCATCAATCCCACAGTTTCCTGAGCGAGAGGCTGCCGGTACCGGTGCTTAATCCCGGCCAGATAAGCTTCAAGACCTGCCAGATGCTGTTGGAGCTGGATCTAACCCATAGCAAACGCGCCTACCCCTCTCCGGAAGTGCCGCGATACGACCTTTTCCATGCTCTGGTGGGCGCGTAACAACCGCCAGAAAACTCGTCGAAAAACAGGAGTTGAGAATGAAAAAACTAAGCCGCCAGCAACTCATCGAGATGGCCACGCAGAGCTACTTCGCCAACGTGGACAAGAAGAACATGGATGGGGTTCTGGCCAACTTCCACGATGACGCCGTGTTCACCATCCCCACCGATCCCATCGTCCACGAAGGGAAGAGCGGCGTACGCGCCATGTTCGAGACGCTGTTCTCCAGCTTCGAGGAGATATGGCACGGCGACTTCGAGTGCACTGCGGACGAGGAGACGCAAAGCATTTCAGCCCGCTTTAACGTCTACCTGAAGACCGCCGATGGCACCGAGGTGCGTCTCACCAACTGTAATTTCTGGTATCTGGAAGACGGCAAGTTCAGTCGCGTCTTCGTTTTCATGAGCGGTGACAATGTTCTGAAGTAATCGCGTTATTTAAGTGCCTTGCTCTTCACCACGGCGCCTTCTCAGGCGCCGCTTTTTTCCTTCTGAGCTTTCTTTTCCACTTCCTTAAGCCTGCGCCAAAGGGTGGTCTGACTGATCCCCAGGTACTCCGCGGCCTGCGTTCGGTTACCTTTGAACTGCTCGAGCACGCGCAGAATCTCCTCCTGTTCCTTCTGACGAAGATGCCCCTGGTCGGCGGCGCTACCGGTGACGCTCTCGAAAAGTTCAGGCGCCAGGCCTGGAATGGCCTCACCAAATTCGGCGAGATTGTCGTACATGGAGGAGGACACCATCAGGCGTTCCAACAGGTTCTCCAGTTGGCGGACATTGCCAGGCCACTCATAGGGCAGAAAAACCGGCAGAAGCACACGGCAAAGCGGTTCTTCCTCCACGGACAATTGATAACGTGCGGACAGCCGGTGTATGAAATAACGTGTCAAAGGTTCGATATCTTCCGGCCGATCACGCAATGACGGAAGGTGCACCGTGAACACATTCAACCGGTAGTACAGGTCTTCTCGAAACCTGCCGGCCCGGACTTCTTCCAACAGATCGTGGTTACAGGCGGCGACGAACTTGATGTTCAGCGCCACCGACTTACGCGCGCCCACCGGTCGCACCTCCCGATCCTGCAAGACCCTCAACAGTTTCGCCTGCTGAGGTATCGGCAGGGAGTTAATTTCGTCCATAAAAAAAGTGCCGTTATTGGCACCTTCCAGAAGGCCGGACTTGCCACCGCTGCGCGCATGGGTGAAGGCGCCGTCCGCGTAACCGAACAATTCCGCCTCGAATAGTTCGCTGGGAATCGCGGCGCAGTTGATCGCCACAAAGGGGCCGTCGCTGTTGGCGCTGGCCTCATGGACTTCTCGCGCGGCCAGCTCCTTGCCGCTGCCGGTCTCGCCGCGCAAAAGAACGGAGCCGGGCGTGGACCCGTAAACGCGCAGCAGCCGGGTGGCCTCGTGCATGCGCCGGGACTTAAACACCAGCTCCACGCGATCACGGCCTTCCTCCTTCCGTGGCGCCGGCGCCGCCTTGATAGAATAGATATGACCGACGCGCTCCTCAGCGACGTCGAACGAGCGTTTCGACACCCGGCATAGCCGGTCATTGAGAAGAATCCCTTCCGCCAACGTGTCGTCCGCGCCCAGAAAACGTTTGTCGAGCAGCTTGTCCACCCGCCGCCCGCGGTAGAGGTTGGCGAGCAGCTCTCGCGCTTGCTCGTTAAAAGCGACCACTCGCTCTTCCCGGTTGGTCACCAGAGTGGCGCCTTCGGTGTTGGCGAGCATGAACTCGGCGAACGCCTGCTGCTGACGCTCACGTTTGTATTCACCGGCCAGATTGATGGCACGGCGCAGCAAAAGACGACAGGAGGCTCGTGAGTAAATCATCACATAGGGGATGCCCGCCTGCTCCGCAAGATCACAAATATAGCTGGAACCCACCACGGCGCCGAAACCCTGCTGGCGCAGACTGTGGAAAATATTATTTGCGTCATCCGCGGTGGTGTAGCTCTTCTGCACGATTTCCACGCCGGGCAGATGGGACAGAAGCTCCCACTCCACCGCCTGGTGTTCATGCAAGAGGATAAGAATCTTGTGGGAGATCGCACGGGCCTTGAGTACTGCATTAATAAGGTCGCTCTGACGTATTTTCAGGGCCACCACAGGTATCGGTAGGGTGTTCTTCAGATAGTAGGCGTTGGCGCCGGCACTGATAAAGATGTCCACGTCGCCTTGCTCCACCATCTGGCGCGCGGAGAGTAACGCATCGTTAAAGATATTATCGATGATGGAAATATTCGCCTGCGCCTGAAACTCGGGAATCAGGGAATGCACCATTTTGCTGAGCTTGGAATTACCTATCAGGCAGACGCGCGCACGCGACAGCTCGGCGTTCTCGAATTCCATACTCTCCTCCAGACCATGGGCGCCTTACCGGTCAAAAAGCCAAGGTTCTTCACGGCGACGCTTGTCTTCATATTGTTTTATTTTTTGTGCTCTCTCCAGGGTGATGCCGATATCGTCGAGGCCCGCCAGCAGCGCCTCGCGGCGACCGGCGTCGACCTGGAAGTCCCAATTCCGCTGGCCCCACGCCAACCGCTGTTCACGCAGGTCCACGGTCAGAGGCCGCTCGGGGGCCTGTTGACAGAGCCGGAACATCTCATCCACCCGCTCCTGCGCTAACGCGATCGGCAGCACTCCATTATTAAAGCAATTATCGTGGAATATCTCACCAAAGGACGGCGCGATCACCACCCGGACACCGAAATCCTGCAGCGCCCAGACCGCATGCTCACGGCTGGAGCCGCAGCCAAAATTAGCCTGGGCGAGCACCACGCTGCCACGGTCATAGGGTGGCTGATTAAGCACGAACTCCGGGTTGGGTCGACGCTCGCTGAGCGGCGTGTCCACGTCACCGGCATCCAGGTAGCGCTCGTCGTCGAACAGATGAGCGCCGAAACCCTGTTTGTCGATCTTTTTGAGGTACTGCTTCGGTACGATGGCGTCGGTGTCCACATTGCGCCGATTGATGGGAATGACCACGCCGGTATGTTCAGTGAATGCCTGCATCTCAAAGCCCCCTGACGTCAGTAATCACGCCGGTAAGCGCGGCGGCGGCGGCCATCGAAGGGCTCATCAGGTGAGTCCGGCCGCCTTTGCCCTGACGCCCCTCGAAATTGCGGTTTGAGGTGGCGGCGCAGCGCTCGCCCGGCGCCAGCCGGTCGTCGTTCATACCCAAGCACATGGAGCAACCTGCATCGCGCCACTCAAAGCCGGCGCGTTCAAAAATGCCGGCCAGCCCCTCTCGCTCCGCCTGCAGCCGCACAAGGCCGGAGCCGGGCACGATGATCGCCTGCTTGAGGCGTGACGAAAGCCGCCGCCCACGAACCAGGCTCGCGACCTGGCGCAGGTCCTCAATGCGCGCATTGGTACAGGAACCGATGAAAACCCGGTCCACCGGCAATCCCTCCAGGGCCTGCCCCGGCGCCAGCCCCATGTAAGCCAGGGCGCGTTCCAGCGTGGCGCGGTCCTGTCCAGCGTCCATATCGTCCGGCGACGGCACCCGGCCGGTTACCGGAATCACCATCTCCGGCGACGTACCCCAGGTCACCTGGGGCGCCAACTGGCCCGCGTCGAACACTTCCTCCCGGTCGAAACGGGCGGCCGGGTCACTGACCAGTTCGCGCCACCGCACCACGGCGTTGTCCCAGTCACGTCCGCGGGGCGCGCCGGGGCGGCCACGCACATAGTTCTCCGTCACCGCGTCGTACGCCACCATGCCGGCCCGGGCGCCGGCTTCGATACTCATGTTGCAGAGCGTCATACGCGCCTCCACGGAGAGGCCGGCCACGGTGTCACCGGCGTACTCAATCGCATACCCGGTGGCGCCGGCGGTGCCCAGGTGACCGATCATCGCCAACACCATGTCCTTGGCGGTGACCCCTTCGTCGAGCTCACCATGGAAGCGGATACGCAATGTCTTGAGCTTGCGGGCACGCAGCGTCTGGGTGGCCAGCACGTGCTCCACTTCGCTGGTGCCGATGCCCATGGACAAGGTCGCCAGGGCGCCGTGGGTGGAGGTGTGCGAGTCACCGCACACCAGGGTGATGCCGGGCAGGGTCAGGCCCTGTTCGGGGCCAATCACGTGGACGATGCCCTGGCGTTGATCGGTGAGGTCGATCAATGGAATACGCAGATCCCGGCAGTTCTCTTCGAGCCGGCGTACCTGCTGGCGTGCCAGACCGTCGCGAATACCGGCGACGCCCAGGCTGCGGTTGCGCGTTGGCACGGCGTGATCCGGTACCGCCATATTGGCGGCCGGCCGCCAGGCCGCGCGATTTTTTTCCCGTAGTGACGCAAACGCCTGCGGTGAGGACACTTCATGAATCAGGTGCCGATCGATATACAGCAGTGCCTCACCGCCGGGCAGGGTGTCCACCACGTGGCGGTCCCATAGCTTGTCGTAAAGCGTTTTTTCTGTCATGGCAATTCCTCGGTACGCGGGCGTGCCTCCGTGGGGGGCCAGGCCACCCATCGATACAGCCGGGCGCCGGTTTGATCCGCCAACCGAAAACCGCACCAGCTGTCCAGCTTGCCGCCCTGCAACGGTTCAATGATGCAGCGAGGACGGCTGCAGGCCTCGGCCTCCACACCCTGCTCCTCGAGCTCACGGCGTAACCGCCGCAACTGGTCGCGGGCACGATCCGCCGCGGCCTGATCGTCGCGGCTGAGAGCGGACACATGTTGCTGAAAGGCGAGCACGTATTGATCCCGGTAGCGGTCACAGGCGGCCGGTTCCGCGGCCAACCGGGCAGCCAGTTCCGGGGGTATCGGCGCAGCATCCGCCAACGGTTGTTGCTGACAGCCCGTCAGCGTCAGCGCGGCGGACAGGCTAGCCCAGCAAAGCCAACGTCTCGTCGACGGAAAGGACGTCTGCATACTTGATCCCCAGATCCTTCAGATTGGCCAGATGGGCGTCCGGGTCCCGGTCACCCACCGCCTCGCGGGGTACCACGGTGCGGAAGTCGTGTTGCAACGCATCCAGGGCGGTGGCGCGCACGCAACCGCTGGTGGTGAGCCCGGTGACCACCACGCCGTCAGCTCCGGCGGCGCGCAGGCGCGCCGCCAGGTCGGTGGCAAAGAAGCCACTGGCCCAGTGCTTCACCAGCACCGGCTCGCCCTCCCCGGGGGCCACCCGGGGGTCGATGTCTTCGAGACCGGAGCCGGCGCGGAGAACCTCCAGGCCGGGCAATTTGTCGCGGAACACCCGCGCCTGATCGTCCCGGTCATAGGCCACCGTGGTGTAAAACACCGGCAGCGACCGTTCCCGGAACGCCGCCAGCAGGCGGGCGTTGGCGTTGAGCAAATCGCCGGCCTCGCTGGCCAGCGGGCTGAGCGCCGGGTTGGTGAAACCCAGGCTCAGATCCACCAGCACCAGGGCGTAGCGGCGGGCGGCGGCGAGGCGCTGTGTTTGCAGTGTCATGGTGCCCCCTCAGCTTTCCCAGACCGGCGTGCGAGGCGCCGGCAGGCCGGTTTCTTCCAGGCAGCGCGCCTTGATCTCCTCCAGCGTGCCGCCCCGGTTGAACACCTCGTCGATGGGGCCGCGCTGCTCCGCCATCTCCTTGCGCAGGGTCTCGGTGGCGCCCTGATCGACCCGGCCCCGGGCGTCACAGACCACGCCGTAGCGGCGCGCGCCGTTGATCGTCACCAGACCACGCAGCACATCGGTACCCGCCGCTGCCGGGTCCCGTTCCAGGGGGTCGCCCCAGCCACCGCCGCCCCAGGTGTCGAAAATCACCAGGTCACCCTTGGCCACCTTGATGTTGTCGCACTTGGAGGGCAGGACCACACGCTCACCGCTGGCGCGCAGCAATTCCTTGCGGCTGCGCTGGCCAGGCTGGCCGCCGTTGACCCCCCAGGGGTAGGTCAGCCAGCGATCGTCGTGAATCGAGACCTCGCCGTCGGCCAGCAGGCGGTAACCCACGCGGATACCGTTGCCACCGCGGTGCTGGCCGGCGCCGCCGGAGTCGGCTATGGATTCGTAGGTTTCGATGCGCAGCGGGAAATAGGCTTCCACGAACTCGTTGGGAACGTTGGTGAAGCCCGGCCACAGACTGTGGCCGTCCGGACCGTCGCCCAGGGGACGGCCGGGAATACCACCGAAGCCGATCTGAAACAGCTGAAACCACTCGCCCTTTTCGTCATAGCCGGAATACATGAAATGCGGCGAATCCGAAAACCCGGCGCCGCTCATCGCTTCGGGCGCGCCCTGTCCGAGCAGACCGCCCATCACATCGAAGATACGGCCCAGCAGGTGGGTCCGGCATGACAAGGCGGCGGGGAAGTCCGGTTTAAGAATCGAGCCTTGTGGAATACGCACTTCCACCAGGTCGTAGAAGCCGTCGTTAAACAGGATGGAAGGGTCGAACAAATTGATCGTGTAGGCGCCGAAGAACATCTTGAACATCTCCTCGTTGAGGTAGAAGTTCACCGAGGACGGCGCCTGGGGATCGGTGCCCTCGAAATCGAAGATCGCTTTGTCACCCTCGCGCCACAGCGTGCAGCGAATGGTGTACGGGCCGATACCGGCACCGTCATCGCAGATATAATCCTCAAAGGACTGGCGCGTCTCGGGCACCACATTGCGGATAATTTCGCGCATGGCCACGAAGTTCCGGTCCAGCATCATCTGCAGGGCGCTGACATAAAGGTCATCGCCGAAACGCTCCGCCAGATCCACGCAGCGACGGCCGGCGGTGCGGCAAGCTGCGACGATGGCGTTGAAATCGGATCGGTTCCAGCTTGGCATGCGTACGTTGTGCAGTATCAGATCAAGCACGTCTTTATTGAGGTCGCCGTTTCGATAGATTTTCAACGGCGGGATACGAATGCCTTCCTCGTAAATGCTTTTGGCATCGGTGGGAAGACTGCCGGGGACCTTGCCGCCGACATCGGACATATGGCCGAACATGGCGGCCCAGTTAATCAGACGGCCATCCTTGAAGATCGGCACCATCACCAGCCAGTCCGGCAAGTGACTGACGGCGCCGTCGCACATGTAGGGGTCGTTGGTGAGGAACACATCGCCCTCTTCCACCGTGCCCTCGTAGGACTGCATAAAGCCATAGATGAAGGAGCCGAACTGGCCCACCACCATCTTGCCGTCCTGATTGGCGATCATCGGAAAGGCATCGCCCTGCTCGCGGATACCCGGCGACATAGCGGTCCGGAACAACACCGCGTCCATCTCATTGCGGGCGTTGGCCATGGCGTTCTCGATGATGTCGAGGGTCACCGTATCCACATCCACGGTACGCAGCGGGGTCGTGTTGGTCTGTATCAGAGTAGCAGCCATGGTTTACTCCTTATCGCCGTTGTCGGCGGGTTCGATCAGCAGATTGCCGACGCCGTCCACCCGTGCCGCGTAGCCGGGGAAGATCACGGTGGTGGAATCCATCTCCATGACGATGGCGGGGCCCGAAACATGATGGCCGGGCCACAACCGCGCACGGTCATAGAGGACGGCGGGGTAATCCTTGCCCTGGAAATAGATTTCGGTTTTGCCCCTTACGGCGTCGTCCAGGGGCGTGGCGTCACCACCGTAGTCACGTTCGGCGATGTTGGGCCGCGGCGCCCGAGCGATGGCGCGCAGGTTCACCAACTCGTGCTCCTCGTCCAAGGCGAAGTTGAACAGCTGCTCGTGCTCGCCATCGAAGGTCTCTCCGATCAGCGCCAGACCCCGTGCCGCCAGCTTTTCCCGATCCAGATCCTGAGTCAGTAACAGGGCCTGGCCCTGGTAGCGCACGTCCGCCTGCCAGCTGATGGTCTGGTCGGCGGTGTCGATGCCTTGGTAGGAGAGCGAGTCGGTGACCTGGCCGGTGAGCTGCTCAAGGATGTGCGTCACTTCCTCGATGGACAGCTGGGAGAAGCCTTTCACCAGGGAGCGGGACGCTTCGTCCTTGACCCGCGTGGTGGCATCGCCGTAGGCGCACAGTACGCCCGGCGACGGCGGCACGATCACCGGCCAGGCGTTCATCAGCATGCCCAGGGCATTGGCGTGCAACGGGCCGGCACCTCCGAACCCGCACAGAGCGAAGTCGCGGGGGTCGTAGCCCTGTTCCACGGAGATCAGCCGCAGCGCGCCGAACATGTGCTCGTTGGCGATACGTACCACCCCCTCGGCGGCCTCCTTGAGCGACAGGCCCATGGGTTCGGCCACCTTGGCCATGGCCTTCTCCGCCAGATCCCGGCGGATATCCATGTCGCCGCCCAGCTTCTGGTCGGCCGGCAGGTAACCGAGCACCACGTTGGCGTCGGTGACCGTGGGCAGCTCGCCGCCCTTGTTGTAGGCGGCCGGGCCAGGATCGGCGCCGGCGCTGTCCGGCCCTACCCGCAGGGCCTTGGTGAGCTCCGGCACGAAGGCGATGGAGCCGCCCCCGGCGCCCACGGTGCGCACGTCCACGGAGGGCGCGCGCACCGCCACGTCACCGACCCGGGTTTCGCGGCGCAGACGGGCACTGTTGTTCTCGATCAACGCCACGTCCGTGGAGGTACCACCCACGTCGAAGGTGAGCACCTTGTCGTAACCGCCCCGGGAACAGAACCAGATGGCCCCGGCCACGCCACCGGCGGGACCGGAGAGCAGCAGGTTCACCGGGGTGTCACCGGCCAGGTCGCAGGCGGAGAGGCCGCCGTCGGAACGCAGGATCGACAGGGAGACGTCGTCGGCCAGCCGCGCTTCCAGCTCACGGGCCAGGTTGTCCAGGTAGCGGGACACCTCCGGGCGCACATAGCTGTTGACCACGGTGGTTTCGGTGCGCTCGTACTCCTGCATTTCCGGCACCACCCGGGAGGAAATGGACACCGGGATATCCGGCATGACCTCCCGGGCGATGGCGGCGATGCGCTCCTCGTGCTCACCGTTGGCGTAGGCGTTGATCAGGCACACGGTCAACGCCTCGATGCCGTCGTCCCTGAGCGCCTTGAGGTTCTCGCGCAGGCCCGCCTCGTCCAGCGGTGTGACCACGGCGCCGTCGGCGCCAATGCGCTCGTCGGCCTCGATGGTGTCTTCCAGGGCCGCCAGCACCGGCTGCTTGTTGAAAATCACCCAGCCACCGATACCGCCCGGCACATAGGACCGCGCGATATGCAGCACCTGCTTGTAGCCACGGGTGGTGACCAGGCCGACGCGAGCGCCACGCCGGGTGAGGATGGCGTTGGTGGCCACCGTGGTGCCGTGCATCACCTTGTCGATCTCACGGGGGTCGACCCCGGAGGTCCGGCATATTTTATCGATGCCGTTAAGCACGCCGATCGAAGAATCGCTCGGCGTCGACGGCACCTTGGCGGTGTAGGTCGCCCCGGTATCGTCATTGATCAGCAGCAAGTCGGTGAAAGTGCCACCAACATCAACACCCAATCGATAACTCATTGCTCGTCTCCACTACTTATTATTCCGGCGGCTTAGCGCGCCGCCGCTTGTTCCAGCTCACGCAAACTGATATCCCCGGGATCCACTCCCGGCGTGTTCAGACGAGCCTCGGGGCTGAGGATAAAAATGGTGGCGTGACGGCGTTGGTAATCGATGGTGAAGCCCGCAGAAGACACAATGCCGGTATCGCCGTCCTCGGTCTCGATGGTTTTCAGGTGGTAGTCGAACCACTTCCAGAACTCGCCTTTCTTGTCGTAGACGTCGGCCATATAGAAACGCGGGAACTGGGTGTCCATGTACATGATCTTCTTGCTGTACGGGTGCTCCGGCGGCGCGATGGCCTCGATTACCCATACCTCACGGGGTTCCCACTTGTCGAGCGGATTCCAGTGCGGCGCGTTGGCCAGATCCACCACCGGGAACTCGGCGTCACCCTTGGCACCCTGATCCCAGGCTTTCACCGAGCTGTGCGCGACGGCCAGCACGGTGCGTTTGCCGAGCAGCTTGTACTCGGGGTACCAGGTGGGGTGGGCGTTGAAGATCTCGATATCGTCATTGAGCTGGTCGGTACCGCCGATCGGGTCCATCCAGGTGCCGCCGGACAAGCGCCGGGTACGGCGTACGGACTTCAGGTATGCCCAGCTGTCATCCAGTTGCGGGCCGTCATAGCGCACCGTGAACAGGCCCAGACCACGAATATCGTTGGGGTACGTGGCGTAGAGCAGCTGTTTGAACAAGGTGTCGCCGCCGCTGATTTCAGTACTGTCCTCTCCTAGACGGCCCTTGGTATAAAAGCGCTTGAAAACCCATTCCTGTCGACGTTCCAGACCACGGTCGTCATCCACGAACAGATAGGCGAATTTCGGGTAGTCCTGGAAGTTCTTGGTGGGCTGCGCCACATGGTGATTCCAGACCAGTTTCTCAGCGGCGTGAGGAGTGTCCTCGGTAATGTCGGGGAACGGCATGCCCGCCTTCCAGCCTTTCATCAACCGGGTATCCGGATCGTAGGTGGCCTGCCCCGCGTACTTCTTGGTGGCGGCTACATAATCCTTGCCTAACTTGACCGGTTCGGAGTGCTTGAGGGTGATGACCAAGCCTTCTTCTCGAATCAGACGTTTTTGTACGTCGGTAAGCAGGCTTTCGATGCTGTGACCTTCGAACGTATCCTGCAGGCGCGTGTCCAGATTGCCCGCTTCGAGGGTATCCCCAGCGGACAGCTCGGCGGCCAGGGCCGGCGCCGCGACAAAGGCGGTCACCGACAGTAGTGCGGCGGAAAGATACTTGATTATTGTCATGATGATCTCCTCAGTACTGATAGGTGAGCCGGGCGACGATCTGGTCGTTGCCGGCGAAATAGCCGAAAAGGTTGGTGTCGTTGAAGTCTTGCAAGGGACGGTCCTGCTCTTCGCGCTCGAAGAAGATATCCGCTTCAAGACGTACCCGGATGTGATCGCCGTAGACGAACTCCACCGCCGGGATCACGAACCCGCCGCCATAGGTCAGGTCACTGCCCAACGCCAGACTGGGATTGATCTGATCGTTGGCGTAGTTGGTGGCTAGCACTGCGGTGATGATGCTGCTGAACTCTTCGGTGTCGCCACTGAAGCCGGCGGTGTTGACCAGTTGCTCATCCTTTTCGAAATCGGCAATCCAGTTGTTGAACACCTGCACCGAAAGAAAGGAGGGCCGACTAGTGCCGAGCATGCGGGTCAGGTCCACCTGCTTGTCCACGCGGAACATGGAGCGGAACAGGTTTTTCTCTTCGATGCCGCAGAAGCCCGGGAAGAAACCGCAGCCACGCCCCTGGCTGTTGCTCATGATGCCGGCGTTATAGGGCGCGTTGGGGATATAGGCCAGCTCGGTACTGAACACCACGTCCAGGGCCGGGAAGTAGTTGTTGGCGGACACCCCGAACACATCAATATACGGATAGATGAATTCGCCCGCTTCGCCCGGCCCACCTTCATAGGTGCCCTCGTACGGGCCCCGGAACAGTTCCGGCGCAGCATTGTTGGTGGCGGGGTTAGGGTTGGCGACGGGATTTGGGTTGGGGCCATGGAACCAGGCCAATGAATAGCCCCAATCGCCGGCCAGGCCATTCCAGCGCAGACCATAGGAGTCATCATCCATGTCCGCATCCGGGTGGTGGTAGTTGTAACGTACGTTGGCGCCGAACGGAGCGGTAGCGAACGGCACCCCCCGGTTGGGCTGGTTGGCCCAGCGGCCACCTTCCACATCGTAGCTGTTGCCCCGGTCTTCCTCATCGTTGAGCTGGCCGGGAATGTAGATTAGCTGCAGGCTGCCACCGGCGTCGTCGAAGCGCTGGGTGAGGTTGACCAGGTTGAGCGGCTTGCGCAGCTCTTCGTTCTCCGGCTCCAGGAACGAGCGCCAGCGGAAATCGTAACCGTGGATCACGTCCATCAGCTGGAAGAAATCGGTTTCGCCCCACACCACCTGCTGCCGGCCAATCTTCAGGTTGAGGTTGTCGGTGAGATCCCCCTGCAGCCAAAACTCACGCAGCTGCTCGTCGTTGTAGCTGTCGTCGATCAGGTCCACGGAGGATTCCGGTACGCCGCCGGTACGCGCCCAGGCATCGGCCACGTCCTGCACATCGTCCAGGTAGCTGGTGGAGGCTTCCCGGGACACGCGGCCGGTGGTTTTGAAGCGCACCGCGCCGAAGTCGCGGAACAGGTTCAGCTTGCCCACCGTGCGCACCATCGACAGGTCGCCTCGGTAATCGCCTTCCTGACGACCGTCCAGACCATTGGGCCCGGGGCCGATCAGCGTCGGGTTCTCCAGGTTCCAGGACAGGTACTGGCGGGCGTAGCCGCTGATTTCCCAGTCCTTGGTGAGCCAGTTTTCGTCGTCGGCATGGACCATGGAGGTCGCCGCCAGAGCGGCGACCAGAGCCAACCGGCCCGGCAGGCGCCGCTCCGGTTTATACGATTTCTTGTTGTTGAATCCATACATGGCAATTACCCCGTGTTGTTGCTCGATGTCGTTTTATTTACTCGTTGAGAAAGAAGCCGGTTCCACCGATATCGCGGACTCGGCGTTTTGTTTCGGTGGATCGAAAATGAAAGCGGGTTTGAGAATGCGCACCAAAGACGGCATCACCAGCAGCGACGTGAATGCCGATACCAGCAGCCAGAGACCGATCAGCATCCCCATCTCGGCCTGGAAGCGCAGCGAGGAAGCGGCCCACAGCAGCACCCCGGCGGCCAGCGTCACTGAGGTGAGCAGCACGCCCCGGCCGGCGGAAAACAGTGCCTGCCGAATGGCATCGCGGGGGTCCGCGTTCGGGTACTTCTCAAGGTATTCCTTGATCGAATCGACGATATAGAAGGCGTAATCCACGCCCAGGCCAATCCCCAGGGCCACCACCGGCAGGGTGCTGATGCTCATGCCGATGCCCTGCCAGGCCATGAACGCGAAGGTCACCACATTGGAGATCAGCACCGGCACGATGAAGAACACACCGCTGGCGGAGGAGCGATAGACAAGCAGGCAGGACACGATCACCACCAGCAGTGCCAGGGCGATGGCCTCGATCTGGTCGGACAGCAGCACCTCGTTGATGGCGGCGGTGATGCCCATGGAGCCGCCGGCCATGCGAATCTTGAAGCCGTCCAGCGGGTTCTCGTCGATGAAATGCTTAATCTGATAGATCGCCTGGCGCAGGGTGTCACCGCGCCGGTCGCGCAGCATCAGCAGCACCGAACCGTTCTGGAACAGCGGATCGGCGAACTGCGCCAGGTCGTCCGGCGCCGCGCCCTGCATGTAGAAACTGATCAGCTCGCCGTTCTCGATCTGCGAGGCGCCCAATTCCCGATAGCGGGGGTTGCCTTCGTACAGGTTGCGGCGCACGTCGACCACGATGTCCGCCAGGGACACGCTGCCGCCCACCTGGGGCAGCCGTTCCATGCGGCGCTGGAAACGTTGCATCCAATCCAGGGCATCGACCCGTTTGAGGGCGTCGGTGCGGTCGCCTTCCAGTACCACGAACATCTGCTCGGTGCCCGGGTAGCGCTGGTTGATCAGGGCGCTATCCTGATTGAAGCTCGCCTGCGGCCACAGGATCGGCGAACCCGGCGCCGCGTCACCGATGGTCAGCCCGGTGGCCTTGGCGAGCAGCAACGCCACCAGAATGGTGGTCACCGGCAGCACCATGTAGGCGCCACGGCCGGCGGCCAGCCTATAGGCCACGCCCAGCACCGCGTCGAGGATGAAGCGCAGGTTCAGCGGGTGAGCGTAGCGCAGCGGCACCTTCACCCAGCTCAGCAGCACTGGCGTCAGCACCACCGCGGAGAACATGATGGTCATCACCCAGATGGCGCCGATGATGGACACCTTCTGCAGCAGCGGAATCGGCGTGAGCAGCACACACAGAATAGCGCCGGCGTCGGAAATCAGCCCCAGCAGACCGGGCCGGAACAGCTCCTTCATGGTGGCTTCCGCCGCCGCCCGGGGCGCCAGGCCGTCGCCGTCACAGATATCGTCAAAGCGCGTAATCAGCTGCACCGAGTGGCTGAAGCAGCGGGCGGTGATGATAAAGGCCACCACGATCACCAGTGGGTCGAAATTGAAGCCCAGCATCACACCGATGGCCAGCGCCCAGATCGCCGACACGGTGCCACTGAGCAGCGGCAGCAGCGCGCCGCGCCAGGTGCGGTTGAGCAGGAACAGGGCCAGCAGCATGGCGCCCAGGGAGAGCAGCGCGATCACCACGGTTTCATCTAGATAGTGATCCACCCAGCCATACAGGATCGGTTCGCCCACCAGGTGATAGGAGACCCGATCCGGGATCGGCGAGGCGTCGAAGATGGCGTTGATCTGCGGAAAGATTTTTCCGTAATCCACTTTCTGATCGTAGAAATCCACCTGGATCAGCGCGGACTCCAGATCCCGATCCACGTAGATGCCGTACACCAGCGGATTGTTGATCACCGCCTCGCGCAGTTGGCGGATACCGGCGTCGTCGGCGGGCACGCCCGGCCACATCAGCGGCACGCTCTCGATACCCATGGAGGAGGCGTTAACGGATTTCAGCTTGCGCGAGGCCAGCGAAACGATCTGAAACGGATTGACGCCACTGACCTTGGCCAACGCCCGGGTGACACGCTGGATCTCGGTGAGGATGGCCGGCTGAAAAATCTCGCCGTCCTCGCTTTTCACCACGATGGTGACCTTGTTGCTGCCACCGAAGGTTTCCTTGTACTGCTCGTGGACTTCCACGTAGGGATGCCCCTTGGGGACCATGTCGCTGAACACGGTGCGCACATCGATGCGCAGCAGCACCAGCGACATCAACAGGGTGATGCCCATAATCAAAGCCACCACCAGACGACGGTGACGAATGCACAGCTCGGACAGGCCGATGGCGAAACGGCTCATTGACATTATTCTTTCTCCTCCGCCGGCCAGGCGGTCCAGTTGGTCCCGCTCACAAGCCCCAGATCTTCCCCGGTCACCACCAGTCCCCGGGCCACGGGCAGCGCCCGGGTGTGATAGCCGTTACTGAAACCACGCGCCGCCAGCGGCGCCCAATGGCGCCCCTGATCAGAGGCCAGCAGCACGCCGCCGGCCCCCACCGCCAGCCAGCGCTGGCCGTCGTGGACCACGTCATAGAGATGTTCATGGGTGCCGCTGTCCACCGCCTGCCAGGAGGTACCGATGTCCTTGGTGAGATAGATCCGGCCCTGGTTGCCCACGGCCACGCCGCGCCGGCCGTGAAAAGCCACCGCCTGCAGGGTTTCGCCCTGCAGTTCATGGCGCTGCCAGGTGTGGCCCTGGTCGTTGGAATGGAAAAGGTTGCCGAACTCGGCGGCGATCCAGAGGCCGCCATCGTCGGCCCGGGCGATGTCGTTGAGGCCCACGTCGGTGTCCAGGCTCAGGGCCTGCCAGGAGTCCTGGCCATCGCCGCGAAAGATCACGCCCATCTCGCCGGTGATCCAGAAAGCGTGGTTCAGGTAGTGCACGCTGATCAGCTTGCCGGCGAAGTCGGACACCGGCAGTTTCTCCCCTTGCCAGCCGTTGCCGGCGTCGACGAACACCCACCCCTGGTTGCCCACCGCCACCACGCGGCCGTCCCCTTCGGCGATGCCTTGCAGGTTCACCGGCTGTTCCAACGCCAGTCGATGCCAGTGGCCGTCGGCGTCGCGGCTCAGCACGGTGCCGGCGTTGCCGGCGAACCAGAGCGCACCATCACCGTCGCCGGCCACATCCAGGAAATGATCCCGGGGTTCCACCAAGGGTTGCGGCAGCGGCAACGGTTCTACCGTGGGCTGCACGAACGCCGCCGCGTACCCCAGACCGGCGACGATGGCCCAGGGCGCGATACGCGCCACCCAGCCCAGCAGCTTACTGATCATCGCCCTGCCCTCCGCGGGCTTCGACGTACTGGCGGCTCAGCCAGCGGAACGCCTTGCCACCCAGGGCGGTGCCGGTAAGACGCTCCGCCTCGCGCACCACCGGCACCAGATCCAGCACCTGGATGCCGGTGTCGAAGCCCATACTGCGCAGCATTAGGGCCACATCCTCGGTGGCCACGTTGCCGCTGGCGCCGGGTGAGAACGGGCAGCCGCCCAGGCCACCAATGGAGGCGTCGAACTCGCGCACGCCGGCCAGCACGGCGGCGTGGATATTGGCCAGCGCCATGCCCCGGGTATCGTGGAAATGGCACGACATCCGCGCCGCCTCGACCCGCTCCAGCAGCAGCCCCAGCACCGCTTCTACCTTGGCCGGGTCGGCGGCGCCGATGGTGTCAGCGACGATCACCTTGCCGGCGCCGGCGTCGTTCATGCGTTTGCCGTAATGGGCCACCACGCGCGGGTCCACCGGCCCCTCGAACGGGCATTCGAAGGCTACGGCCAGATAGGCCTGGGCGTTGACGCCGTCGTCGGCGGCCCGTGCCACGATCTGCTCGCAGACCTCGGCGGTGCGCTCCAACGACATGTTGATGTTCTTCTGGTTCATGGTCTCGGTGACCGAGAGCACCACGTTGACGGTGCGCGCGCCGGCGGCCACCGCCCGTTCATAGCCCTTCATGTTGGGCACCAGGGCGGCGTACTGAATGCGCTCCGGCGACGGCAGTCGCGGGAACAGATCCTCGGTGCCGGCCATCTGCGGCACCGCCTTAGGAGAGACAAAACTGCCGGCTTCCATAAAGCGCAGGCCGGCACCGACCAGCGCCTCGGCCAGGGCCAGGCGCTCGTCCACGGTCAGGGTCTTGCCCTGGCTTTGCAGGCCGTCGCGCAGCCCCACTTCATTGATACGGATATCCATGGTCGCCTCCTATCCGATCACGCCTTGGGTCATGAGATCCTCGACTTGCGACTCGCTGTAACCGAGCGCACGCAGGACCTCACGGGTGTGTTGGCCGAGACCGGGGGGACTGTTAAAGGCTTCCTCGGAATCCACCGACAGTTTGATCGGGTTACCCGGCGCCTTGACCGCGCCGCCGTCGCTCTGCGGGATGTCCACTACCATATTGCGGAACAACACCTGGGGATCGCTGAGCGCTTCGGAGAATTTGTTCACCGGCGCGCAAGGTATACGCGCCCCGGACAAAAGATCCACCCAATGGGCGGTGGTATTGGTGACCAGCAATTCCTTGAGAATGCCGTTGATCTTGTCCTTGTCGGCGAAGCGGCCGGGCTGGGTTTTGTACTTGGCATCGCGCAGTTCGTCGATGTCGAGCAACTCCACCAGGTTGTCCCAGAAGCTGTCGAAGATCACCGCGATGATCACGAAGCCGTCGCTGGTCGGAAAGGCGTCGTAGGGCACGTGCACGAAGTGGGAATTGCCGATCGGCTTAGGGTCGTCGCCACTCAGAAAATACATGGTGGCCATGTAGTTGAGCATGGAGATCTGGCAATCCAGCATGGAGATGTCCACGTGCTGGCCGTAGCCGCGTTTCTCCCGGGCGTGCAGCGCCGACAGCACACCCATCACCGCGAACATGCCGCCGCCCAGATCGCCGATGGGAATGCCGGCGCGGGCCGGATGGTCCTGGTCGTGGCCGGTGATCGACATGCCACCGCCTATGCCCTGCACGACCTGGTCGAAGGCCGGTCGCTGGAAGTTGGGGCCGGCCTGGCCGAATCCGGTCACCGAGCAGGTGATGATGCGCGGGTTGATCTCGGAGAGATGCTCGAAATCAATCTTCAGCTTGGCCGGCACCCCGGCGGAAAAGTTGTCGAGGACGATGTCGGCGTCCTTGACCAGGTCGTAGAAGACCTTCAAACCGGCGTCGCTTTTCAGATCAATGCAAACGCTTTTCTTGTTGCGGTTGAGCGTCAGGAAGTAAGCTCCCTGACCGTCGTAGGAATTGTTCGGATCCTTTGCAAGCAGGCTGCGGGTGCCCTCGCCCTTAAGAGGCTCGACCTTGACGGAATCCGCGCCGAGGTCGGCCAGAATCATGCCGGCGTAGGGGCCGGAAAGCATATGCGTCAGATCGAGAATCCGGACGCCTTCGAGTGGTTTTGTCATAGGTTGTCAGCACGTTGTGATTGTTGAAGGGTCGCCATCCCCTATCGCAAACACGGTGCCAACTTTGTTTTTTGCTTCGTTCCTTCGATTAGGCGTTTGTTTTTAAAGTCTTTTTTTATTGCCCCCCCTGTGCGCCCCAAGCCAGCCCGGGCAGCGGGCGGTTTCATTCGGAAATCAGGACCTTTCAGCCTGAAATGAAAAGCACCGCGGATCCGAGGCCGCCCGGATGCCGGCGCGCAGCGGCCACACACACGGCCGACGCGTTCACTTTGAAACGCCTTTATGCCCTCTGAAATAGGCCGGCGGCAGGACCCGGCCGCGCCTTTTTGGGAAAAAGACTTGTTATTCATCCGGTTATTTCAATATCGCCAAATTGGCATGTGTCTTGCCCTTTCCCTTATAACCGCCGTCCTTTTCACCCGGCGCCGATTCCATAACAGCAACAAAAGGAAAGACACATCATGAGTGACTCCCACGGCAGCGCCCGCTACCCGCATCTGTTGAGTCCGTTGAAAATCGGCAACGTCACGGTCCGCAACCGACTGATGCAGACCGCCCATGCCAAGGGCTTCCACGCCGGCAACGGCCTCACCAACGACCGCGACATTTACTATCAGGCGGAGCGCGCCAAGGGCGGCATCGGCCTGATCGTCACCGGTGCCCGCCACACCCATCCCCATTCCACCGGCCCGGGCCGCACCCTGGCCCGCGGCAACCGGGAAAAGATCATCGAGCGGGATCGGGAAATGTGCCAAGCGGTGCAGGCCCAGGGCGGGCGCATCATCGCCCAACTGATTCACTTCGGCCCCCAGGGCCGCAGCGGCGCCCTGGACGACTACCGGGTGCTGTGGGGACCCTCCACCATGAAGTCCCCGGCCTATAACGAATGGGCCAAGGAAATGACCAAGGCGGAGATGGACGAGGTCTCCGAGCATTTCGCGCTCACCGCCCGCTACTCCAAAGAAGCCGGCTTCGACGGCGTCGAGCTACACTACTCCCACGGCTATCTGCATCAGCAGTTCCTGTCGTTCGTCTACAACAAACGCACCGACGAATACGGCGGCAGACTGGAAAACATCGTGCGCTTTCCCATCGAAACCCTGCAGCGGGTACGCGACGAGGTGGGCCCGGATTTCATGGTCGGCATCCGCGTGTCCATGGACGAATGCACCGTGGACGGCATGCACGCCGACCAGGCCATCGAAATGACCCGGCTGATGGTGCGCACCGGCATGGTGGACTATGTGAGCGCCACCGCCGGCACCTACGCCGCCCACGCGGATCAGATTCCGCCCGGTGACTACCCGGAAAACTGGCTGGTGAAAGACGGCGCGCGCATGCGCCAGGCGATCCGCGAGGAAGCAGACATTCCCATGTTCATCGTCGGCCATATCGTCAATCCCGAGCAAGCGGACCAGCTGGTGGCCAACGGCGCCGCCGACATGGTGGCCATGACCCGCACCCAGATCGCCGACCCGGAATTCGCCAATAAACTGCGCGACGGCCGCGAGGACGAGATCAACCACTGTATCCGCTGCAACCAGGCGTGCATCGCCCGGCTGATGGTGGGCAATGCCATTTCCTGCGTGGTCAATCCCGCCGCCGGCCGCGAGCGCCGCTTCGGCGCTCATACTTTGAAGCCAGCGGCCACACCGGCCCACTGGCTGGTGATCGGCGGCGGCCCCGCCGGTATGAAGGCGGCCCTGGTGCTGCGCCAGCGCGGCCACAAGGTGACCCTGATGGAAGCCGGCGACCGGTTGGGCGGCCAGCTCAATCTGGCGGCGCGACTGCCGCGCCGTGAGAAGTTCAGCTTTCTGCCCCGGGACCTGGAGCGCCAGCTGCGCAAGGCCGGCGTGGACGTCCAGGTCAACACGCACCTGGACGCGGACCAGGTGGCGGCGTTCGGCGCCGACGGCGTAATCGTGGCCACCGGTTCCCGGCCACTGAAAACCGGCTTTACCTCCACCCGACCGGCGGTGGACCGGGTGCCGGGACTGGACCAGGACAACGTACTGAGCGTGGTGGAAGTGCTGGAAAATCCGGACGCGGTGGGCCGGCGGGTGGTGCTGTTCGACGAGGACGGTGGCCGCTACGCCCTGGGCACTGCTGAGTTCTTGCTGGACCGGGGCCATGAGGTGCATCTGGTCAGCCGCTTCAACGCCCTGTCCCCCAACCTGGCACTGACCCTGGATCTGCCGGTGAACTACCGGCACGTGTTCGAGAAAGGGCTGGAATACACCATCAACAGCTGGGTGCGTTCCGTAGACGGTCAGCGCGCGCAACTGCTTAACCTGTTCACCGATCGCGACAGCCAGGTCCTGGAGGCGGACACCTTCGTGATCGCCGCCGGCCACGCCGCCGAAAACAGCCTATATCAGGCCCTGCAGGGCCGCGTGGACAACTTGCACTGCATCGGCGACGCGCTGCTGCCCCGGCCGCTCCAGGATGTGATTTACGAGGGCATGCTGGCCGGCCGGGAGATGCTCGACGACCCGGACCGCTTTATCGAGCAAGGCGAACTGGAAAGCTTCGACCACGACTGGCGCGAGACGCTGGGCACCCAGGCGCAATAGGAGACAGCACATCATGACTCAGGAACGTTATCCCCATCTATTCCGCCCGCTGCGGGTGGGCAACATTGAGATTCGCAACCGGCTGATGCAGTCCGCCCACGCTATGGCCTTCAACACCCGCGACGGCCTCACCACCAACCGGGACATCGAATACCACGCCGCCCGCGCCCGGGGCGGCATCGGCCTGATGATCACTGGCAACCGCCTGATCCACCCCACCTCCAATACCTTCTGCCGGGGCTACGCCTACGGCTACCGAGACGAGATGGTGGAGCGGGACCGGGCCCTGACCCAGGCGGTGCATGACCACGGCGCGTGCATCTTCGCCCAGCTCAACCACTTCGGCGTGATGGGCGAAACCCACGCCATGGACGACTACCGGGTGCTGTGGTCGTCGTCCAACATCAAGTCGCCGGTGTTCGGTGAAATGGCCAAGGCCATGGAGCGCCAGGACATGGACGAAGTAGTGGAAGGCTGGACCCGCTCCGCCGAGTACGCCAAGGCGGCGGGCTTCGACGGGGTGGAAGTGCATCTGGCGCACAGTTACCTGCTGCACCAGTTCATCTCGCCGCTGTTCAACAAGCGCACCGACGAGTACGGCGGCGCCTTTGAGAACCGCATGCGCTTTCCGTTGGAAGTGGTGCGCGCGGTGCGCGAGCGGGTCGGCCCCGACTTCGTGGTGGGCGTGCGTCTCACCCTGGATGAGATGGTGCCCGGCGGCCTGGGAGTGGACGACTGGATCCAGGTGGCCTGCACCGTGGAAGCCACTGGCTGCATCGACTACATCATGACCACCGCCGGCGTGTACCAGTCCGCCAGCTATATCATGCCGCCCCATGACATTCCTAACGGCTGGCTGGCCGACCCGGCGGCGCGTCTCAAGCAGGCGGTGGACATGCCGGTGTTCGCGGTGTCTGGCATCACCACCGCCGGCGAGGCGGAAGCGATCCTGGCCCGGGACGGCGCCGACATGGTGGCCATGACCCGGGCACAAATCGCCGATCCGGATTTCGCCAACAAGACCCGCGAGGGCCGCGAGAACGATATCTATCACTGCCTGCGCTGCAACCAGGGCTGCGTGGCGCGGCTGTTCTACGGCACCTCCATGACCTGCCAGGTTAATCCGGCCACCGGCCGCGAGGAACGCTTTGCCCCGCACACCGAGATCCCGGCGGCCGCGCCTGGCCACTGGGTGGTGGTGGGCGGCGGCCCCGGCGGCATGAAGGCGGCGGAAGGCCTGGCCCGCCGTGGTCACCGGGTGACCCTGCTGGAGAAAGAGGACCGGCTGGGCGGTCAGGTGAACCAGATGGTCAAGCTGCCGCGCCGCGACAGCTTCGCCTGGATCACCAAGGACCTGGGCAGCCAGCTGGAAAAACTGGGCGTGGACGTGCGCCTGAACACCAACGCGGACGTGAACCGCGTGCTCGCCCTGCAGCCGGACGGCGTGATCGTGGCCACCGGTTCCACCCCGGACCGCAGCGGCTACTCTGACATCAACCCACTGGTACCGAAGATTCCCGGCATCGACGCGCCCCATGTGCTGACCACCGTGGACGTGCTGGAAGGTGCTGAAGTGGGCGAACGCGTGCTGGTGCTGGACGAGGAAGGCAACCGCTATTCCGCGGGCATCACCGAGTACCTGGTGGAGCGGGGTCATCACGTGCACCTGGTGACCCGCTGGAACGCCCTGTTCCACAAGCTGGCCCAGACCCTGGATCAACCGGTGGTGTACGGCAAGCTGCCCGGCGGCCGTTTCCAGTCCACCCTGAACAGCTGGGTGAGCAGCTTCGAGAACGGCAAGGTGGCTCTGTACCAGCTCTACACCGGCGAAACCCACACCCTGGACGACGTCGATACCGTGGTTCTGGCGGTGCGCCATCTGCCCCTGGAGGCGCTCTACCTGGATCTCACGGCGCGTCACCCCAAGGTGCACCGGGTGGGCGACTGCCAGGCTCCGCGCAAGACCGACCACGCCATCTTCGAAGGCTTCCTGGCCGGCCGGGAGGAATTCGACAACTGGACCCGCTACGTGGAACCAGGCGCCCTGGAACAGTTCGACCCGACCCTGCCAGAACGGCTCAAGGTCCTGCAGGCCTGAACCTCAGGCCCGGGGCTCGCCCGCCCCGGCACGACGCCGCCAGTACCAGGCCAGCACCGACCCGGACAGATTGTGCCAGACGCTGAACAACGCCCCCGGCAACGCGGCGCCGGCGGAGAAATGCTTCACCGCCAGCGCCACGCCCAGGCCGGAATTCTGCATCCCCACTTCGATCGCCAGCGTGCGGGCCCGGCGCGGGTCCAGACGCATCAGTCTGGCGCCGCCGTAACCCAGCGCCAGCCCCAGGCCGTTGTGCAGCACCACCGCCAGCATCACCGCCGCGCCGCCCACCGCGATGCGGTCCCGGTTGAGCGCCACGATCACGCCGATCACCAGCAC
>MRWG01000847.1_pt1 | contig 24863 bp, 19 predicted proteins | sample 1013341 | NCBI WGS metagenome assembly MRWG01 (sample SAMN06117577, study PRJNA244670) | biofilm metagenome | biome: Water; feature: Cathode Biofilm; material: Biofilm; isolation source: microbial consortium enriched at the cathode of a solar microbial fuel cell | place: USA: District of Columbia ... | reverse complement strand
TGTACGGGCCGACGGAAACGACGATCTGGTCGTCCGTGGCGCGCATCGATGATGCGGATGCGCCCATCACCATCGGCCATCCGATCGCCAACACGCAGCTTCACATTCTCGATGCGCGGGGCCGGATCGCGCCGGTGGGCGTGAGGGGCGAGCTGAACATTGGCGGCGACGGCCTCGCCATCGGCTATTTCGAGAATGGCGAACAGACCCATGCGGCCTTCCGCAACGTCTCCATTGGCGGCGTTCCGCAACGGCTCTATAAGACGGGCGATGTGGGGCGGCGCATGCCAGACGGCTCGCTCCAGCTTCTGGGCCGCCGCGACAACCAGATCAAGCTGCGCGGCTTCCGCATCGAACTTGGCGACATCGAGGCGGTGGTTTCGGCGGCGGAGGGCGTGCGGCAGTGCGCCGTGGCCGCACCCGTGAACCGCAATGGCGACCGGCAGCTTGTCTGTCATGTGGTGCCCGATGATCCAGCGAACCCGCCACGCCCGGATGCGCTGAGCGCGCATGCAAAGGCGCATCTTCCGGGCCACATGGTCCCCGCCTTCTGGGTCGAGGCCGAAGCGCTTCCACAGACGGCCAATGGCAAACTCGACCGCAAGACGCTGGAACAACAGGGCATTCCGCGTCAGGAAGCGGCCATCATCCGAACCGCGCCGCGCACACCGATGGAGGAAAAGCTCTCGGCCATCTGGCGCGACGTGCTGAACATTCCCGAGATCGGCGTCGAGGAAAACCTCTACGCGCTGGGGGCGGATTCGCTCAGCATCTTCCGCATCGCCGCAAGGATGATCGACGCCGGCCTGCCGCTGGAGGCGCGGCATCTTCTTCAGCACCCGACCATCGGCGAACTGGCGCTGATCGCCGAGGAAGCGGGCGATGAGCCGGTCAATGGTGTGCAGCCGCACGTGCCCTCGCTCAAGGATTTCCGGCATGGCGCACGCCGCCGCATGGAGGCGCACTGATGACCGACACGGAGCACCGCCCGCTTGCCGAGGGGGCAGTCGAGATCATCGGCGAATTCCCCTGCACGCAGACGCAGTTGCGCTGCTGGTTTCTGGACCGCTTGAGCCCGGGAAACCCGGCGCTCAACGTGGCCGTGCGTTGGGAGATCCGGGGTGATTTCAAGACCGAAAGCATCGAAACGGCCTTTCGGCAGATCATCGAGCGGCACGAGATCCTGAGAACGCGCTTTATCGAAATGGGCGGGCAGCCCGTGCAGCAGGTGGTGCGGGCGGTCTCGTTTCGCATGCCGGTGATCGATCTGCGCCATGTGCCGGCCGACCAGCGCGAGGCGCGCGTCCAGTCGATCAGCAAGGAGACGGCGGCGGCACCCTTCGATCTTGGCCAGGCGGGGCTCTTCCGCGTCACGCTCCTGATGGTGGAGAACCGGCGCGGCTTCATCCTGATCACCGCGCATCAGTCCTGCTTCGATGGCTGGTCGATCCGGGTTCTGGGGCGCGAGCTTGGCGAACTGGCTGCCGCCATCGACGCCGGACGCCCGGCGCAGCTGCCGGAACTTGCGCTGCAATATGGCGACTTCGCGCTCTGGCAGGACGAGTACCGCAACAGCTACGGTTTCGAGACCGAGAAGACCTATTGGCGCGAACAGCTGCGCGATGCGCCCTATTTCGAGATCCCGCCCGACCGGCCGCGCGGACGCGTGAAGACCAGCCGTGGCGAAATCCTCTCCGCCGTGCTTCCGATGGAGCTCAGCGAGCGGATCGAGGCGGCGGCGCGGGCGCAGCATGTTTCGCTGTTCAGCTATGGCGCGGCGGTGATCAGCGCAGCGCTGCATCACTATTCCGGCAGCCGCGAAATCCTGTTCGGAACGCAGATCGCCGGGCGCGAGGATGTGGATCTGGAAAGCCTGATCGGCGTCTTCATCAACAATCTTGTGCTGCGCTTCGACATTGCCGACGATCTGAGCTTCGCCGATCACCTGGCGCGGGTGAGCGCCACGGTGGGGGCCGCGCTCAATCATCAGAAAATGCCGTTCAACAATCTGGTGGAGCTGGTCAATCCTGCACGCGATCCCTCGCGCAATCCGCTGGTTTCGCTGAACTTCAACCAGCAGAAGGCGTTTCTGGAAGACACGCGCTATGGCGATTTCGAGCTGATCAGCGCACCCTCGCAGTCGCCGGGCGTCATCTACGATCTGAACTTCATCATGATTGGCCGCCCGACCGGCTGGCGCATGTCGGTGGAATACAACACCGATCTGTTCGATGAGGCGACGGCGCAGGAACTGCTCGACCTCTGGCAGAAGGCCTATGCCTTCGCGCTGGCCGACCCGCAGGCGAAGATCGGCGACATGAAAGGCCCCGTGCGCGCACCCGCTTCACCGCAGGAGACGCGCGCAGAACCGGCTTCGCGGGTGGAAGCCCTGCTTCTTGCCCATCGTGACGTGGCCGATGCGGCGGTCAGGCGCGATGCCTCCGGTGCGTCTCACGCCTATGCGGCGCCGGCTGCCGGCCTTGCCACACCGCTTGAAACGCTGCCGGCGCATCTCACCGCCTATCTGGCAGAACGGCTGCCTGACGACGAGATGCCGGCGGGCATCAGCATTCTGCTTGCCCTGCCGCGCCGGGCTGACGGCGCGCTTGATGATGCAGCACTTCCCATGCCCGACCCCCTGCCTGCGCCCGTCGCTCCGCCAGCAGCACGCAAGGCATCGCCACCAGCGGATCGGGAGGCGGAGCTTGGCCGGGTGTGGGCGCGCGTTCTCGCTGTGCCGCAGGTGCAGGGAAGTGATGATTTCTTTGCGCTTGGCGGCCACTCGCTTCTGGCGCTGCGCATGTTCTCGGCAATGCGCGAGACCTTCGGCGTGCAGCCGGACCTGGCGGTGCTTTTCAAGGAGCCGACGCTTTCAGGCTTTGCCCGCGCGGTCTTCGGTGAGGCGGAAGCGCCGGTCGCAGACCATGCACCCGCTGCGCCGCCTGATGTGGAAACGGCGGAGCAGAACCCGGCGATCATCGACTGGGAAACCACCATCTACCGGCAGGGCAGCGGCGATTGCGCGATCTACACGCTCAATCACCCCTTCCTCTATTACCGGATGGCCAAAACGCTTCCCGGCCACGCCTCGGTCGTGAACCTGCACATGTTCAACGCCCGGATCGATGCGGAAACGGAAAACCTGTCGCTGGAGCAGATCGCCGGCGATGCGGTGGACGCCATGCAGCTTGGCGACCGGCCCAAAACGGTGGCGCTGGTGGGCCTTTGCGTGAACGGCATTCTGGCGGCGGAGATGACGCGGCAGATCCGCCTCAAGGGCCATGATGTGAGCTTTGTGGCGCTGATCGACAGCTGGGCTCCGGGCTATGTGCGCTCGCAGCCACGCTTCACCCGCTGGCGCTGGAACACCGAGAAACGCGCCAAGCGCCTGCTCTACTTCACCGGCAAGCTGATCCGCGGCCGCATTTCGATGACGGCCTATCTGAAAGAGTTCAGCTTTTCGCTGAAGCTGGTGGAGCGCTATGCGCCGGACCGGGCGCTGACCCCCGAGGAAGAGGCAAACGAGGCGGTAACGCAGTTTCTGGTGCGGGCGGCGCGGCGCTACACCCCGCGCGCGCTCACAGGCGAAACGGTGCTCCTGTTCCGCAGCCAGGCGAACCATCCGCGCGCCAAGCCGCTTCTGTTTGGCTGGCGCGGTTTCGTGCCGGATGATTCACCCGTGTTCGACCTGCGTGGCTGGCATGAGGATTCGCTCAGCGACAGCGGCATCGACAAGCTCTCGACCGTGCTCGGCGAGCGCCTTGAACTGGGAGGCGGCTCTGAACGCTAAGGGAAAACCGGCCAGCAACAGGAAGCCGCAGGCGCGTCCCCTGCGGATCGGGATTGTGCGCGCCATCGGGCAGACCTTCGAAAACTGGGAACTGCTTTTGATCGAGCGCCTGCTCTCGGACCGGCGCTTCAGGCTGGTCGCGTTCCTCACCGATCCCGCTCCACACCATGCGGCCCGACCCGGCCTTCTGGCCGGAACGGTGGCGCGGATCGACAATTCGCTTTTCGCGCGCCAGCCCGCCTATCGCGCACGCCGCTTCGAGCGCGCGCGCAGTTCCATCGTGAGCATTCCGCTGGAAGAAACCGGAGAGAACAGCGACCGCCACAGGCTGGAACTCGATCTGGTGCTGCGCCATTGCGAGGGCGCACTGCCGGAAACGCTGACCGAAAACCTTCGCTTCGGCGTGTGGTCGCTCAGCCATGTCTTCACCCAGTCCGGACCCGTCAACTGGGAGGGCATGGGCGATGTGGCCGAAGGCGCGCCGACCAGCCATTTGTCGCTGTTCGTCGAGACCGCGCGCCAGCCGGATCGGCGCGCGATTGCGGAGGCGGAGTTCAATGTGAAGTTCAGCGCCGCGCGCAACAACGCCTTCATGAAGGAGAAATCGGTTCTGCTTCTGGTTCGGGAACTGCGGCGGCTGGCCGAGACCCGGAAACTGCCGAAACCACTGAAAGCGGCTGACAGTGTTCAACCGGCCCCGCCGCCCGGCCTTCTGACGACCGGTCGCTATGCGGCAGCACTTGCGAAGAACGTGACGCAGCGGGCGCTGAAATCAGTGCGCCGCGCCTCCCATCAGGACACGGCCGTGTGGACGCTCTACAGCGGGCGCGGGTCCATTGACGATTTCGATCCGAGCGAGGCTACGGAAATCCCGCCAACGGACACGGCCATCAAGGCCGATCCCTTTCTCTTTCACCATCAGGGAAAGACCTATCTGTTCTACGAGAATTACGGGCGCGGCGACACAAGAGCGCATATCGCGGTTGGCGAGATCACGCGGCGCGGCTTCGAGCCCATCGGCATTGCGCTTGGCGGTGAGGAACACCTCTCGTTTCCCTTCGTTTTCAAGCATGGGGACGAGATTTTCATGATGCCGGAAACGCATCAGCGAAAGCGCATCGAAATCTGGCGCGCGGTTAGCTTTCCGCTGATCTGGGAGCCCTATTCGCGGGCGCTCGAAGGCTGGTCGGCCGCTGACAGCACGCTGTTCCACCATCGCGGCCAGTGGTGGCTTTTCACCAATCTGTCAGAGCATCACGCTTTCGAAGATCATTGCTCGGCGCTCTACGCTTTCCAGGTCGATGGCCCGGAACTCAACCGGCTTGTGTCGCACCGGCGCAACCCGGTGGTGATCGGCAGCGCCACGGCGCGCAATGGTGGCCGCATCTTCTCGCGCCATCGCCGCCTCTACCGGCCCGCGCAATACAATGCCCATGGCATTTACGGATACGGTCTCAACATCATGGAGATCGAGCATCTGGACATGGAAGACTATCGGGAAACCTGCGTGCGGCGCATCCTGCCCGACTTCAAGCCGGGCCTGAGCGGCTGCCACCATTTCGATGCCAGCGGCTCCCGCTACATTCTGGATGCACGCCTCAACGCCTGAGAGCGCTCAAGGCGAGCGCCCGGATGCCAGGCGCCGCGCGTTTCGCGCCCCGGAGCCGGTTGCCGGCGACCGCGATAGTTGAGCGCAACGGCGTTGCCGGCCGTCATCGCGGCCACCGCACCGATATAGCCGCGCGGCAGCGCAAGGTTGGCAAGCCGCCACTGGGCCGGTGCATCGGCAACGCCATCCAGCCTCAGAAGCCGCGGCTGACCTTCCGGATCGATGGTGACATCGAAGGATTCAAGCGGCAGCGAAAGCCCTGCCCCGTGCGCCTTCACGAAGGCTTCCTTGCGGGTCCAGCAGCGGAAGAACGCTCCCAGATAATCCTGCGAGGTTACCGATGCGAGCGCCTCGTTCTCTGCCGGCGAAAAGAAATGCGCAGCCAGGTTTTCCCGAAACGGCAGAACCCGCTCGATGTCGATGCCCAGCCGGTAGCGGTCCGATACGGCGAGCACCGCCATGCCCCCGCTATGGCTCAGGTTGAAGTGAAGCGGTGGTTCGCCGCGTCCGGCCAGCCGTGGTTTGCCAAAGGCATTGTAACTGAAGGAAAGACGCCTTGCGGGAACACCGAGATACGCCCCCAGAATGGCCCGCAGCCGGCCCCGCCCGGCGATGAAACGCAGGCGGTGTCTCTCATGCACGAAGCGTCCTGCGCGTGCGAATTCCGCCTCATCGAGAGCGGAGACGAGCTGCGGCAGCGCATCTAGCGGAACATCGAGCGACCATTGCCAGACATCGATCGTGCTGGCGCCAATACCGATCGGTTTAAGATGCATAGGACAACCGCCTTTCCTGTGAACTCTGGCCGGCCATGCGGCGGGTAAGATAGGCCATGAGCGCCGTCGGATAGTTCTCGCCAAGGCTGATGCGGCAGGTGCGCTTGAGAATGTCGAGCGAGCGGGCGCACATGTCCGGCCCGTAATCCACGCTGGCCTTTGCCCAGCCATAGGGGTTCATGGCCGGATGGAAGGCGCGCTTTTCAAGGATCGGCGTCCAGTGGGTGCAGACATGACGGCTGGAATCGAAGACCCGATACACGCCGCGCCTGTGTTTTGCGGCAAACGTCTTCGCCTCCTCTTCGGTTTCGAAAAGAAGGTGAAGGCCAACCGCATTCTGCGGATCATTGTGCGGCCCAAGCCGGAAGGCGTCGCAGCCCGACAGGATGCGCGCCATGACCTGATGCCGCTGGCGCATCCGCTTCAGCATCGGGTCGAGTTTCGCGAGCTGCACATTCAGCATCGCGCCCTGGATCTGGCTTGCCTTGAAATTCACGCCAAAGAAGCTCGGCTCATTGTAATTGTCGAGATGGCCGCGAAAGAGCTCGCCCACATCGTGATACATGCGCGCGCGGGCAAAGAAGCGGTCGCTCTGCGAGGCCACCGCCCCGCCCTCGCCGATATTGATGTTCTTGAACTGGTTGAAGCTGAACGCGCCAATGTCGCCAATCGTGCCCACGCGCCGGTCGCGATAGGTGACACCGACCGCCTGGCATGCATCCTCGATGACGAGCAGGCCATGCTTTCGCGCCAGCGCCATGATCGCTTCCATGTCGCAGACCATGTTGGCCATGTGCACGGGCAGGATCGCGCGGGTGCGCGGCGTGATCCGGCGCTCGATGTCGTCGGGGTCCATGGTCAGCGTTTCGTCGATGTCGACAATCACCGGCACGGCCCCCACCGCAAGCACGGCGGCGGCGGTGGCGATCCACGTATAGGCGGGCACCAGAACCTCATCGCCCGGCCCCACGCCTGAAGCTGCAAGGCCGCAGATCAGCGCCCCGGTGCCGCTGCTGACGGTGAGCACATGCCTGATGTCGAACTGTTGCGAAAACGCCTTCTCGAACCGGTCGAGCGGCCCTTCGCCCGGTCCCCCATAACGCGCCAGACGACCAGAGGCGATGACCCTTCCGATGGCCAGCCACTCACGCAAACCAACCTTTGCCATAGTGTTTTCCCGCTTTGCCGGCGGGCGGCTTCATGCCCGGTCTGCGCGGTGCGCAGAAGGGGCACGTCGCTTGCGCCGCGGCGCCCCATTTACGCTTCGAGCCTATGCCGCGCCCAAGGGGTTTTCAAATAATCCAATCATCCGAAACAGGGGCGCTCCGGCCCTACCCGGCCATGGCCAAAACCCTTAGCAAGTAGCCCCTTCTATGCAATTTGGATGAATTCGGCCTGGGCCGTGTTTTTGCTAGCCTTGCTGCGGGGTTTTCACGGCGCGGCAAGCCGTTTTGTCCATGGCTGAGCCGCCCTCTCAGGTGGCAATGTGTCCGATACAGACTTGCGAACCATGCCTTCCGGCACTCAGTTCGAAGCCGATCTCGCCCTTGTGGGCGCGGGACCGGCAGGGCTGGCGATTGCCCGCGAGTTTGCCGACACGCCCGTAAAGGTCCTGCTGATCGAAAGCGGCGGCACGGATTTCGACCCGGACGCGCAGACACTGAACCGGGTGGAAAATGTCGGCGACCCGAATGCGCGGGACGCCATGCCGCTCCAGCGCGGCTATACGGGCGATCTCGCCTGGCTCAACGACATTCCCGCCTTCGAACTGCGCAACCGTCTGGTCGGCGGCAGCACCCACACCTGGGTGGGCAAATGCGCCGCCTTCGATGACATCGATTTCGACATGCGCAAATGGGTTCCCGGCTCCGGCTGGCCCTTTCCGCGCCGCGATCTCGCCGGCGAGCTGGACCGTGCGGCGGAACTGCTCAATCTCGGCCCCAACATCTATGACAGGGCGCTTTATCACCGGCTGGTCTCGCCGCCGGCCGAAATAGATCTGAACGACGATCTGGTGCGCACCTTCTTCTGGCAGTTCAGCCACAGGGCGGGCAGCAGCGAGCCGCTGCGTTTTGCCGACATCGCGGCCAGGCTGACGGCGAAGAACATCGACATTCTCACCCATGCGACGGTCACCCGTATCGGCCTTTCCGAAAATGGACGGCGGATCGAGACACTCGACCTGAAGAGCCTTTCGGGCGTCGAGGCGAGCGTGCGGGCGCGCAAGGTGGTTCTGTGCTGCGGCGGCATCGAGAATGCGCGCCTTCTGCTTGCCTCGAACGATGTGGCGAAGGAGGGCATCGGCAATGAGCGCGACTGCGTGGGGCGGTATCTTGCAGATCATCCGCGCACCGTGATCGCCCGGTTCGGCAGGGACACGCTGCAGGACGTGGCCGAGCATTTCGGCTTTTACGGCCTGACGCACAATCACCGCACGCATTTCTATCTGCGCGGACTGGCGCTGAGCCCGCGTCTTCAGGCCCGCGAAGGGCTGCTCAACTGCGCCACCTATCCGGTGCAGATGCTTGCACCGACCGACCCGTGGGTGGCGCTCAAGCGCTTTTATGCCGGCAGGCAGCGGTTTCGGCTCGGCGATCTGCGCACGGCCCTTGCCGCGCCCGGCGGCCTGGCAGCTGGCCTGCACCGGCGGCTCATCATGAAACGCGGCTTGCCGCGCCAGATGACGGAGCTGCGCTTCGACGCGATGGTCGAGCAGCGGCCCAACCGCGAAAGCCGGGTGACGCTTTCATCGCGGCGCGATCCGCTTGGCATCCCCATGCCGCGCGTCAACTGGAAGATAGGCTGGGCGGAAACGGCCAGCGTGGCGCGGCTTGCCGAGTTGATCTCGGCGGAATTCTGGCGGGTGGGCCTGCCGCAGCCAGGCCTTGAACAATGGGTTCTGGACGAAGATTTCAAACACGCGCCCTTTGCCGACATGGCGCATCCCGCCTGCACCACCCGCATGGGCGAAGACCCGTCGTCCAGCGTGGTCGACCGCAATGCGCAAATTCATGGCGTCGAAGGGCTTTATGTGGCGGGTAGCTCCGTCTTTCCAACGCCCGGCCATGCGAACCCGACGCTGATGATCCTCGCGCTGACCCTGCGGCTGGCAGACCACCTGAAAGCACGGCTCTTGCGCTGAAGGCCCCTGCCGGGGTTTCCTCTAGCCTTCGGACTTCAGCCAGCCGGTCCATTTCCAGCTTGCATAGAGAACGCTCAGATAGATCAGTGCGCCGACGAGCACCTGAACGGCCATCTGCGAATAACTGGGCAGATGCGCTTCGGCGGGCCAGTGCGCAAGCGACGAGACACCCACGAACATGACCGCAGCAGCGAGCCCGATCAGACCGCTATTGGCCGCGATGCGGGACCAGTCGAGCCGGCCATAGCGCGCCTGATACCAGATCGAGAGCCCGCCGGCGAAGACAGCCGCCACGCATTGACCGAGTGCCGCATAGACAAGCCCGAAAGGCGCAAGCGCAACCATCATGCCGATGGAGGTGACACTGATCATCAGCGAGAGCGGCCAGAGCCGGCTCACCTCGCCTCGCACCGAAAGCAGCGGTTCGGTCACATAACCCTGGAACATGAGCAATTGCCGAACGGCGAGGATCTTCACCACCAGCGCCACCGGCGCCCAGCCGCTGCCAAGCGCGACATCCACCAGATTGGTCGCCACCAGAAGAAGGCCGACATAGACAGGGGCAGCCACGGCGAAAAGCACCGGCAGGAAGATGTTGCCCGCCCGCATGATCGCATCGTCACCCGTCCCTGCATCCTGATTGCCGGCACGGCGGAAGATCACCCAGGCGAGGAGACGCGCCGGCTCGCCGACGAGTTCGGAAAAGGCAGCGACGATGCGCTCGGCCGCCCGGTAATAGCCCGCATCGGCAAGGCCAAGCAGGCTGCCCACAAGCAGCGTTCCCGAATAGGCGCGGCCGAAAACGATGAGCCGCACGCTCACAATGTAGCGCGCGAAGTGGATCACTTCGGCCAGCACGTTGCGGTCCGGCAAGCGTGGGGCGATCCAGCCCAGCACCCAGATGCCGCCAAGGACATTGAGGAGGTTCGTGACAAGACGACCGATCACCAGCGCGACGATGTTCCAGCCCGCCCAGAGGCCGAACAGCGCCACCACCAGACCGCCCGCCTCGCTGATCATGCGGATGATCGCCTGACGGTTGAGCATATGGCGATGAACGAGCGTGCCGTCATAGACCGTGTTAAGCGCGGCGGGCACGAACCACAGTGTGAAGAGCGCGAACAGCCAGGATTGCCAGACCGGGAACCAGAGCCCTCCGACGATCAGAACGCTCCAGAGGCCAAGCAGCGTGAAGCCGCTGCCGCTCAGGAGTGCGATTGCCGCAAGCTCAGGAAGCCTTTGCTCGCCATGTTCGGAGCGCATGATGAACTCGGCCCACCCGCCTTCGCTGACCACGACCAGCAGAAACGCGATGGCCGAGACGAAGGCGAAGAGGCCGAATTCGGCCGGTTCCAGCACATGGGCGGCAGCGACGAAAACGGCAAGCTGCGCCACCTGCGCGAACAGCCGGGCCACCATGACCCAGACCCCGCCGCCCAGCAATGTGGAGAGCGGCAGACCGAGAAAGCCGGCGGGCTGTGTGTCATCCTGCCGAGGTTTGTGATCCGGTTTCACCAGCCGTTCCCCCCGCCGCTATTCACCTGCGCGGGCGCATCAGCTACGCTTTCCTTGAAATGACCGATGATTCGCCGTCTCTGGCGGTGCATAAATCGGAAGTGCGGTTGCATGGATTTCGATGCCCGATCTCGGTGCGGCCCGGCGTTGAGACAGGGGCTGCAGATGGTTGCGGTTCCTCGTGAGCGGTTACAGCTTTGGTGCTTTTCGGCGAACAACGAGCAGACAGTGCGAGACGCGAGTAAAGAAGACCAGATGAACCAGGGTTTCCTGGCCCGGCCCTTCAAGGCGATCAGCGCAAAGATCGCCACGCGTTGGATTGTTATTGCCTTCTGTCTTGTCGTCTGGCTGGCCGTTGTCTTTCTCTACCTCCTCTAGAATTCCCGTGTGCGCTCTGCTCTGCGCCAGAGCAATTCCAGGAAAAGCGGGAACCGGTTTTTCGTCCGGAATTGCGCAGGAAACGCCCTAACAACCATTGTGATCGAACAGGAACACGCCGACCGTGCGCCAGACGATCTTGAGATCGAGCCAGGTCGTGCGGTTCTGGAAATAGTGGACATCAAGCCCGACGCGCTGGTCGTAAGACGTGTCGTTGCGCCCTGACACCTGCCACAGCCCGGTGATGCCCGGCTTCATCAGCAGATAATCATTGATGCGTTCGCCATAGCGCACCATCTCGTCTTCCACGATCGGGCGCGGCCCGACGACGCTCATCTCGCCTTTCAGCACGTTGACGAACTGCGGCAGCTCATCGAGGCTCGAAACCCGAAGGAAACGGCCAATGGGATGGATGCGCGGGTCGTCGCGCAGTTTCTGGCAGGCGCGCCATTCCTGAAGAAGCACCGGATTCCTGTCCAGAAGCTCCTTGAGCAGCCGGTCGGCGTCGCGCCGCATGGTGCGGAACTTGAGACAGTCGAAAACGCGCCCGTCGCGGCCGATGCGCTTCTGCCGATAGAAGACCGGCCTTCCGTCGCTGATAAGGATGCACAGGGAGATCGCGGCGAAAGCCGGCAAAAGAAAAAACAGAACAAGAATACTGAAGACGATGTCGAATGTTCTCTTGAAAACAAAATAGGAGCGGAAATGTCTTACTTTCCGCAGCTCCAATTCCTGTTTTACGGAACTATCGTATGCGTACAGCATGAACCCGCCCCTGGGTGTTGTTCTGTGTGCCTCGCCGTCGATCATTATAAAGCCGCGCAAACCGCGTGATATAACTCCATCGGGGTAGTGGACGGCGCTATTTAGGTGCAATCCACCGAACAATCGGACCATCCCTACCCCCGCAAAGCCGCCGGTCTAATCGGCATCATTTGAGTTGCTGGGCGGCTGGCCAAAAGCATTAGCGCTCCAGACTTGTGCGATGGAGGGAACGCCCTGTTTCGGTTGCGGCGGCCTTTGCACGCGTGGCCCGCAGAATGCGGCGTCCGTGCTCTGCACTGGCGCGCTCCAGCACGCTGCCATAAAGCGCAAGCAGCGCTGAAAGCCATGTCTGCGCCGTGTTGGCGATGCGCGGCGCGACGGCAAGCGCATCGTCGCTCATCGCCGCGACCAGCCCGTCATCATCGGCAAGCCGGCGCAGTGTGGCGGCCAGCGCCTCGATGCCGCCGGTCGGGAAGGTGAAGGCCGCGCCCGCCTGCGTCAGCTCCCGACCCAGAAGCGCGTGGCCGGGCAGCACGACCGGAATGCCGCTGCCCACCGCTTCGAGCGCGGCCAGCCCGAACGGCTCGGGCACACGCGAGGAAATGACCACGCAGCGCGCAGTGCGCATCAGCTCCGCGATGCGGGCGCGGTTGCACCAGCCGTGCAGCGTGACTTCCGGATAGCGGTTTTCAAGAACGGTGCGCCCTGCCCCTTCGCCGATGACGTGAAGCGGGACGCCGGCCAGACGGGCAGCCTGTGCCGCGTCTTCAAAGCCCTTTTCCGGTTCCAGCCGCCCGACGAAGAAGAAATCACGCATCGCCTGCGGCCGCGCGCCCGACCGCAGGAAGGGCTCGACCGGGTTGCGGATGGTCACCATGCGGCTGTCATCGATGCCCGAACGGGCAAAGTAATCCCGCATCGCCTCATGCACGAGAACGATATTGGCCGGCTGGCTGTGAAGCGCGAAGAAGCGTTGCATCATCATATGCCGCGCCGAGCGCCAGGCCTTTTGATGAAAGCCGCGCTTGTCGCATTGCGTGGTCAGGCAGCGCAGCGACATGGGCGCAAGCTTGCACACCGACGCCATCGGGTAGTTGATGAAGCCGCCATTCGGGCAGGCCAGAAAATAGTCATGCGCATGCAGCACGACACGCCCGCGCACCGGCATCAGCGCGCGGAAAATGGAGGGTGACAGGATCTTCGACCACCCATGCACGTGATAGATGGTCGAGGGTCGGTCGTGCGCCTCGATCCAGCCTCTGAGTGCGGCATGGGCGTTGCGATTGTAGAGCCCGCCGGCAAAGGCCGCGATCCGCCCGCGCTCCACGAGCGGCCTGTCGCCCAGATGCACCGCGTCTGGCTGGCCTGCCTGCGCAGGACTGTCGCCGGCAAAGAAGGTGACCGGCACGCCGGCCTCGCGCAACAGGCGCGCGGACAGGCACGAAAGGTTGGATGCGCCACCGATCTCGGCTGACCTGTCATTGATGATGACGACACGTCCCGGACGCATGGCTGGCTCCTATTCCAGAACGGTGACGTTTTGCGGCGCAAGCCGGCCACGCACGAGATCCACCAGCGCGCGCATATTGCCCGAGAGCCGGCCACGCCGGTCCACCCAGGGTTCTGGCCGGAAGATCTTCACCGTGTTGGAGATGAGATTGCGCATGATCTGCGGCGCGGCATGGCGCGGGCTCATGGTCTTCTTGCGCATCAGATAGACCGGGTTAGCGATCTGCGAATAGCCAAGCCGGATGCCCGATGTGCGCCCCGTCTTGGTGCCCAGATGCACCCCGCGCAGCCTTTGTGAGCGCACGATGCGTCCATGGCGCGCAAGCTGCCGGCTGAAATCCACATCCTCCAGCCAGCCATAGAGCGGCAGGTTTTCATCAAACCGCAGCCCGTAGCCACGCACCGTCGACATGCGAATGGCCATGTTGCAGCCATAGCCGTTATAGACCGGCTGCTCGCCGCCGCGCGGCAGCGCGTCCGACCGGGTGCGGATGATCCGCAGCCCGTCTTCCAGCGGGATTCCCGGCCCCAGAATGCCGTCGGCATCCACCGTTCCCGTGCTCATGACCACATCCGGATATTCCCGGAAGATGCGCACAGTCTCTTCCACATAGGAGGGGGCGACGAGGAAATCGTCATCCAGAAAGAGCAGAATGTCGACCTTGCCGACGCATTCAAGAATGCGGTTTCGCTGACGGCACAGACCGCGCTCCGAGAAGACCACGCGGGTTCGCCCGGAAAGCGCGCCAAGTGCGGCGGGATCGACGTCATCATCGGCAGCCGCGCAAATGACAATCTCGTCGACCGGCTGCGACTGGTGCAGAAGATGCGGCAGGACAGAATGAAGGATCGGCCGTCGGCCAGTGGTCGCAATGCCCACGGCCACCCGATAGTGCATGTGTCGATGAAACCCTTCAAACGCCATGATGCTCTCCCGCTCCAACCGTGTTTCTGCTGGAAGGTCGCCACCACTGCCCCGATTTGCGCTTGTTGAAGACCACGCCCAGAATGCCGACGCGCGACTTGCCGAAGGTGGAAAGCGCATTCGCCAGCCACTCCACCGTCATGTTGCGGCGATTGCCGAGCACGAGAAGAATGCCGTCGACATAGGCGCTCGCCGCGCGCGCATCGGCGGACGTCGCGAAGGTGGAGAGGTCGACGATGATCACGTCATAGTCGTGCCGGAGCTCTTCCAGCTTCTTCTTCAGCGCCGGCAGATGGCCGAAGCGGTGCCCCGGATGCGCGGCCTTTCGGATCTGATCGACGGTCAGGACGGGAAGGATCGGCGCTTCATCGTGACGGACCTGCTTGTCGCCCTTGCGCTTGCCGTCGACAGGCTCGTCCAATTCCAGATCGTCGCGATAGATCGCAAGCCCTGCTTTCGGACCTGCACTGGCGGCCTGAATGCTGAGATAGGGCTTTTTGAAATTGGCATCGACCAGCACCACCCGCAGCCCTTCATTGGCGTAGAGCTGGCCCAGATTGGCCGCGATGGTGCTCTTGCCCTCGCCGCCACCGACCGATGTGAGGCCGACGACAATCGGCCCGCCAGCAGGAAAGGCCGCGTCGATGGAGCTTTTCACGCCGCGCAGCGCCTCGGAGAAACCCGAATAGGGCGCATCCAGAACGAAGCGCAGCGCGCCCTTGCTGCCGGGGGCCTGGAACCGCGTGAAGGGCACATAGCCGAGCGTGGGCAGGCCCAGTTCGCGCCCCAGCCGCTCGCCGGAGCTGATGCGACGGTCGAGCACGTCGCGCAGCCCCGCAAGCCCCAGCCCGCCGGCAAAGCCAAGCATCAGCGCCATCGGCATGATGAGGGTCGTCTTCGGCCAGTTCTTCGCGAGCGGCGGCGTGGCCGCCGTCACCATGCGCGCATCACCAATCGGGAAGGACTGTTTCTGCAATGTGCTGATGAGCTGCTGGAGAACGCTTTCATACATGCGGCGATAGGTGGTCGCGCGGCTTTCAAGCTCCGTCAGTTCGACCCGTGCGAGGTTCTTTTCCGACACATTGCCCTTGATCGCATCGAGCTGCTTCTGAAGAAGCTGTTCGCGCGCCTCAGCCGTGTCGAGATTGGATTTGTAGACCCCCTGAATGCGCACCAGCTCGGTGGTGATGAGACCTTCAAGACGCGCGATCTCGGCCTTCGCCGCAAGCGTCGGCTCACTTTCTGCGCCATAGCGTGTCTGCTGCGCCTCAAGCCGGGTGCGCGCGGCGCCTAGTTCGCTGCGCAGCCGGTTGATCTCGGTGTTGCTCAACGCCTCGCTGACATAGCTGTCAGGCAGTTCACCGGCGAGCATGCGGTTGATGGTGGCAAGGCGCGCAGCCTCACCCGCTTTTGCCGCCTGCGCGGACAGCAACTGACTGCTGATCTCGGTAAGCTGCTGCTGGTCGAGACCGGACGCGCCCACCTGGGCGATGTCGTTGCGGTTTCTGTATTCCTCGGCGCTGAGTGCGGCTTCATGCGCCTGCTGGCCGACCTCGACCAGCCGGTCCTCGATCCATTGCGCGCCCCGCGCGATGATCTGCGATTTGGCGTCGAGGCTCGACTGCATATAGGTGTTGGCAATGGCGTTGGCCGCCCGCGCCGCCTTGTCCGGATTGGTGGAGGTGTAGCCGATCTCAAGCACATAGGACTGGCCCACGCGCCGAACCGAAACGCGCCCCAGAAAACCCGCCATGGTGCGGCGCATGATGTCTTCTTCATCGGGTTCGCCTGCGGCCGCAGCGCCTTCATCCCCCTGATCGAACACCGACAACAGGGCGGAGATCGCACCGCGCACCGCAGACCGCCATGAAGAGCTGGTCTGTATCTCCGGATCTTCGGTCAGGTTGAGCTGCTTGATCACCGAGCGGGCGATGGCCTCAGACTTGACGATCTCCACCTCGCTGGCGATTTCCGCCGTCTCGATGATGATGGTGCCGGTGGAAGCATCCTGCGACGCGATGCGGGCCTGTTCGCGGTCGATCACGATGCGCGCAATGGAGGTGTAGGTGGGCTGGGTCTTGGCGATGTAGAGCGCACCAAGCGCAAGCCCCGCCGCCGAGGCCAGCGCGAGGATGAAGAAATGCCGGCGCAGAAACGCCCATATGTCGCGGAATGAAATGTAGTCCTGCTGCTGCCGGCTTTCCCTGGACGCCATGTCCGTCCCGGTCAGCTTTCTGATTTCCTGCACCACCATGTCCTGTCCCGCCCCGTCTTGTAGCGCCGCCTTAAGGCACGGCGATCTAGCGCGACTGCGCCTGCATGATTTCGTTTTCCAGAGACGCGCGCGGCGTTGCGGCGCGCAGCAGATCGAGCTGCACGTCAAGAACGTCGCCCGGCTCCAGACGCGTCGTCTCGCTTACCTCGACCCGCATTGTCTGATCACCGCCACGCAGCACGCTGAAGCGCAGCGGCTGCTGTTCCACCGCGCGCTCACCGCGCCGCAGGAGCGAAGCGCCCGTTGCCTGAAGAAGCTGCTCCGTTACCCCGCGACGCAGTTCAAGATCGTCGATTTCCAGATTGACCTTCTGCAGTTCCGCGCCGATTTCGGTGCGCCGCACGCCTTCAAGGCTGAGCGCATCGCGCTCGGTCTCGCTCAGCCGCTGCTGCGCGCGCATCGAAGCGACCGCCAGATCGAGGCGGCTTGCCTGCAGATCCGCCACGATGCGTTCAAGCCCGGTTTCGCGCGATTTCGTGACCGTGCCCTTCTTGACGAGCTGGGCCACATTGCCGAGTTCGTCCTGGGCGATCTGGATCTGCCGGTCCTGCGCGACCATCTTCTCGCCGAGGATCTTGATCTCCTCGCGGAAGAGCGTTCCAAGCTCCGAAAGCGAATTGTTTTGACGCTGATAGGCATTGCGCCGGGCCTCGAAGATGGCCTGCTCGTCCCGCACGAACTGGGCTGCATGACCCGCCAGCGGACGGCCCTGCAACGCCGTGTCGAAATCGACCTCGGCATTCTCGACCAGCTCCGCCTCAAGGCGCGCACGGCGTGTTGAAAGCTGGAGAAGCTGAAGATCGATGCGGCCGATCTCGCCGGCGTAACGGATCTGTTCAAGCTCCGAATAGCCGCCGGACTGGTCGGTTCGGCGCACCCGCCCGCCCGCCATGGCGAGCGCCTGCAGCACGCTGAGCCCCGGTTTGAACTCGAACTCGCCCGGCCGCTCCACGCTGCCGGTGACGAACACGGACGGATAGCGCACCACCTCCACCGTGGTGTCGGGCGGCGCGAGTAGTCCGGTCTTTTCCTGAAGCGCCGCCGCAATCTCTCCGGCCAGCGCCTGCGGTGTCCGGCCTTCGGCCTCCATCGGACCGACCAGCGGCAGCGCAATGCGGCCCGAAGGCGAGATCGCATATTCGCCATTGAGCGCCGTCCATTCGCGATATTCGCCCTGCGCCTCCACCCACTCGACCACCGCGATCTTCACCCGCGTCTGCGGCAGGAGCCGAAACTCCTCGGAAGCGCGGGCTGGAGTGCCCGGCACGAGAAGGAAAAGGGAAGCGAGGAGAAGCATGAGGGCCGCGATTGTGCGCCCTGACAGATGGTCGGTGGAGACTGTGCACTTGATGCTGCGCTGCTTCATCCTGCCCGTTCCGAATAGATGCGGTTCTGGATTGATACGGTTCCGGGGAAGACGCGAGACCTCCTCCCCCACCGTCGATCATCGGGCGAAACGGCGTCAGGTAAATTCGGTTGAAATGCTGTGCGGCTAGTTCCTTTCGGCTAGGGCGTCTAAGCCCATTGGGCTTTTGAGGCAGAGCGGGCAGCCCCGCCCCTTTGCAACCGTCCGATCGGATGATGACCTAGCCCGTTTGCGCGTGACGCTCCCTCGTTCAGACATGCCTTAAACCGTATTGTCGGCGTGCCCGCGCGCGCGCTTTCACAGCAATATCCCGGAAGACAAATCCGGGAGGAGCACCGTGCGCGTCGCCATTGTCCATTACTGGCTGGTCTCCATGCGTGGAGGCGAAAAGGTCGTCGAAGCCCTGTGCGACATGTATCCCGATGCGGACATCTTCACGCTGGTCTATGACGAGAGCCGGGTTTCGGAGAAGATCCGGCGGCACCGGGTCATCCCCTCCTTTTTGCAGAAAATCCCGGGCTCGCGTCGCCACTACCAGTCGCTTCTGCCGCTGATGCCGTTTGCGCTGGAGAGCCTTGATGTGTCCGGCTACGATCTTGTGATTTCCAGCGAATCCGGCCCGGCCAAGGGCATCACGCCGGGGCCGCAGGCTACCCATGTCTGCTATTGTCACTCGCCCATGCGCTATGTGTGGGATCACTATCATTTCTACCGCGCCAATGCCGGGCCGCTGGCCCGCCTCATGATGCCGTGGATCGCGCCGGCGCTGCGCACCTGGGATGTCACCACCGCCGCGCGTGTGGACGCATTTGTCGCCAATTCGCGCCATGTGGCCGACCGGATCGGGAAATACTATCGGCGCCGCGCAACCGTGCTCAATCCACCGGTGAGCGTCGATGATTTCGCGCCGGCTGCAAATCTTGGCGATCACTATCTCGTTGCCGGCCAGCTCGTCGGCTACAAGCGGGTGGATCTGGCCGTGCGCGCCTTCACCACGATGGGGCGCAAGCTCGTCGTCATCGGCGAAGGGCCGGAGACAGAGGCGCTGAAACGGCTTGCCGGTCCCACGATCACATTCCTCGGCCGCGCCCCCTTCCCGCAGCTGAAGGAGATGCTGGCGACCTGTCGCGCACTCGTTTTTCCAGGCACCGAGGATTTCGGCATCGTGCCCGTGGAAGCGATGGCAAGCGGCAGACCCGTGATCGCCCATGCCAGCGGCGGCGTGCTCGATTCCATCGTGCCCGACCGCACCGGCCTTCTGTACGAAGACCAGTCCGAGGCCGGGCTGATCGACGCCGTGCATCGTTTCGAAGCGATGGAGAGCGCCTTCCGGCCAGACCTGATCCGCCAGCATGCCGAACGCTTCAGCGACACGCATTTCAAGGCGCGCCTCCAGCAGATCATCGATGACGAGATCGCACGGCGAAAGCCCGCGCCCGTTTCGCCGATGCCGGCGCGACGCCCGCGCACACCGCTGCACCCAAGGCTTGCCGGCGTGAAGATGCAACGGGACACCCATTTGAGAAACGGAGCGTGACGGGACCATGTTTTCAGCTCTGCGCATACGCAACACAGAGCCCGACCGGGACAGCGATGCGGCGCGGTTCGCGCAGCTTCTGGCAAACCTTGAGGAGCTTGAGGCGGCGTTGCGGCACGAGCGACAGGGCCTCAAGGAACGCTGCGAGCGCGTGGCGGCCACCGCCGCCTTTGCGCAGGAGCGTTTCGAGGACCACCCCCGTGAGGCACGGCTCTCCACGCAGATCGATGACATGACCTGCGCCATGAAAAGCTACACGCGGCGCATGGCGGCGCTGCAACGCCAGATCGGCCTTGTCGGGCAGCTTCGGCTGATGGCGCAGAGCTTTGTCGCCGACCATGACGAGACACCGTCCTACACGCTGGCGCGACCAGAACTGCGCCACTGAACCAGCGCCAAAGCCATGCCTTTCAAAATGATTAGAGGAGAACCGCCGATACGCTGACAAGATGAAAGGCATAAGACCTAAGCGCAGGGGATTTGCACCAACGTTCTATCTGCACGGCGCGCGCGGGCTTTTATGATTTCAGGCAGTTGCAGGCATTGCACAACACAAGTCATTGGGTGTTAAGCCACCGCCTTCATTGAGGTTTTCAGGGAGGCTTTCAGGCTTGACGCATTAGATAAACGAGGCTCCGGATCGTCACGCCGAGGCAATGGCGAGGGATGTCTCCCGGTTCAAACGGAGAGGAGCGAACCGGGGGAGCGGGAGGATATGCGAAACGATGGCAGTGAGCCGGTGTCGGCCAACCAGGCACCGGACGGCGGACCAGGAAAGGTCGGTGAACCGGGCAGAATTCTCATGACAAGCAGTGGCAGTTCAGAACGCGCAACTCAACAAACCGACACAGCCGACATGCTCGCGCTCATCGAAGAGAACATTCGCACCTTCGAGCTGAGCCTGTCGGGAATGCGCGTTGTGGTTCCCGTCGACAACGGGCTTCTGGCCGCCACCGCCACCATCGCACTCATGGCCGGGGCGAGCGCCGTCACCGCCATCACCCCGCCCGCCACGCGGTTCCAGCCCGCAGAAGAAGCAGCAGACGCAACGCGTGCGCTGGCCGAAGCCGCCGGACTTGCGGACGCCCTCTCAATTGAAGAGCGCATTGACGACGAGACCTGCCGCACCACCAACATTCTGGTGAACGGCCCATCCATTCGCCCCATCACACGGTCCCTGATCGAGCGCATGCACGAACACTCGGTCGTAGCGCTACTCCACGAAGCATGGATGACGCTGACCGGCGAGGTGGATGTGGAAGCCTGTCTCGAACATGAGGTGCTCATTTCCGCCGTCAATGAATCCCACCCCCTCGTGGGCGGCAGGGAATACCAGAGCGCGCTTTGCCAGGCGCTTTTCAGGGATGCCGAAATTCCGCTGGAGGATGCGGACATCGTGCTCATCTGTGACAATCCCCTCTCCGACAATCTGGAACAGGGCCTGCGCCGGGCCGGTGCGCAGGTGGCTGTCGTGGCCCACGCCAACCAGATATTCGAACACAGCTGGGACGCCATCCTTCTTGCCAAGCGGCCGCATGACGAACCCCGGCTGGGCATTCAGGATCTCGGCTGGATCGCCAAGAGCGCTCCCAATGCAACGGTGATCCAGTATTGGGGCGATGTCGACCGGAAGGCGGCGCGCTACTTCGAACTGAAGGTCTGGCCGCAGCGCACGCCTGGCAAGGGACAATGGGGCCTGCCGCTTGATACGCTCGGCCCCGGTCCGATGCTGCGGCGCATCACAGGCGGCCTGAAAGCGGCCCAGACCGTGCTCGCCGGCCAACCGATCGCACCGGGTGATCTGGCGCAAACCCTTACATCTCCCGACATTTTCAATGGCGATTGACATTCGCCAATCTGCGCCTCACGCCTTCGCAACTGCGAAAAACTGTGTCATATCCCTGTCGCTATCGCACGGATGCGACCCTTTCCGGATCGTCTGGCGAAAGCGAAGGGAGGAGTATATTGAGCGCCACCGCAAGAATTGCAGCTCTCACCCCGCCTGACATTCTGGCGAGAAAGGGGGGCGAACCGCTCGTCTGCCTCACCGCCTACACCACGCCCCTCGCCCGCATCGTGGACAGGCATTGCGACATCGTCCTTGTCGGCGACAGCGTGGGCATGGTTCTTCACGGTCTGCCAAGCACGCTCGGTGTCACTCTCGACATGATGACCATGCACGGGAAGGCCGTACGGCGGGGCGTGGAACGCGCTCTGCTCGTGGTCGACATGCCCTTCGGCTCCTACGAGGAATCGCCGGAGCAGGCCTTTCGCAATGCCGCCCGCATCATGGCCGAAACGGGCTGTTCCGCCGTCAAGCTCGAGGGCGGTGAGACGATGGAAAGGACCATCCGCTTCCTCACCCGCCACGGCATTCCCGTCATGGGGCATATCGGCCTGACCCCGCAGGCGGTGAACAGTTTCGGCGGCTACAAGGTGCAGGGGCGCGGCGATGACGCCTTCCACATTCTGCGTGACGCGGAAGCCGTGGCGGACGCCGGCGCGTTTTCCGTGGTGCTTGAAAAGGTGCCGGCCGCACTTGCCGACCGGATTACCGCCACCACACCCATCCCCACGATCGGCATCGGCGCATCCGCGTCCTGCGACGGCCAGATCCTCGTCGTCGACGACATGCTCGGGATGTTCGATACGTTCCGGCCGAAATTCGTGAAGCGGTTCGCAGAGCTCGGCCAGACGGCGGATGAAGCCATTGCCGACTATGCGCGCGATGTGCGCGCAAGGCGCTTCCCCGCCGCCGAACATGTTTTCTCCGACACCGTCCCGGCGCTCCACAAGGGAAAGACCGAATGAGCCTCAGCATTCTCCGCACCGTTGCCGATCTGCGCGACCGGGTTCAGACTTGGCGGCGCGCCGGCGAGCGCGTAGCGGTGGTGCCCACCATGGGCGCGCTGCACGAAGGCCATCTGAGCCTGGTGCGGGCCGGCAGGGAGCGCGCGGAACGCGTGATCGTGACGCTCTTCGTCAATCCCAAACAGTTCAACAACGCATCGGATCTGGCAGCCTATCCGCGCACCGAGGCTGACGACGCGGCGAAGCTTGCGCCATTCGGCGTCGATATTCTGTTCGCGCCCGGCGTTGAGGAAATGTATGGCAACGGCTTCGCCACCACCGTTTCGGTCTCCGGCGTCAGTGAGGGCCTGTGCGGTGCGCACCGCCCCGGACATTTCGACGGCGTCGCCACCGTGGTCAGCAAGCTTCTGCTGCAAAGCGGCGCGGACTGCGCGCTCTTCGGCGAAAAGGATTTTCAGCAGCTTCTGGTGGTGCGCCGGCTTGTCGCCGACCTCAACATCCCGACAGAGATAATCGGCTGCCCGACCGTGCGCGAGGCCGATGGGCTAGCCCTCTCGTCGCGCAATGTGCGCCTGACGCCGGAAGAACGCCGCAAAGCGCCTGCCATCGCCAATGTGCTGCAGGAAACTGCCACGCGTCTTGCCTCGGGCATGGCGGCCGCGCCGGTTCTTGAGGAGGCGCGTTCGGCACTGGAAGCTGCCGGTTTCGACCGTGTCGAATATTTCGACCTGAGGGACGCCGAAACCCTGCTTCCGATTGAGCGCGTCGATCAACCCGCAAGGCTGCTCGCCGCCGCCTGGCTGGGTGAAACACGCCTCATCGACAATCTGCCGGTGATACCTCTGGGGAATTGAAGACCGGCTTTTGCTGATACGGATTTTGCAATAGCGATCACGTCACAGCTGCGTGATTTTCAATCCCAACCACTTGATTTCACAGTGATCGCCCGCCCTGCGATACTCCGCGCTTCGGCAAGTGTAAGATCGCGCCGAAGTCCGTAAAAAATCACCATCTACAGGGAGGTCGTTATGAAAACCCTCATTCTGACGGCATTGGCAACGCTGTTTCTCGCCGCACCTTCAGTCGCCGTGGAACCGATCAAGGGAAGCCTGAATTACGAAACCAGCATGTCAACGCTGGACAACACCCCGGTCGGCTCGGTGACCTTCAATGACTTCTACAACAGGGGTACCCACTACCGTGAAATCTACATCGTCGGTCCGGACCATCGCCTGAACCTGGTCAACCGCACGGTGGTCAGCGATTGATGCAACATTGTCTGTTTCCCAGCTAAAACGGCCCTGACATTCAGGGCCGTTTTTTTGGGTGCCTTGCCCGCCTTTTCCTGTCCGCCCCGTCTTCATCCTTGAGACGATGGGACAAGATGGCGGTGGCGACGGTGGTGGCCGTGGCCACGAAGACACCGAGGCCAATCAGCACATAGACGATGGTGAACATCTTGCCTGCAAAGGTTTGCGGGGAGAAGTCTCCATAGCCCACGGTCGAGATGGTGATGACCGAGAAATAGACTGCATCCAGAAAAGACCAGTCTTCAGCCCAGGAATAGAAGATCGCGGCACACAGAACGATGGTGCATGTGAAAGCCATCAGGCTCAGAACATTCCTGTCGGAAAAGGCCGCACGCACCCCCCGCCAGAGTTCCGCGATCATCCTCATTTTTCTTCGCCGTTTTGCAGCACCGCCTGCACGTCTTCGGCAAGAAGGAGTGCAATCGGCCGCGTGCCCTCAAAGTTTGCCAGAATGATTGCAAACATCGAAGTGAGCGGAATGGCCAGAATGGCGCCCGGAATGCCCCACAGGGACGACCAGAGCGCAAGCGACACAAGCACCACGAAAGGCGACATGTTGATCCGCCGCCCGATCATTCGCGGCTCCAGAGAATTGCCGACCCACATCTGCGCACCCGTGAGCAGGATCGCAACAACAACCGTCGTCTGGATCGAACCGAACTGCGCAAGCGTCAGAAGCACGGGGAAGATCACGCCAAGCAGCGACCCCACATAGGGGATGTAGTTCAAGAGGCCGATAAGCACCGCCCAGAACAGCGCAAAATCGACGCCAAACAGCTTGAGGACCGTAAAGGACATGACGCCCAGAATGACGTTCACAAGCGTTTTGACTGTAAGGTATTCGCCGATGTTGCGGTTGATGTCGCGCACCATCATATGCGCCTGGCTGGCCCGCTCCTGAGGCAGGACAGCAGCGATCTTGCGCGCAAAGCCGCCACGCTCGGCCATCAGAAAGGTGGAATAGATCACGGCCATGAAGATCACGCCGGCCAGCGAGCCGACCGAGCCGATGCCGACAGCCGCAATCCGCTGCAGGTTGATCCGCCCCCAGAGCGTCTCGATCAGCGTGCTGAGATTGGGAATTTCTTCAATCTCGAAGCGGGCCGATATGCTCTCCAGCATATCCGTCAGGTTCTTCTGGTAGACGGGCAGGCG
>MRWG01000846.1_pt1 | contig 24864 bp, 22 predicted proteins | sample 1013341 | NCBI WGS metagenome assembly MRWG01 (sample SAMN06117577, study PRJNA244670) | biofilm metagenome | biome: Water; feature: Cathode Biofilm; material: Biofilm; isolation source: microbial consortium enriched at the cathode of a solar microbial fuel cell | place: USA: District of Columbia ... | reverse complement strand
CAGCAAATCCAGTGGATACGGCATCAGGTGGCAGATCGGCTCATCCTTTCGAAACCACACCGGTGATTTCGACTTCATGAGCTTCCAGTTCATGGTGAACGTGGCCGGCGACCAGTTGGTCTCCACCAGCCCGTCCAGCGGCACTGCATCAGGCCGAGGCGTATTCATCGGGCCGCGCACCAGCAGACCAATGCCCGGCGGCGTCCGAAACAACCACGGCAGCGAGAATGTCACGATGCCCGACCCGAACACGCTCGCAATCTGCTTGCTGTATATCGCCGGGTTTTCCTGAACCTCGATCGTCAGGTCGGCGGGGTCGTTCTTGCCGGTCCACGTCGCCTTGAAACCGCACGGACTCTTGACGATCCATCCCGCCTGATTCGCAATCACCATGGGCAGGCAGCGATTCGCGCCCTTGTACGGCGTCTGGTCCATCCAGTCCCGGCGCGACGCCGCCGGCTCCAGCGCCCAGCCCTTCGTCTCGCCAACCACGTACGCAATGAAGTCTTGATCTGACATGCCGCCAGCGTAAACGACGCGGCGCGAGTCGTCATGACCCGGCGCCGCGCACGCACGAATTCAACTCCAGTTGGCCAGCAACGTGGCAAGGTCGGCGCCGTCCACGATCCCGTCATCGTTGAGATCCGCCGCGCCATCGCTCCCCCACTGCGCCAGCAACGCCGCGAGATCGGCGCCGTCAACCACGCCGTCGCCATTCAGGTCACCCGGGATGCCGCCGCCGATCAGGTCGGACTCCACCCAGTCAATCGCCATCGCGAGATCCGCCGGGTCAGCGTTCCAGTCATAGATGAACCAGAACGGCGCCGAGGTCTCGATGCCGGAGTTGCTCTCGAGTTCAAACCTCATCAGGTACAGACCTTCCGGTGAATCCTGCGGCAGCACATGCGACGGGTGCACGTGAATATCGCCGAGGCCGGACACCCCAAACGTCGGACCATTGACGAGCGTATCCGGCGTCGTCGATGACAGGACCGTCGTTTGTCCAAAGGAGACCTCGACCTGCATCGGCTCCGGTTCGTTCCCGAGATCCATCGTGGCGATCGAATCGAAGTTGTCGTTCTCCCAGACACGCAGCGCATCGAGCAGATTCAGTCGAACAGCGCTAAACGCCGGAAACTCGCCCGTCGTCGTATCGAAACCGGGATCATCCGCGAACGGGAACCCGAAGAACAACGTGATATCGCTTGAAAACACACGCGCCTCGACGATGACGCTCTCTTCAACACGCCCGGTCTGGATAACGCCGTCCACCACGATCACGCCGACATCCATGTCGTGCAGTCCCGGACCGCCGCCGGCCATCGCCGCCGAAACACACACCGCGCTGCTCAAAGCCAGCCCAATCATCGATCGCATGGTCATCGCTCATCTCCAAACGGCGCAGTCGCACGCGCCAAACTCGATTCATCCCATCCAATGCGAGCGGCGCTCTTTCGAGCGCCGGCGCGCACCGGCTCGAACGTCACGTCCTTGCCGGCTCTCTCCCTCCAACGACCAGAGGTTTATTGCGAATCACGTCGGCGACGAGCCGCGAGCAGGCCCGCGCCCGCAAACACCACGGCGGCGCCAGGCGCCGGAACGAGGTTGTCATGCACCCAGTCCACCGCCGCTTCATGCTCCATCTCGCTCAGCCCACGGTTCATGACGAACCAGATGGGGTCAGACGCATCCAGGCCGTCTGCGAACACTTCCAGCGTCAGCAAGTAGATGCCGTCAGCCGTGCCATCCATGGGCGCATCAAGAAAGATGTTCAGGTGATCATCAAACCCGCCAGGGCCGACGGGAATGCTGAATCCCGGCGTCAACCCGCCCGGCATGCCCGGTGACGTCACATCCGGCGAGGGGCCGAAGTTCATCGTCATCGAATACGGGCTCACCGTCGAGAAGTCCGAACCATTCCATTGATAAATGGTGTCAACGATGTTGAACCCCCACGAGCTGCCGTCGAAATCGCCGGGCAGCGCGCGGAAGCCGGGCTCATCCGCGAAGTTCGGATTCATCGGATCCGCTTCGCCGAACTCCGCCTCGAAAACGCGCTGATTCATCGAAAGCACCATTTCGGAATCATCATCAAACGCGCCAGTGGTCACGACGCCATTGACGAAATCCGGGATGAGCAACACATCGGCGTGCTGCGCGTTCGCAGCGGCCGCCAGAACAAAGGTCGCCGCAAACGCAGCGCTCGTTGATGCAACTCGCATCGTCATGTCAATCTCCTCAGTTGACAGTTCAGTGAATGTGAACGTGGAACTCGTCGATCCCGCCTAACGCAGGCGAGGATCAAACTCATTGGAATCCGGGTTCTCGTACACATCGCTGAACGTGCGCGTCGCCGCGTGTCCATCCAAAAATCCGTAGTTCGACTTGGACTGCCAGGTGCCCTCGCCACCGCCATACGCGCCGATGTTGGCCTGCTCAGCGGCAAGCTTGGGCGACCCCTGCGGGGCAAACGGCACAAACCATTCGTTGGGATGAACATGGTCGGCGCCCGCAAAGGCGCCCTGTTCAGCCATCATCAGGAATTGCACGGTTTCACTTGGCCGCTCAATCTTGTCCAGGTCATTGAAGAACTGCGATTGGACCGAATTGGCGTCCTCATTGAATCCCGCATTTACCGGGATGAGGCGAGTCACAAGCCCATTCAGGCCGTAACTGGTTCGCCGAAATCGGTCTTCCGTCCCCGCGATCGGCACACCTTGCCCGCCCTCATCGCTCGGCCAGTGCGGGCTGTCATCCCCCGGCGAGCGGACGATGACCTCATCGCCGCCGTAATACGGCGCGAGCGTGTTGATCCACGCCACCTCCTCCTCAACGCCGCCGCCCTCGTCCATGCCCGGCTCGATCAACGTGCCGTTGTTGTTCATGGAGTAAGACAGACTGGCGATCTGAAGTTGGCGGACGTTGCTCAGGCACGACGCCGAGCGCGCAACGATGCGCGCCGAGTTCAAGGCCGGCAGCAGCAGTCCGAGCAGCACCGCGATGATCGAAATCACCACGAGCAACTCGATAAGCGTAAAGGCGCGGGATCGCATGGATCGATCCTCCGCGAATGCGCATGCGCGAAACAGAACATGCGCAGGGAACTGGATTTTTTTGAATAGACGCCGATTCTCCGGGCGCGCAACCGCCGCCCGGGACGCTTCGTTCAGCGAAATGAATCAGGCGATGGGCGGCCCGCGCGAATCGCGTGGGTGCGCGCTGTCCATCAGGACAGGAGCGTCCTCGTGCAGCGCCACGACGCCCAGATCATCAGGCGTCGTCAGAAAACTCAATTCAAACTGAGCAATGACCGTCGCAAGCGACGTCGTTTTGCTCAAACAGAAAAAGCATTCGTGATGGGAATCATTCTTGACCGGCGCCGCGGGACTCTTGCCGTCAGTCGGCATGTGCGCCCCGTCGCCGCACGAATCAGACCACGTTGCAGCCGTCGCGCCGTGGCTCGCCACCTCGTGCAAAGAGCGGCTGCCCGCGACCCCGAAGGCCGCGACAACCACCAGCGTGATCGCCATCCAGGATGACCAAAGCTGTCGCACGTTGCTCATAGCCTTTCCAACCGGCTCGCCACAGTCAAGTGGCATCCCAAATATTGGAGCCCATCCTTCCCAGATTGACGCAAATGCCCCCTGATCCCGGAGGGCTATACTCGCCGCCTTTATCTCTGCAAGGAACGACTGCGACATGGACACTTCCGGCGCCTCACACCGTACCCACACCTGCGGCCAACTCCGTAGCGATGACATCGGCCAGACCGTCACAATCGCCGGCTGGGTGGATTCCTCCCGTCAGCACGGCGGAAGCCTCATCTTCATCGATCTCAGAGATCGCTACGGCGTCACTCAATTGGTGCTGGACGCCGAGGACAGCTCGCCAGACCTCCTGAAGCTCGCTGACCGACTCCGAGGCGAAGACGTGGTCAAGGCCGTCGGCACCGTCCGCAAGCGCGACGGCGGCGCCAACCCGCGTCTCGAAACCGGCGAGATCGAGGTCGTCGTGCAATCCTTCGAACTCCTCAGCCGCGCTGAGAATCCACCCTTCTTCCCGACGGACAAAGACTCGCTCCCGAACGAAGAGCTCCGACTGCGCCATCGCTACCTCGACCTGCGCCGGCCGCGCATGCAGCGCATTCTCGAAACGCGCAACCGCGTCGCCCAGACCATGCGCCGCTACCTCGACGATCGTTCGTTCGTCGAAGTCGAAACGCCCAACCTCTGCAAGAGCACGCCCGAAGGCGCCCGCGACTTTCTCGTCCCTGCGCGGCTTCACCCCGGCGAGTTCTACGCCCTGCCCCAAAGCCCGCAGATCTTCAAGCAGATCCTGATGATCGCCGGCCTCGATCGGTACTTCCAGATCGCGCGCTGCTTCCGCGATGAGGACCCGCGCGCCGACCGACAGGCCGAATTCAGCCAGCTCGATCTCGAAATGGCCTTTGTCTCACGCGATGACATCACGTCGCTCATGTCCGGCTTATTCCGAACCATCTGGAAGGAAGTTCTCGGCGTTGATGTCGGCGACATCCCGCTCATGAGCTACGCCGAGGCAATGGAGCGTTTCGGCAGCGATCGCCCCGACACGCGGTTTGGTCTGGAACTCCAGGACATCTCCGACGTCGCGGCCAAGACCGACTTCCGAGTCTTCACCGGCGCCATCGAATCCGGCGGCGTGGTCAAAGCGATTCGAATCCCGAACGGCGCCACCACCATCACGCGCAAGCAGATCGACGGCCACACCGAATTCGTCAAACAGTTCGGCGCCGGCGGTCTTCCGTATGTGAAGCTTGAAAAGGGCGCATTCGTCACCGGTGTCGCCAAGTTTGTCGAGCCGATCCGCGACCAGTTGACCGAAGCGCTGCAATTGGAGGACGGCGATCTCGTCGTCTTCGCGGCGGACACCGCCAAAACAGCCAATCGTGCGCTTGGTGAGCTTCGGCTGAAACTCGCGAAGGACCTCAACATGCTCCCGCCGCACGGCGAGAAGTGGAACTTCCTCTGGGTCGTTGACTTCCCGCTGATGGAGCATGATGAAGAGTCCAATAGTTGGGACAGCCTCCACCACCCGTTCACCGCGCCAAAGCCCGATCAGATCGACATGCTCGACAAGGATCCCGGCGCCACGCTCAGCGATGCGTACGACCTGGTGCTCAATGGCTCGGAAGTCGCGGGCGGCAGCATCCGTATTCACTCGTCAGATGTGCAGGCCAAAATATTCAGCCTGCTCGGCATGAGTGATGACGAAGCAAAGCTCAAGTTCGGCTTCCTCCTCGATGCGCTCAAGTACGGCGCTCCGCCCCATGGCGGCATCGCCGTCGGCCTCGATCGCGTCGTCATGCACCTCTGCGGCACGGACAACATTCGCGACGTCATCGCCTTCCCCAAGACGCAAACCGGCGCCGACCTCATGAGCGAAGCGCCGAGCGAAGTCGATGCCGCTCAACTCGACGAACTCAACATCGCCGTGAAGGCCATTCCCGCCCCGACAGCCTGAGGCCGCGTCGCCATGCGTATTGCCATCGGCACCTGCAAGAAGCTCCCGGAGCCGGATCCGGACCAGCAACTCCTGCTCGATGCCCTGTCGCGCGCCGGCGCCGACCCGCTGCTGCTGGCCTGGGACGATGATGCGCCGATTCCGACCGACCTCGACTGCTGCGTCCTGCGCTCCACGTGGGATTACTACCGCGACCCGCCGCGGTTCCTGTCGTGGGTCGATGCGGTCGCCAATGTCACCGCGCTCTTCAACCCGCGCGACATCGTCCGATGGAACCACCACAAGCGGTATCTCGACGAGCTCAAGAACGACGGCCTCCGTGTCGTGCCCACCGCGTTCGTGAGTAAAGGCGAACCAACATCGCTTGAACAGTGCATGAATGACCACGGCTGGGACGACGTGGTGGTGAAGCCGTCAGTGTCCGCCGCGTCGTTTCGAACCAAGCGCTTCACGCGGCATGAGATGGCCGAAGGCGAGCAATTCCTCGCTGAGCTTGGCGCCGTTCGCGATTGCATGGTGCAGCGCTACATGCCTGAGGTTGACCATTCCGGCGAACGCTCACTCGTGTGGATCGACGGCCAATTGACCCACGCCATCCGAAAAGACCCGCGCTTCGCCGGACACGACGAGCGCGTCTCTGAAGCGCTCACACCAACGTCGGAAGAGCAGGCATTTACCGAAAAGGCGATGCAACGCGCCGCATCACAATGCCTCTACGCGCGAATCGACGTTGTTCGCGATGACGATGGCGAGTTGGCGCTTTCAGAGCTCGAACTCATCGAGCCCTCGCTCTTCCTCCTGCAGCACCCGCCTGCGCTCGACCGACTCGTCAACGCGATGATGACGAACGCGGCGTCCAGCGCCTGAAAGCGAGCGGTAATCCGTGGCCGTGCGCCTCCTCCACGCGCATGACTCGCTGATACGCCACAAAGTTATTCCATAGCTCGGAGCTGTCCGTTACGATCGATGCCGCCCAACCACCCTGGGCGAATTCACATCAGGGAGCGATGCATGACGATGCCGCGACGAATCGTTGCAAATGGACTCACCATCAGCGCGCTGGTCCTGAGCGCCGCAGACGCCACCGCCGGCGGCCCCCTCTTTGAGGACTACACGGCGCAATCAGGCATCGCCAACACGCACAACTCATCCGGCTATTCACAACCCAACTACACCGCTGGCGGCGCCGTCGGCGACTTCAACAACGACGGCTGGCAGGACCTCTATGTCGTGCAGGGGCACGGACGCGATCTGCTGTTTCTCAACAACGGCGACGGCACGTTTACGGATGACGGGATGGCGTGGGGTTTGCCAACCCATCGCGGCAAAGGCGCCGCAGCGGGCGACTTCAACAACGACGGCTGGATGGATGTCTTTCTGACCAGCGCCGGCCCGACCACATCATCCGCCGCGCCCGGTCATCACAAACTGCTGCGCAACAACGGCGACGGCACATTCACGGACATCGCCATGTCCGCAGGGGTGAACGTGTCGTCGAACGGCGTTGAAGACGGCTTCTGCGCCACCTTTGGCGATTACGACCTTGACGGCGATCTTGACCTCTGCGTCTCCGGTTTCGCCAACAACAATTCAGGAACCAAGCTCTTTCAGAACAACGGCGATGAGACGTTTACCGATGTCACCGCCAACCTGAATCTTGGCGACGTCGGAACGGACCTCAAAGCCTTCGCGCCACGGTTCATCGACATGAATGGCGACCGTTATCCCGAATTGCTGATGTCGTGCGATTTCGGAACGCGCAGCCGATACTTCCTTAACAACGGCGACGGCGCCTTCACGGACATGACCGACCCGGCCAACGTCGGCGACGATGAGAACGGCATGGGCCAGTCCGTCGGCGACTACAACAACGACGGGCTCATGGACTGGTACGTCACATCGATTTACTTCCCCTCAATCAACTGGACCGGCAACAAGCTCTACATCAACCAGGGCAACGATGTGTTCAACGAAGTCGGCGCCGCCGCGGGCGTCGATGACGGCGGCTACGGCTGGGCCGCGCTCAGTGTCGATTTCAACCACGACGGCTGGGTCGATATCGCCGAAACCAACGGCGACAGCGGCAACTTCGGCACCACCTTCTTCGAAGAGCAGTCCTACCTGTGGTTCAACAACGGTGACGGCACGTTCACCGAGAACGCCGTCGCGCAAGGATTCAGCCACTTCGGCAAAGGTCGCGGCATGGCCAACTTTGACATCGACAACGACGGCGATCAGGACGTCGTCATCTTTGCGAACCACGAGCCGCTGACCGTGTATCGAAACCTCCTGATGGACACCGAAGGCGCCGCGACCAACTGGCTCCGTGTTTTTCTGGATACGTCATCATCGGATGATCTCGCCCCAAATGGCTACGGCGCCATGGTGTTCGTCACGGCCACCATCGGCGGCGAATCGATGACGCTCCTCCGCGCCATCACGCCAGGAGACAGCTTCGAAAGCTCCGGCGAGTATTCAGCGCACTTCGGTCTGGCCGACGCGACGACCATCGATGAGATCCGCGTCGAATGGCCAAACGGCATGGTCACAACGCAAACGGGAATCTCCGCAAATCAAACGATCTCGATCTCGTCATCAATTCCGGGTGATCTCAACGGCGATGGCGTCGTCAACGGCGCCGATCTTGCGGAACTGCTCGCACAATGGAACACGAATGGCGTCGCTGATCTCACCGGCGACGGCGTCGTGAATGGCGCAGACCTGGCGTCGCTTCTTGCGATGTGGACCAACTAGATCTGCTCAAGAGCCGGTCGAATCAGCCCTCGAAGACGACCTTCGGCTTCCGGTCCGCCGCGACGATGTCCAGTCGATTCACCGTCGCGTCGCGCGGCGCCTCGCTGAGCGAAGCCGGATCGTGCTCAATCTCATCCGCGATCCGCTCCATCACCGCCACGAACCGATCCAGCGTTTCGAGGGATTCGGTCTCCGTCGGCTCGACCATCAGGCAATTGCGCACCGGCCAGTGCATCGTGGGCGGATGCACGCCGTAGTCGATCATTCGCTTGGCGATGTCGAGGATCTGCACACCCTTGCCAATCAACTGCTCGGGCACAGTGACAAACTCATGCGCGCAGAAGCGGCCACTCTCCGGATGGAAGAACGGCATCTCGTATCGATCCTGCAGCCGCGCCGCGAGGTAGTTCGCGCTCAGCACTGATTGATCTGCAATCTCGCGCAACCCATCCGGCCCGCATGCGCGAAGGTACGTCCAGCAACGCACCAGCACGCCGAACTGACCAATGAATGAACGCACCTTGCCGATCGACTTCGGCCGGTCGAACGCCATCGAGTACACGCCATTGTTCTCGACCACCTGCGGCACGGGCAGATACGGCGCCAGGAAATCCTTCACGACGATGGGCCCGGCGCCCGGGCCGCCACAACCGTGCGGCGTCGAAAACGTCTTGTGCGTGTTGTAGTGCATCGCATCGGCGCCGAAATCGCCGGGACGCGTGCGGCCGAGCACCGCGTTCATGTTTGCGCCGTCGAGATACAGCAACGCGCCCGCGTCATGCACGATCTTCGAAATCTCATCGATCTTGCGATCGAACAACCCCGCCGTGTTGGGGTTGGTGATCATCAGCGCCATAATCGTGTCGGCGCCTTCCTCTTCAATAATGCGTTTCAGGTCGTCAATGTCCGTGTAGCCGCCCGGCGCTTTCACGGCGTAGACGCCGGCGCCGCACATGGCGCAGGATGCCGGGTTGGTGCCGTGCGCATTCTCCGGCGCAAGCACCTTGGTGCGTTTCGTTTCGCCACGATCCTGAAAATACGCCCGAATCACTTTGAGCGCGGTGTACTCGCCATGGGCGCCCGCCGCGGGCTGGAGACTGGCCTCATCAAGCCCCGCGATCTCTTCCAGAAACGTCTTCGTCTGATGCAGCAGCTTCAGCGCGCCCTGGAGGTCCTCATCATCCTGCAACGGATGGAGACTGGTGAAGCCGGGCAGGCTCGCCGCATGCTCGTTGATCCGCGGATTGAACTTCATCGTGCATGAGCCGAGCGGGTAGAACTCGCCATCAATGCAGAAGTTTCGCTGCGACAGGTGCGTGTAATGCCGAATCACCTGCAGCATGCCGAGTTCGGGCCACGCCGGCGCCCGACCATGCAACTCGTCCGGGATCGGCGTCTCTTCAACATCCAACTCCGGGAAAGAAACCGCGTGCGCCCCCGGCGAAGACTTCTCGAACACCACAGGCTCAGTCGCGCGGTCGCCGCGCGTATGCGGCGTCACATCGGCGTGGCCTGAAAGCTTCACTTCAACGGGGTCGGCAGGTGTCGTCATTGTCGTAGACATCGCTTCATTGGTTCCAAAGTGAGGGTTCAACGCGGGTCAACCGCCATGCTTTTTCAAAGACGCCACCAGCTGATCCATCTCAGCCTTCGTGCGCTTCTCCGTCACGGCGATCAGCAACTCATTCGCCTCGCCGATGCGCCCCATCCGATCATGTGACAATTCAACGCCCGCCAGCACGCCGTCCGCCTTGGCGGCGTCGATGATCTCACGCGCCGGCTTCGGACAGGCGACCACGAATTCATTGAAGAACGCGCCGGAGTATCGCAACGCAAACCCCGGAATCGCATCGATCCGTTTCGCCAGATCATGCGCTTTATGCCAGCATTGCTCCGCGACCGTGCGGATGCCCGCCGGCCCCATCGCCGACATATGCATCGTGGCGCGAAGCGCGAGCAAACCTTGATTCGTGCAGATGTTGCTGGTCGCCTTGGCGCCGCGAATGTGCTGCTCCCGCGTTTGAAGCACCAGCGAGAACGCACGTCGCCCCTCGGAGTCTTTCGTCTCGCCGACAAGGCGACCCGGCATCTTGCGAAGGAACTCCTTCTTCGCCGCGAACAGGCCGAGATACGGCCCGCCAAGCTGCATCGGGATGCCGAGCGGCTGCCCCTCACCGGCGGCGATGTCGGCCCCGCACGCGCCCGGGTCCTTCAGCAACGCGCACGCGATCGGATTGAACACAGCAACGCCGAGCGGCGTGGCGCCTTTCGTCGTGCATTCCTTCATCGCGTCAAAGCACGTGGACCACGACTCCACCAAGCCAAACACGTTCGGCGACTGCACAATGATGCACGCCGTATCGTCGTCCGCATGCTCGCGAATAACGGACGGATCAATCACGCCGTCGCTTGAGACCGGTAGCTCCACCAGCGTCACGGGCAAATCATTGAGATACGTCCGCAACACGCGAAGCGTGTCCGGATGCAGCGTCCCCGCCGCCAGCACGCGCCGCTTGCCGGTTGAATTCAACGCCAGCAGCGCGGCTTCCGCCACCGCCGTCGCGCCTTCGTACAACGACGCATTCGCGATATCGAGCCCCGTCAGGCGCGCGACCTGCGTCTGGAATTCATAGAACGCCTGAAGCGAGCCTTGCGAAGCCTCCGCCTGGTATGGCGTGTACGCCGTCAGGAATTCGCCGCGCGAAATCATCTGATCGATGAACGTCGGGACGAAATGGTCATAGACACCGCCGCCCATGAAACAGGCCAGCGACGAGGCCCCTCGGTTCAACCCCGCCAGTTCATCGAGTTCGCGCTGAAGCTCGAGTTCGGATGCGGCGGGCGGAAGGTCCAATGCGCCGTCGAATCTGGACGATGCCGGGATCGCGTCAAACAACACGTCCACGGAGTCAACGCCAATGGCGTCAAGCATGTCCTTTCGTTGCGCCGGTGTGATCGAGACATAATTCATGGCGTACGATTCACCCATCAAAAAACGTGCGATTGTCATGTGCCGGGCCAATCACCCGGATGGAGCGTGCCGCCCCGAAGGCCTCAGACGGAGACTGTAGGCCCCGACGTGACGGCTCCGCAACGGATTCGAACGGGCAGGGTACAGTCACTGGCTTACAAGCGACGCCGCTGGCAGGCGCCATTCCATAGTCGTTGACGAGGAATTCGAATGAAACTGATGGACCGATTCGGCGGCGGCGCCACGATCTCCGCCCTGACCCTCACACTGGCCCTCTCCGTTGGACTCAGCGGCTGTGCATCAAGCACGACGACTGTGGAGTCCTCCGGCGGCGCGGGCGCCTCTGAGGAAAGCGTCTCCCGCCTCAATCGCGCCACCAGAACCTCGCTTTCACGCCACGACGCGCCCATCGCAGCCGTCCTCAACGAACTCGGCGATGATGCCAAGGCATACCACGCGCACGTCATCACCTTGAGCAACCCGTACTTCGAAGGGCGAGCCCCCGGCTCACGCGGTGTCGAAGCCGCCGCCGACTACATCGAGTTCCACATGCGCGAGATTGGCCTCGAACCTGCTTTCGAGTCCATCGTGACCACAAGCGACGGCGCCGAAGTGCTCGAACCCTCCTACCGACAGAATTTCACCATCCCGGGCGGTGTCATGGTGAACACGGCGGCATTCTCGTGGCGTGGTCCCGACAGCGGCGGGTTCCTCACTGCTGAATCAGACTTCGATCCCATGCCCTTCACCGGCTCCGGCGAAGCCGATGGCGACGTCGTCTTCGTTGGCTACGCGATCGAATCGGGCCCCGATGACTACACCAGTTTTCAGGATGATCCGGACCTCAGCGGCAAGATCGTCATGATGTACCGCTTCGAACCGATGGACGCAGACGGCAAGAGCCTCTGGTCCACCCGCGGCCGCTGGTCAAGCCGCGCCGGACTCACGCCCAAGATCCGTTCCGTGACCGACCGCGGCGCAAGCGGCGTGATCTTCATCAACCCGCCCGGCGCCGACGACCCGCGCGCCGATTCACTCATGAGCATTCGCGGTTCACGATTTGGCGGCAACGGCGATGTGCCGGTCATCATGGTCGCCCCCGAAGCCGCCGAGCGCATGGTCGCCGCGGCTGGCACAACACTGTCCAACCTGCGCACCATGGCCGATGAAGGCGCGCACGGCGCCATTAGCCTTGATGGCGTTTCCGCTTCGATCGACGTGGATATCGAACGGCTGGAAATCGCGACTGACAATGTCGCGGGCGTGCTCCCCGGCAAGGGTTCGCTTCGCAACAACTATGTTGTGATCGGCGCCCATTACGACCATGTCGGCTACGGCGAATATGGCACACGCTCGCCGGGACTCCTGCACCCCGGCGCCGATGACAACGCGTCTGGCACAGCCGGCGTCATCCTCGCCGCGTCCAAGCTCAACGAGATGTACGACGCGATGCCGGAGGACGCCGATGCGCGATCCATCATCTTCATTGGATTCACGGCTGAAGAAATGGGCCTGCTCGGATCGCGGCACTTTGTTCAAGAGCCGCCCGTCGCGCTGTCCCAGATCAGCGCCATGCTCAATATGGACATGATCGGTCGCGTTCGTGACAACTCCATCGAAATCCTCGGCGTCGGCACAGGCGAGGAGTTTGAAGTCATCCTTGATGAACATGTCGAACTCTCCGGGATCAACGCCAAGCTCAGTGAACTCCCCGGTGGACGCTCGGACCACGCCCCCTTCTCAGATGAAGGCGTGCCCGCGCTGGCCTTTTTCAGCGGCCTTCACACGGACTATCACGCGCCTGGCGATGTCGGCTCCAAGGTCAGCTTCAAGGGCGCCGTTCGCGTCACCAACCTGGTCTCAGGCGTGGCCTTCGATATCGCGACTCGACCCGCGCAGCTCACTTATGTCGAAGAAGAAACCGAGGATGAGCCGTCACAGGGCCCGCGCATGGCCAACATGTCGGTCCGCCTCGGCATCGCGCCAGGCAACTACGCCGACGACCAACCCGGCGTGCTCGTCGGCGGCGTCTCGGAGGGCACCAGCGCCGCCAAGGCGGGGCTCAAAGAAGGCGACCGAATCGTCTCGTGGAATGGAGAAGAACTCCTCGACATCGGCGGCATGATGCGTCAACTCGCATCCCACAAACCGGGCGATGTGGCACAACTCGTCGTCATCCGCGACGGCGCCAGGACGAACGTCGATGTGACCCTCCAGCCCCGCGAAGGCGCCAACTGATTTCTCGGTCCTGACGCTCCCATCGGCGGTGTCCGAAAACCTGAAGCGAGAATTCCCAGCCCGCACAAGCGGGCTGTTTTTCTTGATGCCGGGCGGTGTTTGCTCCGCCGATGAGGCGCGACCGCCGATGCAGAACACATGAAGCGCAGGCGCCCCATTCGAACCGCTGTTCTCCTTCTGGGACTGTGCCTGACGCTCTGGCGCCTCCCAACGACCATCGAGACCTTCGCGGCTTCAATGGGCGCAGGCGGCACGCCGACCCAATCGCTCATGGCGGCGCTCAACTCCGCCGCGGGCGGCTCATCGCTGCAACAGGCGGAGGCTGAAACACCGACCAAGCCAGGCATCATCGCCGCAGGCGGTCGTGAACTGTCCGATGAAGAGCGCGAGCGCATGATGCGTCAGGCTCGCGCCATGGCGCCGCTGCCACTGGACGGCTCGGGAAGCGCGAAGTCGAAGAAAGACCGCGACCAAACCGCTCCTCCCGGTCAGGAGGACATGGTCGCCGCGCTGCAACAGCAGCTCGAAGAAGCCATGAAGTTGAAGTCGCCGAAGTAACGACGAATCGCTGCCCCGCTCAATCAAGCCCGAGTTGGTTGCGCTTGGCTTCCCATTCGCGCTGTTCGCGCTTGTTCTCCGTCGCCAGGTCCGTCCGACCCTCTCGAATCGCTTCGATCTCGAGCCGCGTTAACTGCATGGACTCCATGCGATAGTCGCGGAACGCCTCGACGGTCATCGGAACGATGGGCTCGATCAATTGCAGCATCGCGACGCCGAAGTCGCGGATCTCTTTCTGCGCATGCGGGTCAACGCGCAGCGACAGGAAGTGCAGCAAATTGTGCAGGTCAATCTTCCAGTACCACTCCGTATACACGCTCTGCGGCAAACCAATCCGCGCCAGCTCACGAGCCAGACCGCGCTCGGTCAGCTCCAGATAATCCTTGTGCAGCCCTTCCGCTTTTTCGAGATACGCCACGAATTTCTCCGCGGTCTCATCATCGATTGGCTCATCTCGCCCCTGTCGATTGACCATGCTCTGGGCGCGGACATCATCGCGATCCGGCACATAGAACCGATCCGGCACGAGTGAATAACGGGCGCTGTATTCATTGACGTTGGCGGTGCGATGCCGAATCCATTGCCGCGCGACGAAGATCGGCATCGCGACGTGGAACTTGAATTCGACCATTTCAAATGGCGTCGTGTGACGATGGCGCAGCAGATATCGAATCAGCCCGCGATCCTCATTCACCTTCTTCGTGCCGGCGCCATAAGACACGCGCGCCGCCTGCACGATGGCCGCGTCGCCGGTCTGCCCTTCGGGCGCGAGTCGAGGCATCACGTCCACCAGCGCGACGAATCCGTGCTCATGCACACGAATCTCACGTCTCGCGTGACCGTCCATCAAATCGACCAGCGCCCCTTCCGGCGCCACGTCGTGAATGGGGCTTCCTTGCTCCGTCACAGCGAACTCCGTTTCCATCGCAAACCTCCAGCTCAACACTGTAGTCTCAACTGAACCGTTGCTCAGCCGTGCGAAACGACCTGATTTCCACCGCAATCAACAGCGCAAGCGACAACTTGTCCCGGCACACCCTGTCCCGATGGGACGGAGCCACTCCCTATCCAAGATGAGCCGCCGCCCGAATCAGTCGTGGCGAAAGCAGGAGCGACACGAAGCCCGCCGCCGCGAGCAGCCCGCCAAACACGCCGAACGCTACGTCCAGTCCCGCAGACTGGGCCACGCGCTCAGCCAGAATCGGCCCCAGCGCGGAAATCGCCCATCCCGAGCCCATCAGAATGCCGCCCGTCATCCCCGTTGCATGGGGAAGCAGCCGCTGCGCCAGCGACAGCGAGGTCGGAATCACACCGAAGTATCCAAACGCCACCAACCCCGACGCCAGCAGCATGCCCGGCACGCCAAGCCCCGGCATGATCACAATCAGCGGCGCCGCAAGAATGCCCGACAGGATCATTGCGCGGCGTTCATGCCCATGCGCCACCCATCGGCCCAGGATCAACGCAGAGACGCCCATCCCAACCTGCCCCACCGCAATCACATTGCCGTGCAGGTTGGATACAGAGGCCGCCTCATTCGCTGTGGACGACGCCACCTGGAGCTCAGCCCATCGCTTGAAGAGATAGAGCAATCCCAGGTTCGTGGTGAACCGAAGCGTGTTGCTCACAAACAAAACACCGACAGCGAACCACCGCTGCGATTCCGTGGCGACCGCGCTGAGCGCCTCATCAGCGCGCGACCCGCTTGCGCTCGTTCGGTGCGGCACACGCCGCGTCGCCATCCACATCGCCGCCGCGCCCAGCAAGCCGGGTACGGCCATGAAACCCAGCAGTTTCATGCCATCGACATCGAAGATCTGTTGTGCACTGACGCGTGTCGCAATCAATGGTCCAAGGAATCCGCCCGCGCCCACGCCCGCCGCGAAGAACACCGCCAGCCCCACGCCGCGCGCGGACCGCGTCGCGCCCTCGCGATGAAACGTGTCGCGCCCCAGTCGCCCCGCCAACGCAGATGACACCGGGTGAAACACGCCGACGCCCGCCATGCCAAGAATCTGCAGGAGCAGTAGCTGCGTGTACGTCTGCGCAAACCCGATCGAACTGATCGCCACCGCCGCTACGGCGAGACCCAGCGCGCCAAACAACCGCGTATTCAGCTTGTCGCCAATCCACGCGAAGATCGGCTGCGACACACCGCTGATCACGCCATTGATGGAAATGACCAGCGCCGCTTGCGTTTCGGTGAGCGCAAGCCGCATCTGCAAGGTCGCCACGAGCGACACGATGAACATGGGGTACAGATCAACGACGAAGTGCGCCACCACAACCGTCCAGTAGCGCAAAGCGGCTCGATCGATCGGTGTGAAGGTGGGCGACGCGTCGGCGACGGCAAATCGCCTGCGCCGTATCGGCGCACCCGAGGATGCGTCCTCAACCTCAGCAATAGGCGATGGCGTGCCGCTCACGACCCGCACAATAGGCCGCCTTAGAGCTCGTCGTCCTCTTCGAACCCGCGAGACACAAAGGACCCGGCAAACACCATTGTGCCGATGACGCACCCCAGCATCGAGAATCCCGCCACTGGCCAGGTCCATCCCATCGATCCGAACGCGTCCCGCACCGGGCTGTAGTTCGGGTACGAGATCGGAGAGCTCGACCGCATCGCCGGCGTGTGCAGACTCGGCGTCACCGTCATGGCGGTCGCAAACTCCCATGTATGCGGCGACTTCGAAAGCTCGCGGTACGTCTTGTTGAATCGCGTGATGGAGCCGTCAGGCTCGAGCACGAGGAACGTGTACACCCAGTCCTTGTAGTGCGCGGTTCCCCACGTCTCAGGATCGAACCCAGGCGCGCCGCCGCGAGCGACCACCACGAGCTGCGATCCGGGCGCCGGTTCCTCCAGGAGCCGATTGCGGTTCGCCTGCTTCCCCTGTTCGCCGGCGAGCAGCAACACGCGAAGCCAGTCCAGGTGGCGATCCAGCCCCCCAAGCTCCGGCACATCCCGCCCGACAATCGGGATCACTTCGGTTTCATCCCCATAGGAGATCGACACCACCGGCGGCGCCGCGTCCGGACGCGTCTCAATCACGACATCGCGCCGCAGATACGGAAACGCTTCCTCACCCAGCGGGATGAAATAATTCGGATCCAGTGGCTCGTCGGTGCGGAACTCGTCAAGCCGCTGCGACATGCCCCACATCGAACCGCCAAACGCGCACAACGACACAGCGAGTATCGCCCCGCCGATCCATCGGTATTGCATCTGCGTCATGTGCGGCGCCTCCTCTCGGAGCGCCAGGGTTTAGTGCTCGCCGCCCGCGGGATCTTCGTCGTGCGACGCCTCGCCATGGTCGCCTTCATCGCCATGGTCGTCTGTCGCATGCCCATCAGGATCCAGTTCGCCCGAGGCGATGGCCGCGGCTCGGACCTCCTCCACGATGGACGGCGGCTTCGTCGGGCCTTCCCGCATCGGATCGATCATATGCCGAGAGTCCATGTCGATGAGCGTGAACAGGAAGAACAGCCCAATCGTGAGCATCGTGAAGAACAACACGATGGAATTCATCGCCTTGTCGTGCAGCAAGTGCATGAAGAACGCCGCGACGAGCAACGCCTTGAACGACGCAATCGCGATCGCAAGCCACAGATTGAGCGACTCACCGAGGTCAATGCGCGACGCCGCGACCGTCAGCACCGTGAAGATCAACAAGACGACCAGAATCGTGTTCAAGAGGCGCATGGACGTCACATGGTGATGTCCGTGCTCATCGTGCGCGTCGTGCGTCGGTGTTTCAATCGTGCTCATGGCGTTATGGCACCAGATAGAGGAGCGGGAACAGGAAGATCCAGATGAGATCAACGACGTGCCAGTACAAACCGACATTCTCGACAGCGGTGTAGTGCTTCGGCCCGAAGTGGCCCTTGAGCGCTCGCCAGCCAATCCACCACAGCAGCAACACGCCGATCAACACGTGAAAACCGTGCGTCGCCGTGGACACCCAGTACACACTCAGGAAGACCGGGTCGTGCGCCGAAGGGTCATACCCGTGGCCGCCGGCGTATGAGAACAACCCGCCCGGCACTTCACCCTTCATGTACTTGGGGTAGTACTCCAGCGCGAGTTTCAATACCAGGAACACGATGCCGCACAACGACGCAAAGAACACATTGAAGGCCAGAATCATCTTCTGACCAAGCTGCGCCGCCCGAACCGCGACCGCAACATTCCACGAGCTGATCAGCAGCACCGCCGTATTGATGGCGCCGATCTTCCAGTCGAGGTAATGCCCCGATGCGCCGCGGAACGAATCGGGATAGAAGTGCCGCAGCACGAAGTACGCGCAAAAGAACCCGCTGAACAGCAGCAACTCCGTCGCAAGGAAGAGCCACATGCCGAACTTGGCGGCTTCGAACTCATCCTCACTGTTGCGCCAGTGCGGCTGATGCGAGTACGTCTCCCAGTACTCGCCCTTCTTCCCGGCCGTATTTGTTGGAATGCTTGTCATGCAAAATCTCTGAAGAAGATCTGGCGCCAGGCGCCCGGTTCCTGAGGCCTTCCGTTAGTGCTTCGCCTTCCCGTCCGGCTTCGGGAGCGGGAATTCGCCCGGCTCCGTTTGCGGCGGAACGGTGTCGTCGTAGTCATACGGCCCATGGCGAACCACCGGCTCGTGATGGAAGTTGTGTTCGATCGGAGGCGTTGCGGTCTCCCACTCCATACTGAGGCCGCCCCACGGATTCGCCGGCGCTTTCTCGCCGCCAAAGAGCGACGTCACCCACACCGCGAGGTGAATCAGCATGCCGAGCCCGAGGATCCAGGACCCAACCGTACTCAGCTGATGCAGGAACGTGAACTCCGAGACATACGTCGCATACCGTCGCGGCATGCCCTGCGTGCCGAGGAAGAACTGCGTAAAGAACGTCGTGTTGAAACCAATGAACACCAGCGCCGCGCCAACGAGCGCCCAGCGCTCGTTGTACATCTTGCCGGTCATCTTCGGCCACCAGTGGTGGATGCCGCCGAGGAACGCCATCACGGTGCCGCCCATCATCACGTAGTGGAAGTGAGCCACCACGAAGTACGTGTCATGTAGGTGCATGTCCGTCGAGAGCGACCCGAGGAACAAGCCCGTCAATCCGCCGATCGAGAACAAGAACAGGAAGATCAGCGCATACGCCATCGGCGTATTCAGAACGATCGACCCCTTGTACAGCGTCGCCGTCCAGTTGAAGACTTTGATCGCTGATGGAATCGCCACGAGGAACGTCAAACCGCTGAAGATCGCGCTGGCCAGCTCACCCTGAGCGGTGAACATGTGGTGGCCCCACACGATGAATGAAATCGCCGCAATGCCAAGCGAACTGAACGCGACGAGCTTGTAGCCAAAGATCTTCTTCCGAGCGTGCACGGCGATGAGCTCGCTCATGATGCCCATGCCGGGCAGAATCATGATGTACACCGCCGGGTGCGAGTAGAACCAGAAGAAGTGCTGGTACAGCACCGGGTCGCCGCCCAGCGCGGGGTTGAAAATGCCGATCTTGAAGACGTTTTCAATCGTCAGCAGCAGCACCGTGATGCCAAGCACTGGCGTCGCCAGCACCTGAATAATCGCCGTCGCGTAGATCGCCCACACAAAGAGCGGCATATCGAACCACCCCATGCCCGGGGCGCGCAGCTTGTGCACCGTCACGACGAAGTTCATGCCCGTGAAGATCGAGCTGAACCCGAGAATGAACACGGCCAGCGTCATCGCAATCACGCGACCGTAATCCGCGGCCTCTGTGCTGTACGGCGTATAGAACGTCCAGCCCGTGTCCACGCCGCCAAGCAGAATCGACACGATCGCAAACAGCGACCCGACCACATAGACGTACCAACTGAAAAGATTCAGCTTCGGAAACGCCACGTCCTTGGCGCCGAGCATCAGCGGCAGCACAAAGTTGCCAAGCGCCGCCGGCACACTGGGGATGATGAACAGGAACACCATCACGGCGCCGTGCAGCGTGAACGCCTTGTTGTAGCCAAGGTTGCTCGTGAACGGCCACATGCCCGTGACCTCGCCATCGACAACCTGCGACGGCTGGAACAGCGACATGCGGACCGCCAATGCCGCCACGCCGCCGACGAAGAACGCCGCCAGCACAGCGAACAGATACATGACGCCGATCTTCTTGTGATCGATCGTCGTCATCCAGTCCCAGACGTTGGTGAAGAACCCACCCTTGGACTGGTAATACGGCGCGTCGTGGTCGTCGTGCCCGTGGGCGCCTGCGGTGTCTGCCGGAATCGTGGTCATGACTGTGTCACTCGTGTTCCCGCCGCGTGTCCTGTGAATGCGGCGTGGTGTTCAAACTCGACTTACTGCGCATCCCCGTTGGCGCCTGGGTTCAGACTCTTGATGTAGGCAATGATCGCGCCAAGCTCGCGGTCATCAATTTGACCCTGGTACGAGACCATCTGGTTCGGATAGCCGTCAACCAGCTTGGCCGCCGGCTCATAGATGGACTCGCGGATGTAATTCTCATCGACGGTGATTTCCTGCATGGCGCCATCCACGCGCACGCGCTCTTGTGTGCCATACAGCCCGAGCCACGTTGGGCCCGTGCCCGGGGAGCCGTCATTGGAATGGCAGGAGAAACATGCATTCTGGCTGGCGAGGATCTGCCCCACTTCAGCCAACGGAACCGGGTTCTCTTCGGTGCCCCAGATGTTGGCCATGTCCGCTTTGGCCGCTTCATAATCACTCGGCGGCATCGCGCGAATGATCGCGGCCATCTGCGAATGCTGATCGCCGCAATATTCAGTGCAGAAGAGGTAGTGATCCTTGTATTGCACTTCGGTCCCGTCAGGGCCGATGTGCGTCTCAAGCTCGCCAGTCGCTTCAAACCAGATCGACGTGTACCGATATGGCATGACATCGATCTTCACCCGGAAATCCGGAACCCAGAACGAGTGAATCACGTCCTCGCTGTCGAGCAACACACGAATCGGTCGCCCGTGCGGCACCGGAATGATGGGCACTTCCATGTCCGCGACGACGGTGGTCTGCGTCGGGCTGGCGCCGTTGTCATACGTTGCCTGCCACGCCCATTGACGACCCTTCAGCTGGATTTCTTCAGCGCCCGCCGGCGACACGTGCATGTACATGTAATCGCGGAATCCCCACACGAACATCACCGCCAGAAGCAGCATCGGCAGGAAGGTCCAACTCAGTTCCAGCGGTGTGTTGTGAGCCGCGCTGCGCTCCTGCGGCACGCCCGGAATGCGTCGGTACTTGAAGACGAAGTACGTCATCAGCCCGACAATCAGCACAAAGAAGAACGTTGACACCCAGAAGATGAACATGAACAGCGCATCGCTCTTCGGTGCGAAGGTGGACGCCTGTTCCCCAAACCACAGGCGCTCGACCGGCCCCATGGTGGACGTGGTGCTCAACAGCAGTGTGTTCACATCTGGCATGTTCATGCTTCGCTCTGTTCCGGTGTGGACGTCGCCGCCCCGGCCTCCAACTGCGCTCGACGCGTCCGGCGCCGATCAAATGACACCAGCGCCGCGATCACGCCCGACAACAGCGCAACCGTCAGCAATCCGGCGAACGTCATCACCCGCTGCGCGGCGAGCACGTAGCTCCCCGCATCGGGGTCGTAGTGGTAGCACCGAAGCAGCACACGATCGAAGAAGTCTCCGACCTTGCCGTCCGACGCATCCACCAACGCCAAACGCAACTGACGTTCCTGGAACGCCACTCCATAGAGATAATTCGACACACGCCCGTCCGGCGAGAGAATGATGATCGCCGTGGGGTGAGAAAAATCGCCTGTCTTCGGCAAATACTTGTATTTCCAGCCGACGCTGTCGCAGAACTCGCGAATGGACTCAGCATCGCCGGTCAGGTACGGCCATGCTGATTCATCCGTGAACCGATCAATGCCGGCCAGCGCCGCCGCCTGCTCGACGCGGGCCGCATCGTGAGTGTCCGTGTGATCGAAGCTGATGGTCAGCGCGCGATATTCGTCGCCGAGCTTCCATGCCAGATCATTGAAGACCTTCTTGGCGTTGTTGAAGACCACCGGGCACACCACCGGGCAGTTGAAATACCCGAACACCAGCGCCACGGGGCGCTCGCCATCGAAGTAATCCCCGACCCCAACGCGTTCACCCTTCGTGTTCGTGAATTCAACATCCAACGCCGCAAGCTCGCCGCGACGCTCGACGATGTCCGCCGCGGCCATATCCGGCGGCGGCTCATCCAGAATGAGCTGCGCCCGCGCTGAGACCGCGCCGACGCTCAAGGCGCCGAAAACGATCATCAGGATGGCGACGGCTCGATGCGTCATTGGCCTTGCGCGTACCTCTCGGCGACTTTGGTCATCGCCTTGTCCAGCGGAATCCGAACGTCGCCCGCCTGCGCGTCCACCCAGGCATACCCGGTCAGCTGCTCCTCCCACGAAGCCTGAGCGGCGCGGTATCCGGAGGCGAGACTCACCTCTTGCTTCGCTGAAATCTCCTTTTGAGATTCCATTTTGAAGTACACCGTGATGAGCACAATGCACACCACCACGATGACGAAGCCACCCAGGCCCACGCCGAAAATCATCAATGGGGAGACAGCCCCGTGCGCATATTGCGGCGGCGCCTCACCCTTGTGACTGTGCCACTCATCATCAGTAAACCCGCTGTGGTCGGGATCAACCCACGGATTCGCGTCTTGTGCTGTTTCGTCGCTCATATCGCTCTACTCCGGCGCCCAGCCGCCGATTGATGACATGTGTCGCTTACACGTAATTCTTATGCGCGATGGCTTCGTCCATCCGCGGATCGTTCACAGGAACGAGCGGATTGTTCACCACGCGACGCGCCAGCAGCCCGAAGAAAATGCACACCGGGCCGAGAATCGCGACCGCGTCCAGCCAGCCGAAGAACACCGGGCCATGGTCAGCCCCATACACGGTCGGACGAACCACCCAGAAGGTGTCGAGAATGTGGAACGCCAGCAGCCACACCGCGACCACGCCGAGCACCATCGGGTTGCGACGCGCCGGACGAGCCATCAACACGATGAACGGAATGATGAATCGACCGAACGCCAGCGCGATGGAATAGGGCATCCACCCGTCGCTGCGGCGGAGCTGGAACCACATCGTCTCTTCAGGAATGTTGCCGTACCAGATCAGGAAATATTGACTGAACCCGATGTACGCCCAGAAGACGACAAACCCGAACATCAGCTTGCCGAGGTCGTGCAGATGCTCATTCGTCACCAGGCCGTCGAGCGAACCCGCCCGACGCAGCATGATGAGAATCAAGGCGCACAACGAAGTGGCGACACCGACAAACCCGGCGAAGAAGTACACGCCGAACATCGTGCTGAACCAGTGGTAGTCCAGGCTCATCATCCAGTCGAACGCGGCGAACGCCGTCGTCAGCGCCATGATCAACAGACCATAGCTCGACATCTTGCGAGCCTTGGCCGTACGGAATCGATCGCCGTCCGAGTCCTGCCCGATCGAAAGTCGATACAGACGCTGCGAGAAGTACAGCCATGCGCCGAAGTAGATGACCGCTCGAACATAGAAGAACGGCTCATTCAGGAATGACTTCTTCGCCTCATAGATGACATCCCCTTCGGTGTAATGGGGATCCATCCAGTGGAAGATGATCGGCGCCAGAATCGCGACCGGCAGAAAAAACACCAGGCACACCGGCACGAGGCTCATCACGTTCTCGAGCTGCCGACGAATGGTCGCCGACCAGCCGGCATTCACCTGATGGAACACCATCACGAGGATCATCGAGCCGAGCGTTAATCCCAGCGTGACCAGGAAACCGACGTGATACGACGCCAGCGCGACCTTCTTCGCGGTTTCATCGCCGAGCAAAGCGCCCAGCACGGTCAGCACCAACGCGATGGCGCCGATGGCCAGCAGGCCGATCGAGAGCATGCGTCCGGCGCCAGCAGGCAGTGTCGTGTTGCCCGTCGAAAGCAGTTTGGACTTGTCCGCAATTGCGTGCGCCATCAGTGTCCGCCTCCTGCGCCAGCGCCCGTGGATGTGGCGCCGCGCGCCTGGATCAATTCACGACGCTGCGCCTCCGGCACATCCGCCAACGTGCCGTTGCGCGTGGCCTGCAGCGTGCGCAAATACGCAACGATCGCCCATGCATCACGTTCGCTGACACGCTCGCCATAGGCCGGCATGCGCAACGCCGGCAGGGTGCCGGGCGTATTCGCCAATCCATTTCGAATCACGTGGAAGATGTAACCGTCCTGGCCCTTCTCGCCGCCAGGCATGTATTGCTCTTGGTGATACGACGGGATGGGCGTCGCCCACAACTGCCCCACCATGCCGTCGCCATCGCCGGAACCGCCATGGCAGGTGATGCAGAAGATGTTGTATCGATCCTGCCCGCGCTCAATCATCGCCCGAACCTGCGCCGGCGAGGGCGTTTCACCGTTCGGAAGATCAAGCACCTCTGCGACCGGAATCACGTCGACATATGAGCCGTCGTCATTCAAGCCGCGATACACACGGTCATTCTCACGAAGCAGATCGGCGCGGCGTTCGTCCGGCGCCACCCAGTCATCATGTGTGTCTGCCCGGCGACCGAATGGCACGACGCCCGGCACGGGGTCGCGCATCATGCGATGGTCAGCGTAGAACTCCGTCTCACCCTGCGCCGTGAACTTCGGCTGATCGTCCATGCCGGGGAAGAACTGACGCGGTCGCTCCGACGTTCGTTCGCCGCGACAACCGACCAAGCTCCCCGCCACGATGGCGCACACCGTCAATGCAACGACGGCGCGTGGGAGCAGTTCACGCCGGTGACGTTTGAATTGGGAGTGTTGTTCGCGGGCATCAGCGCGGTGTTCGGCATGTTGGCGATC
>MRWG01000845.1_pt1 | contig 24895 bp, 20 predicted proteins | sample 1013341 | NCBI WGS metagenome assembly MRWG01 (sample SAMN06117577, study PRJNA244670) | biofilm metagenome | biome: Water; feature: Cathode Biofilm; material: Biofilm; isolation source: microbial consortium enriched at the cathode of a solar microbial fuel cell | place: USA: District of Columbia ... | reverse complement strand
CGGAAAGCGGTTTCAGTGCGGTTTTCGTCGTCGGCATGCCGTCCGATCCTTCGCCGCCCGGTAAATCGTCAGGCGGGCAGTAAGTTCGCCACGTCCTCGGCGATCGCCAGCGAGGACGTCAGGCCCGGAGATTCTATGCCGTAGAGGTTAACCAGACCTTTAATGCCGTGCGCGTCCTCGCCCTGAATGACGAAGTCGGTCGCGTGCGAGCCCTTGGGGTGGATTTTCGGGCGCACCCCGGCATAACCGGGATGGAGCGCCCCGTCGGGGAGCGCCGGCCAGTACTTGCGAATCGATTCGTAGAATTTCTCGCCGCGGGCCGGGTCGACGGTGTAGTCGACCTTGTCGATCCACTCCACGTCGGGACCGAATTTCACCTGCCCGCCGAGATCGACGGTCACGTGCACGCCGAGCCCGCCGGCCGGATCGGGCACCGGATAGATCAGGCGCGTGAACGGCGGTTTGCCGCCGCTGAGCGTGAAATAGACGCCGCGCGCGAAATACTGCCCCGGGATGGTATCGGCGGGAATCCCCTCGATGGCGCGGGAAATCGGCTGCGCATAGAGCCCGGCCGCATTGACCAGATTGTCGCAGAGCAGTTCCATGGGTTCTTCGCCGCCGACCCGCAGCAGAATCCCGTCGTTCCGCACTTCGCCGCCCAGCACCGGGCTGTTGAAGGCGATCATGGCGCCGTGGTCCTCGGCTTCCCCCTGGTAGGCGAGCATCAGGCCGTGACTGTCGACGAGTCCGGTCGACGGTGACAGCAGCGCGCCGTGGCAGGTCACGTTCGGCTCCATTTCCCGGACTTTGGCGGCGTCTACGAACGTCAGGTTGTCGACTCCGTTCACTTTCGCGCGTCCGTTGATGTCGTCCAGAAGCGCGACCTGGCTTTCGTCGGTGGCGACGATCAGCTTGCCGCAGCGCTTGTGGGCAATGCCGTGGCTTTCACAGTACGCGTACATCATGTCGCGTCCCTGGACGCAGAGCCGGGCCTTGTTCGAGTCCTTGCCGTAATAGATACCGGCGTGGATCACCTCGGAATTGCGGGAACTGGTCTCGGTGCCGATCATGTCGGCGCGCTCGAGCACGATAACGTCGTGCCCGGCCATCGCCAGGGCGCGGGCCGAAGCCAGACCGACAACGCCGGCGCCGATCACGACGCATCCAACTCGATCGACCATGAGAACTCCGTCAGAGGAAAGAAACCGGGCGGATTTTCGTCGCTGGACCCCGGGCGGTCAAGTATCACGGGATGGCGCGCTTGCTTGATGCGCCCGGGCGGCGGGAGTACATTTCGTCGATGGCGCCTTTTGACGATCAACCGCAATGGCTGCGCAGCGCGTGTCCGCACGACTGCCCCTCGACGTGCGCGCTCGAGGTTGAGAAAACCGCCCCCGACCGCATCGGCAAGGTGCGCGGCAACGCCATGAACGATTACACCGACGGCGTGATCTGCGCCAAGGTCGCGGCTTACCGGGAACGTGTGCACCACCCCGACCGGCTGACGCAGCCGCTGCGCCGCGTCGGTGCCAAGGGCGAGGCGAAGTTCGAGCCCGTGAACTGGGACGACGCCCTCGATATCGTCGCCGAAGCCTTCCAAAAGGCCGAGCAGAAACACGGTCCGGAGGCGGTCTGGCCCTATCATTTCGCCGGCACCATGGGGCTCGTGCAGCGCGACGTGATCCACGGCTTCCGCCATGCCATGGGTTATTCGCGCGAGGACGAGACCATTTGCGTCGCGACCGCGGTTTCCGGCTGGATGGCGGGCACCGGCAAGGTCTGGGGCTCGGACCCGCGCGAAATGCAGGTCGCCGACATGATCGTGGTGTGGGGCGGCAATCCGGTATCGACCCAGGTCAACGTGATGACGCACATCGCCAAGGCGCGAAAGAACCGGGGCGCCAAATTTTACGTGATCGATCCGTACCGGACGCCGACCGCTCAGCAGGCCGACGTGCACCTGTGCCTGCGGCCCGGCACCGACGGCGCACTTGCCTGCGCCGTGATGCACGTGCTGTTCCGCGACGGCTACGCCGACCGCGACTACATGGCGAAATACACCGATGTCCCGGACGAACTGGAAGCGCATCTGCAGTCGCGCAGTCCCGAATGGGCCGCACAGATCACCGGCCTCAGCGTCGAGGAGATCGAGAGCTTCGCCCGCGCCTATGGCGAGACCGACCGCGCCTATATGCGCGTCGGCTATGGTTTTACGCGGTCCCGCAACGGCTCCGCCAACATGCACGCGGTCAGTTGCCTGCCCGCCGTCGGCGGCAAGTGGAAGTTTGAGGGCGGCGGCGCGCTTCATTCCAACCGTATGATGTTCGGTGTCGACCAGACGCTGGTGCGCGGGCTTGAGCTTGTCGACCCGTCGAAACGCGCACTGGATATGTCGCGCATCGGCCGTGTCCTGTTGGGCGAGGAGGAGAGCCTGCTCGGCGGTCCGCCGGTGACGGCGATGATCATGCAGAACATCAACCCGGCCGAGGTGGCGCCGGAGACCAACCGGGTCGTCGAAGGGCTGATGCGCGACGACCTGTTCACCTGCGTGCACGAGCAGTTCCCGACCGCGACCACGGCCTATGCCGACGTCGTTTTGCCGGCGACCACGTTCCTTGAGCACGACGACCTTTACCAGGGCAGCGGACATCTTTATCTGCAGGCGACCAAGGCGGTTATCGATCCGGTCGGCGAATCGCGCTGCAACGTCGACGTGCTGTCCGGGATCGCGAAACGGCTCGGTTCCGACTACGAACTGTTCGATCTGAGCTCGTGGGAGATCATCGACCGGACTTTGCGTGCAACCGGCCATCCCGGCGCCGAAGAGGTCCACGCCGCGGGCTGGGTCGACTGCTCGCAGAGCTTCGAGAAGGCGCACTTCCTCGACGGTTTCCACACCCCGGACCGCAAGTTCCACTTCAAGCCCGACTGGTCCAGGATCGGCAAGGCGTTCGAGGCCATGCCGAATCTTCCCGACCATTTCGAGTGCATCGACGTGGCGACGCCCGATAAGCCGTTCCGCCTCGTTGCGGCACCGGCGAGGCGCTTCCTCAACACATCGTTCACGGAAACGCCCTCGTCTCAAAAGAAAGAAGGCCGGCCGACGGCGCTGATCCATCCGGACGCGATGGCCGACCTCGGCCTCGCGGACGATGACGAGGTGGTGCTCGGCAACGACCTCGGCGAGGTGACAGTGCACGCCAAAACCTTCGACGGCCTGCAACCGGATACGGTCGTGGTCGAGGGAATCTGGCCCAACAAACATTTCAAGAACGGGCTCGGCATTAACGTTCTGATAAGTGCTGATCGGGCATACCCGAACGGTGGCGCCGTGTTCCACGACACGGCCGTGTGGATGCGCGCCACGTAGACAGGGCTTTTGAGGGGGGCATTCGTGACTGCAACCCATGCGCACGTGATTGTCGTCGGTAACGAAAAGGGCGGCAGCGGCAAGTCGACCACCGCCATGCACATCGCCATCGCGCTGATGATGCAGGGGTATACCGTTGCGACCATCGACGTCGACGGCCGCCAGGGCACGCTGAGCCGCTACATCACCAACCGCGAAATGTTCAACAAGAAGCTGGGCCGGGATTATCCGGTTCCGGAACATCACCGCGTATCGGGTCACAAGCTCGAAGGGATGACGGATGCCGAGCAGACTGCCGAGGCGGAACGCCTGCAACTCGTGATCGAAGGCGCGGCCTTCAACCACGACATCGTCGTCATCGATACGCCGGGTGCGGCCAACAAGCTCTCGTTCATGGCGCACACCTACGCGGATACGCTGATCACGCCGATGAACGACAGCTTCGTCGATCTCGACGGGCTCGCGCACATGGACGGTCAATCTGCCGAGATCAAGGGACCGAGCCACTATTCCGAGGCGATCTGGGAAGCGAAAAAGGTCAAGGCGCAGCGCGACAGCGGGTCCATCGACTGGGTCGTAATGCGGAACCGCCTCACGAACCTCGACGCCTACAACAAGCGCGAGGTCGAGCGCGCGATCCGGGACCTGTCCAAGCGTCTTGGGTTCCGCGTCCTGCCCGGATTCTCCGAACGCGTGATTTTCCGCGAGCTGTTTCTCGTCGGTCTGACCATTCTTGACCTCAAGCAGGCCGCCGGCGGCGCGCCGCTCAGCCGTTCGCACATGGCGGCACGCGACGAAGTGTTCTCCATTCTCGACGGGTTGAACCTGCCGAATGTGCCAGTGCGCGAGAAAACCGCGACGGGATAAGCCGCCCAAATCATCGTCAGGACCTCGAATTTCGGTTAATTTCGCTTATCTCTTGAAAGAGATAGGAAAGGAGCGACCTTGGCCGACGATCTACCCGATAAACGCAAACAGGCACAGGATGTAGAGGCCTTTCTGTCGAAGGTCGCGGCGACGCCGAAGCGCACGCAGTCGGAAGGCAAGCGCGGCAAGCTGTTGTTCGCCATGGATGCGACGGCGAGCCGGCAGCCGACATGGGACAAGGCCGCCAGCATCCAGGGCCAGATGTTCGTGGAAACTGCCGCGCTCGGCGGGCTCGACATACAACTCGCGTTCTACCGCGGTTTCGGCGAGTTCAAGGTCGGACGCTGGACCGACAACGAGAAGGAACTGCTGAAGCTGATGACGTCGGTTTTCTGCCTCGCCGGCGAAACGCAGATCGGCAAGGTACTCCAGCATGCCGTCAACGAGGCCAAGCGCGACCACCTGAACGCCCTGGTGTTCGTCGGCGATATGGTCGAGGAGGACGTGGACAGGCTTGGCAAGGTTGCGGGCGAGCTGGGTCTCCTCGGCGTGCCCGCGTTCATTTTCCACGAAGGCAACGATCCGGTCGCCGAATATGCCTTCAAGCAGATTGCCCAGCTTTCCGGCGGCGCCTGCATGAACTTCGATGCCTCCAGCGCCGACGTACTCCGTCAATTGCTGGCCGCGGTCGCCGTCTATGCCGCGGGCGGCCGTGCCGCGCTTGAGGACAAGGCGAAGCGCGACGGCGGCGCGGTGCTGCAACTCACGCACCAGATGGGCGGCGCCAAGTCATGAGTTACCTGATCCTGGGGGTTGCCGTCATGGCCGGTCTGCTGCTGGCCATGCAGTGGTTCGTGTCGGCGGAACCGAAAAGCATCGCCCGCGCCCTCAAGTGGATACTGCTGGGCCTTATCGGTATCGTCATCCTGTTCTTTATCCTGACCGGTCGCCTGACCTGGGCGCTCTGGACCCTGCCGGCGCTGCTGCCGTGGATCATGCGGGCGAGGCAAACGGCGCGCATGGCGAAGAACTTCTCACGTATGACCGGCGGCGGTGCATCCGGCCAGTCCAGCGAAGTGACGAGCGCGTTTCTCAGCATGGAACTCGATCACGACAGCGGCGACATGGACGGGACCGTGCGCAAGGGCAGACACGAAGGCGCGACGTTGAGCACGCTGAGCCTCGATCAACTGCTCGAACTTTTTGACGATTACAGTGCCGAGGACGGCGAATCGGCGCGACTTCTGGCGGCTTTTCTGGACCGCATGCACCCGGACTGGCGGGCGGAGAGAAGTGGCGGCGCGGAGCAGGGCGGCGACGCCTTCGAGGAACAAGCCGGCAAGATGTCCCGCGCCGAGGCATACCGTATCCTCGGCGTCGAGGGGAGTGCGGACGAGGCTGAAATCAAGTCGGCACATCATAGGCTTATCGCCGGACTGCATCCGGACCGGGGCGGGTCGGCCTATCTGGCGGCGAAAATCAACGAGGCGCGGGACGTCCTTCTGAAGTCATAAGACCTTCAATCGGGTGTCACGGCTTTTTCACAGTCGCCTAGCTTGCCGGAACCCGGTCCCTGTGGCAGAAACCGGGTGTTTCAAGCGTCATAAAGGGGTTTGTCGATGCGCGTAGCTATGATCGGGACCGGATACGTGGGTCTTGTCTCCGGGGCGTGTTTTTCCGAGTTCGGTCACGATGTGATCTGCGTCGACAAGGATGAGGCGAAGATCGCCAGCCTGCACGCGGGCAAGATACCGATATATGAGCCGGGTCTCGAGGATCTGGTCGAGGGCAACGTCAAAGCCGGGCGTCTTACCTTCACCGGGGATCTGGAAGGTGCCATCAAGGACGCGGACGCGGTCTTCATCGCCGTCGGCACGCCGAGCCGGCGCGGCGACGGGCACGCGGACCTCAGTTACGTCTACGCCGCGGCAGAAGAAATCGCCAACGCCATGGACGGCTATACCGTGGTTGTCACCAAATCGACGGTGCCTGTCGGCACCGGTCGCGAGGTCGAACGCATCATCCGCGAAACCCGACCGGAGGCGGATTTCGACGTGGTCTCGAATCCGGAATTCCTGCGCGAGGGGTCAGCGATCGAGGACTTCATGCGCCCGGACCGGGTCGTCATCGGCACCAATTCCGAGCGCGCGCAGGAGGTCATGCGCAACCTCTACCGGCCGCTCTACCTGATCGAAACGCCGATCGTCTTTACGTCGCGGCAGTCGTCTGAACTGATCAAGTACGCCGCCAATACCTTCCTGGCGACCAAGATCACCTTCATCAACGAGATCGCCGATCTTTGCGAGAAGGTCGACGCCAACGTGCACGACGTGTCGCGTGGGATCGGGCTCGACGGTCGCATCGGCCGCAAGTTCCTGCACGCCGGCCCCGGTTACGGCGGCTCGTGCTTTCCGAAGGACACCCGGGCCCTGGTATCCACGGCACAGGACGCCGGCAGCCCGCTTCGTATCATCGAAACCGTCGTCGCGCTCAATGATGAGCGCAAGCGCAAGATGGCCGATCGTGTTCTCGCCGCAGCCGGCGGCGATCTGAACGGTAAGACGGTGGCCGTGCTCGGCCTCACGTTCAAACCCAACACCGACGATATGCGCGAGAGCCCGAGCCTGGAGATCGTGCCCGCCTTGCAGAACGCGGGCGCGACCGTACGTGCCTTCGACCCGGAAGGCATGGAAGAGGCGAAAAAACTGCTCAATCACGTGATCTGGTGCGACGGCGCTTACGACACGATGACCGGTGCCGATGTACTGGTCATCATCACAGAGTGGAACGAATTCCGCGCCCTCGATCTCGAACGGGTCAAATCCCTGATGAAGACGCCTCTCATGGTCGATCTCCGCAATATCTACGAACCGGCGGCAATGATCGAGAAGGGCTTCGATTATCACAGCATTGGCCGTCCCACCGCCGCCGTGAGGGCTTAAGTGACGGATCGCAACCTCAAGGCGGCTCTCTCGCCGTCGATCCTTCGCGCTTACGACATCCGGGGCGTGGTCAACGGCGATTTCGGCGAAAACGACCTATATACCATCGGCCGCGCGTTCGGCTCGGAAATGGCGGAGCGGGGGCTTTCCAAGGCGTGCGTCGGTTATGACGGCCGGCTGTCGTCGCCGATGCTGGAAGCCGCGCTGGTGGACGGCCTGGTGTCGACCGGCATGCAGGTCATGCGCGCCGGTCTCGGACCGTCGCCGATGCTCTATTTCGCGACGGTCACCTGCGGCGCCGACGCCGGCCTGATGATCACCGGTTCGCACAACCCGCCGGAATTCAACGGCCTCAAGATGACGCTCGAGGGTAAGGCATTCTTCGACGAAGACATCCAGAACCTGGGCCGCCGGGTCGAGGCCGGGACGTTTACGGACGGCACAGGCGAGGCTTTCGAGGTCAGCGTGTTCGACCAGTATGTCGCGCGCGTCCTGATGGACTATTTGGGCGGCAAGGAACTGCGTGTGGCCTGGGATCCGGGCAACGGCGCCGCCGGCGAGGTGACGAAAGAACTGGTGGCGAAACTGCCGGGTGAACACTTTGTCATCAACGCGGAAATCGACGGCACGTTCCCGGCGCATCATCCCGACCCGACGGTGGAAAAGAACCTGGCACAGCTCAAGGAACTCGTGACAGCCAACGACTGCGATCTGGGGATCGGCTTCGACGGCGACGGTGACCGGATCGGCGTCATCGACAGGCTGGGCAACGTCATGTGGGGCGATCAGCTTCTGGTGATGCTGGCTCGTGACGTGCTCGCCGAGCACCCCGGCGCACCGATCCTGTGCGACGTAAAGGCGAGCCGGGTGTTCTTCGACGAGATCGAGAAAATGGGCGGCCGGCCGGTGATGTGGAAAGCCGGGCACTCGCACATCAAATCGAAGATGGCCGAACTGAATGCGCCGCTGGCCGGCGAGATGAGCGCGCATATCTTCTTCAAGCACCGATACTACGGCTATGACGATGCGATCTATACCGCCGTCCGGCTGCTGAGCGTCATTGCCAATGCGGACGAGAGTTTCACGGAAATGCTGGCGGCGTTGCCGAAGATGCACAATACGCCGGAAATCCGGTTCGACTGCCCGGACGACCGGAAATTCGACGTCGTCGACGAGATCTCGGCACGTGCGCGCGCCCTCGACGATGTCGAGATATTCGACATGGACGGCGTCCGCGTGGAAACACCCTCCGGCTGGTGGCTGCTGCGCGCGTCCAACACCCAGCCGATGCTCGTGGTGCGCTGCGAATCGGATACGGAAGAGGGGCTGGAGCGTCTTAAGGACGATGTCCGGGCGCAACTCGTTCAGTCCGGCGTCGATCCCGGCGCTATTTGATCCACAGTTTTCCTCACTGAGCCACTTGAAGCGAGGCCGCGCTTCTCGTAGTGAATCCGCATGTCCACTTACTTCTTTTACGGCACCTTGCAGGATCCGGAGATCGCCAGGGAAATTCTGGGCCGGCCGCTTTCCGGCTGTTCGCCTCAGCCATGCGTGCTCGAGGGGTACAAGCGGGTTTACGTTGCCGGCGCGACCTATCCGGCCATTGCCGCGGATGCGGAAAGCGAGGTCGAGGGGCTGCTGGTATACAGAATCTCGCCGCTCGAATCTTCCCGGCTGAGCCGGTACGAGGGTAAGGATTACAAGATCGAGGAACTGGAAGTGACCATGAAGGACGGCGCCCGCGTGCCGGCGTCCGTCTTCATGCCGCTGCCCGCTTTACGTCTGAGTAATCGTTCCTGGGAGTTGAACATGTGGCGTCGTCACGAGAAACGGCGCTTCCTGGCCGGATTGAGGCGTAACGTCCTCGTCTGACGGCGATGCGCTGATCAGTCAGTCGGCGCGTTGCGCGACTTCTGCGTTGATTTCGGTCTTTAGTTCCATGCAGTCGCGGAGCACCCGGCAGGTCCGGTAGGCGTCCCGCTTGGAAATGCCGACGATGCGTGCGCGGTGCAGGATCGAACCGTTACGCTTCTTGAGCGGTACGATCCTGATCTGTCCTTCGCCGAGATAGCTGGAGGCTTTGTCGACCGCCTTTTCCGCGGCCCGCTGCGCTTGCGAGACCTGCGAGAAGGCGCCGACCTGCACCGCCCAGACAGATTGGGACGTGGTGGCCGCGCCGGCCGCCGGCGCGAGAGACGCGGTTTTGGTCTTGGCCTTCGGTACGACGGCCTGGGCAATCAACGGTGTGCCATGCCGCTTCGCCAGTTCCTCGAATCCTTCGTCCAGCAATTTCGCCATAGGGCGGTTGCGGTGGCTCGACGAACGGCCGCCGAACACGACTCCGATGATCCGACGTCCGTTACGGGTTGCCGACGCAACGAGGTTGAAGCCCGACGCCCGGATGTAGCCGGTCTTGAACCCGTCAGTGCCGGGATAGGACTTCAGGAGCTTGTTGTGATTCGAGTGTTTGCGTCCATTGAAGGTGAACGATTTGGTCGAAAAGTAGTGGTAATACTCCGGGAAATCCCGGAGCAGGGCGCGAGCCAGGATCGACATATCCTTGGCCGTCGAAAGCTGGCCCCGGTGCGGCAGGCCGGACGCATTGCGAAACGTGGTCTTCGACATGCCGATGGTGCGGGCCTTGGCGGTCATCTTGAGCGCGAAACTGCGCTCGCGGCCGGCGATGTTCTCGGCGATAACGGTCGCCACGTCGTTGGCGGACTTGGTGACCAGCGCCAGGATCGCCTGTTCGACGGTGATCGTGGAGCCGGCGCGGAGACCGAGGCGGGAGGCGGGCTGGCGGGCGGCCCGGCGGGACACCTCGAGTTTCGTGTCGAGCCCCCATTTCCGCGTCTTGAGACGGTCGAACACCAGATAGAGCGTCATCATCTTGGTCAATGACGCGGGATAATTGCGGGTTTCCTCGTTGAGGCCGGCGAGAACTTCCCCGGTATCGGCATCAACGACGTAACTCGCGTATTTTGCATGGGCGGGTTGGGCATACGCACTGAACAGCAAAATCGCCAAGGTGGTGACGATTTTACACAGATTGTTCACGGAATAAGCGCGTTTCGCCGTCGGTTCCCAGGCCGCAAGCGGTAGCATCCTCTGATCCCCTTTGTTCGCCTCGTTCGCCGCTGCGCAGGATGATCTTATGATCAAACCGTATCTCGCGTCGACGGATTTCTTACGTCGAATCAATCTCTTGGTACGCCGACGGACCATAACAATGTGTTAACGGGGCACGGGATGTCACGATTTTTTCGAGAATTTCCGCCGTTTGGCACCAAGTATTCGCACTCGCAACATTGCAGGCAATCCATCAGTTGTCGGGTAAGCTATTCTAAAATATTATTTTATTTGATTTTGTTAATTTTGTGCACTGCACAAAAAATCATTGACTCTAGCCGGTGTCAGGCTATATTTCATGCGTGATGCTGCGATGCAGCAATTGAAGTTTTCGAGATTTTCTCGAGCGAGCGGCGCAAATCCGCCGAATCCGCAACCGACGAGAAACAAATGGAGATAGACTGATGGCTACCACCGCCAAGAAGACCACCACCACGAAAGCCGCGCCGAAGCCGGCCGAGAGCGTCGACCAGGTTGATACGGCCGTCAAAGCCGGTCAGGAAACCGTCGAGACGATCGTCAAGACCAACACCGAAGTGGCCAAGAAGGGCGTCGAGAAGGCCGTTGCCATGACGGAAGAGCAGTTTGCCGCTGCCGCCAAGGCTGGTGCCGATGCCTACAAGGGCTATGAGGACATGATCGCGTTCTCGAAAAGCAACATCGAAGCTTTCGTCAAATCGAACGAGATTCTTTCGTCCGGCATGAAAGACATCAACACCACGATCTACAAGCTCGCCCAGTCGAACGTCGAAGAGTCGGTCGCGCTGGCGCAGAAGATCATGGGATGCAAGACCGTCGCCGAAGTCGTCGAGCTGCAGAGCACCATTGCCAAGTCGCAGTACGACAAGGCGCTCACCGAGAGCCGCAAGCTGTCGGATCAGACGGTCAAGCTCGCCGAGCAGGCGTCCAAGCCGATCGCCGACCAGGTGAAGATTGCGGTCGAAACCCTGTCCAAACCGATCGCTGCCTAACGTTCCCATCCCCCCTTGTTTGGGATCTGGCAGTTGAGAAGGGCGTCCGGTGGTCCTCCCAACACCGGGCGCCCGCTCTGATGGTCCGGGGTCCTGAAAACCCGGATATCCGAAAGGCCCGCGGCAACGCCGCGGGCCTTTCGTCTGTTCATGGCAATTGTGGTTAACGGCTTACATTTCTTTTCGTTTCCCCATTTTGGAAGGGCGAAAATTGACCTATATTATAGGCAATGAGAGATGTACGATTTTAACCGTCACGATTGAAAATGGCTGAACGAAAGACCCCCTCGGGACCGCCCGACATAGGCGTAGATGATGAAACCGGCGTCGTCGTCAAACCGCGCGAGAAGACCAAGCGCCCGGCGATGTACAAGGTTCTGATGCTGAACGACGATTACACGCCGATGGAATTCGTCGTTCACGTGCTGGAGAGGTTCTTCAGCAAGTCGGCACAGGACGCGACGCGGATCATGCTGCATGTCCATCAACGCGGTGTCGGCGTGTGCGGTGTCTATACCTATGAAGTCGCCGAGACCAAGGTCGCACAGACCATGGACCTGGCGCGCCAGCACCAGCATCCGCTGCAATGCACGATCGAGAAGGACGGCAGCGACGACGACGAGTAAACGGCAAGAATCTGCGAACCATAAGGCCGGGTAAAAACCGGCGAAAGGAAAGCAACCACATGTTATCACGCAATCTGGAACAGACGCTTCACCGTGCCCTGGCCTTCGCCGCCGAGCGGTCGCACGAATACGCGACGCTGGAGCATCTGTTGCTGTCCCTGACGGACGATCAGGATGCCATCGCGGTGCTCAGGGCATGTGGGGTCGACCTCGAGCAACTGTCGATGGACGTCACCAATTTCATCGACGACGAGCTCGACGAAATCCGTAACGAGCGCGTGACCGAGCCGAAACCGACCGCGAGCTTCCAGCGCGTCGTGCAGCGCGCCGTGATCCATGTGCAGTCGTCCGGACGTGAGGAAGTCACCGGCGCCAACGTGCTGGTGGCGCTGTTCTCCGAACGTGAATCGCACGCCGTGTTCTTTCTGCAGATGCACGAGATGTCGCGCCTCGATGCGGTCAACTACATTTCGCACGGCATCGCCAAGGTGCCGGGCTTTTCCGAGGAACGCACCGTCGAGGGCGCGGACGAGGACGCCGAGGGCGAGAATGTCGTTCGCAAGGGCTCGGAAGCGCTCGACGCCTATTGCGTTAACCTGAACGCCAAGGCCGCGCAAGGGCGCATCGATCCGCTCATCGGCCGTGAAAAGGAAGTCGACCGGACGATCCAGATTCTGTGCCGCCGCAACAAGAACAATCCGCTTTACGTCGGCGATCCGGGCGTCGGCAAGACGGCCATCGCCGAGGGCCTTGCCAAGCGGATCGTCGACGGCGACGTGCCGGAAGTGCTCGACGGGGCGACGATCTATTCCCTCGACATGGGCGCGTTGCTCGCCGGTACCCGTTATCGCGGCGACTTCGAGGAGCGGCTCAAGAACGTCATGGAAGAACTGCAAAATGCCGACAAGGCGATCCTGTTCATCGATGAAATCCACACGGTGATCGGTGCCGGCGCGACGTCGGGCGGATCCATGGATGCCTCCAACATCCTGAAACCGGCACTGCAGTCGGGCGGTCTCCGCTGCATGGGCTCGACCACCTACAAGGAATACCGCGGTTACTTCGAGAAGGACCGGGCGCTTGTGCGCCGGTTCCAGAAGATCGACGTCTACGAGCCGTCGGTCGACGACACCGTGAAAATCCTCAAAGGCCTCAAGCCGTATTTCGAGGAGCACCACAAGGTGCGTTACACGATGGACTCGCTGAAAACCGCCGTCGAACTGTCGGCGCGCTACATCAACGACCGCAAGCTGCCGGACAAGGCGATCGACGTCATCGACGAGGTCGGCGCGTCACGCATGCTTCTGCCGGAAAGCAAGCGGCGCAAGACAGTGTCGGCCAAGGATGTCGAGGCCATCGTCGCGATGATCGCGCGTATCCCGCCGAAAAGCGTGTCGCGCGATGACCGCGAGGCGCTCATGACGCTGGAGCGGGACCTCAAGACCGTCGTGTTCGGACAGGATTCGGCGATCGATCAGTTGTCCAGTGCGATCAAACTGGCCCGTGCCGGGCTGCGCGAACCGCAGAAGCCGATCGGCGCCTACCTGTTCTCGGGCCCGACCGGCGTCGGCAAGACCGAGGTCGCACGCCAGCTCGCGCTTACCATGGGCGTCGAACTGGTCCGTTTCGATATGTCGGAATACATGGAGCGGCATTCGGTGTCGCGCCTGATCGGCGCGCCGCCGGGCTATGTCGGTTTCGACCAGGGCGGGTTGCTGACCGACGCGGTCGACCAGAACCCGCATGTCGTCCTGCTGCTTGACGAGATCGAGAAGGCACACCCGGACCTGTTCAATATCCTTCTGCAGGTCATGGACCATGGCAAGCTGACCGACAACAACGGCAAGTCCGTCGATTTCCGGAACGTGATCCTGATCATGACCACCAACGCCGGTGCCGCGGACATGGCCAAGCCGGCCATGGGCTTCGAACGCGATACCCGCATCGGCGAGGACAAGGAAGCGATCGAGAAGATGTTCACGCCGGAATTCCGCAACCGGCTGGATTCGACCATCGCCTTCGAGCCGCTGGGCAAGGACGTGGTGGCCAAGGTCGTAGACAAGTTCATCATGGAACTGGAAGCGCAACTCAGCGATCGCAACGTGATGATCGAGCTGACCGATGCTGCCCGCGACTGGCTGGCCGACAAGGGCTACGACAAGACCTTCGGGGCCAGGCCGCTCTCGCGCGTCATTCAGGAGCACATCAAGAAGGCGCTCGCCGAGGAAATGCTGTTCGGCAAGCTCTCGAAAGGCGGCCTCGTCGTCGTCGATATCGAGGACGGCCTGCCGGTGTTCAGCTATCCGAAGTCGGACGGCAAGGGCTCCAAAGGCGGCGGCAAGGGCGGCACGAAAAAGCCGGCTTACGTGGAGTAACTACACCGCCGCCGTGTAGGGCGGGGCGGGGAAGTACTCGATCCCTTTCTGCACGAACCGTGCGAAGTCGGGACCGTAGATTTCGCCGACCAGCCACAGCGCCATGTCGATTCCGGCGGAAACGCCTGCCGACGTAACGATGTTGCCATCGCGGACGAAGCGCACGTCGTCCAGCACCTCGACCCCGCCGGCGTTCCGCAGCAGGTCGATGGAACGCCAGTGCGTCGTCGCGCGTTTGCCTTCCAAGAGGCCCGCCCTGTGCAGCAGCAGGGCGCCGGTGCAGACGCTGGTTACCCACGTGCAACCCGGCGCGACCCTCCCGATCCAGTCGATCTCGGCGCCGCCGTCCCTGAAGATCGGGCGCGTGCCCTGGCCGCCGGGCACCAGGATCACATCCATGTGCGGGTGGTCGTGGATGGTGTAGTCCGTCGTGATCCTGAGCCCCTTGGCGCAGGCAATCTCACTGCCCGATGAGCCGATCATGTGCACGGCCATGTCGCTCCGGTCCTGCTTGGCGGCCCAGGACAGCACCTCCCACGGGCCGATGGCGTCCAGTTCCTCGAGATCGTTGAACGCGAGGATGCCGAATTGCATGGTCATGTGCGGTCTCCGTTACGGTGTGACGACATCGGAGTTTTACGCGGCGCGGGGTCTGGCGCAATATGCTTGGAAAGAATGTTGAGGCTTTTGCATGTCCCGGTCCTTTCTCAGCGGTATCCGCGTTCTCGACCTGAGCCAGTTCCTGCCGGGGCCGTTCGCGACGCAGATGCTGGCCGACATGGGCGCCGATGTGGTCAAGGTGGAACCGCCCAAGGGCGATCCCATGCGCGCGCTCGATCCCATCACCAACGACCGGGGCGCGAGCCCGTATCACGCGCTGGTCAACGCCGGAAAACGCGTCGTCACGCTCGATCTCAAGTCGGACGAGGGCAGGGCGACATTCACGGACATGATCGCCGCCGCCGACGTGCTGATGGAAAGTTACCGTCCCGGCGTGATGGCGCGGCTCGGGTTCGGGCACGCGCATCTTCGCGACCTCAATCCCGGCCTCGTGCATTGCGCGCTTTCCGGGTACGGGCAGAACGGCCCGATGAGACTCACCGGCGGGCACGACATCAATTACGTCGCCGCCACCGGGCAACTCGGCCTGACCGGACCGGACACGAAGCCGCACATGGCGTACCCGATGGTCGCCGACTATGCCGGCGCCATGCAGTCGGTGACGGCGATCCTGGGCGCGTTGGTCGGTCGCGGGACGACGGGGCAGGGAGCATATCTGGACGTCGCCATGGCCGATAGCGTGCTGGCGTGGCAAAGCCAGGCACTGACGGCGCTCAAACGGGGCCATCCACCGGCGCGGGACGCGGACATGCTGACCGGCGGCGCGGCGTTCTATGGGGTCTACGAGACCGCTGACGGACGGTTCGTCAGCCTGGGCGCGATCGAGGCCGTGTTCTGGGCGAATTTCTGCGAAGCTATTGACCGCCCCGATCTGATCGACAGGCAGGACGAGCCGTTGCCGCAAACGGATCTGATTGCCGACGTCGCGGCCGTCTTCAAGGGGCGTACCCGAGAGGAATGGGACAACGTGCTGACGGACGTAGATTGTTGTTATCACCCGGTGCTGGAGATCGATGAAGTCGAGCATCATCCCCAGAACACGGCACGTGGTCTGATTGCGCCTCAGGAAGGTCTGGAAACGGAAGGGGGCACATCCGTCCTGCTGCCGTTCTGGACCGACGGCGCCGCGCCGGTGCCGCGCACGCCGATGGCAGAGGTTTCGGCGGCCGATGTCATCGGTGGGTGGAAAAAGCGCTAAACGCTACTTGGGACAATCGATCTCGCCGACAAGACCGACGGCGGCAAAGCCGTTGGCCCGCACGGGCACGGTCGAGCCACCGGCAAGCGCCATGTAATCGCGGCTGCGGCTGGCGCCGTCGGCGGTGACCCGTTCGATGGCGACGGCCTTGCACAGCCCGCAATTGTTGATCAGGACCACGTCGTGGCGCTGCGAGCGTTCCATGCTGACGCACTTCTTTTCGGCTTTGGGTTGATTGAAGGATTCCAGCAGGTCCTGGTCCGCACCTTTCTCCCCGGGGCACGGCCACTCGGATTTGACCCGCGACCGGCCGGGGCCCTTGAACGGGACCGGGAAGTCGGAGCGCGGCAACACGTTGAACTCGCGGCCGACCGGCACACTGTTGCCGGGCCGCGAGCGGATCAGCGTCGCCACCATGCAGACGTTGCAAGTGTTGATCAGGGTTTCGATGTTCCCCTGTCTGTGGATGCGGACGCATTTTCTGGCCTCGGCATCCTTGGGCCATGCGGCAAGCACCGTGACGGCGATCAGGGCTGCGGCAATAAGACGTATCATGGTAAACGCTCCGTCCTTCAGACCTTGAAAACTAAGGCAAAAAGGTTAACGGAGAGTGACTCGCCCGAATTTCAGCCGTCGCCGTCCGCGTTCCGGTAGGGCGAGTATTCAGCGGTGATTCCGGCCATTTCGTGCTCGACCTGCATGCGCTCGCGGTCCACGAAATCGGCGACCGCGTCCTCGAAACCCGGATCGCGGATGTAGTGCAGGCTGTAGACCGGCGCCGGCAGGTAGCCGCGCTGTACCTTGTGCGGTCCCTGCGCGCCCGCTTCGACGCGGGCCAGGCCGTGTTCGATGGCGTAGTCGATGGCCCGGTAATAGCAGCATTCGAAATGCAGGAACTTGTGCGACTGCAGCGATCCCCAGTTGCGGCCATACAGGCAATCGCTGCCCTTGAGGTTGAGCGCGCCGGCGACGGGACGTTCGCCGTCGAACGCCATGACCATGACGATCGCATCCGCCATGCGTTCGCCCAGCATCGAGAAAAATTCGCGGTGCAGGTAGCTCTGGCCCCATTTCTTGTCGGTGGTCGACATGTAGAACTGAAAGAACGCGTCCCAGTGCCGTTCCTCGAGTTCGCGGCCTTCGAGGGTGCGGATATCGAGCCCGGTTTCGGCGACCTTCCTGCGTTCCTTGCGGATCGATTTCCGTTTTCTCGACGCCAGTGCGGCCAGGAAATCGTCGAAATCCGCGTAGTCCCGGTTGTGCCAGTGAAACTGCTGGTTCATTCGCTGCAGGTAGCCGGCGTCCTTGCCGAGTTCCCAAAGCTCCTTGCGGCAGAACGTGATATGCGCCGACGAGACACCGAGCTGGTCGGCGACCCGCATCATCCCCGCCAGCAGGAGTTTCTGCAGTTCCTCCCTGAGGGCGGGATCCAGGGCTTGATGCACCAGCAGGCGCGGTCCGGGCACCGGGGTGAACGGCACCGCGCACTGCATCTTCGGGTAATAGCGGCCGCCGGCGCGTTCGTAGGCGTCGGCCCAGCCCCAGTCGAAAATATATTCGCCGTAGGAATGGGTCTTGATGTAGAGCGGCGCGCACGCCTCGACCCGGCCCTCCGGCGTCTCGATCACCAGATGGCGGGGAATCCAGCCGCTTTCATCGCTTGCCGAGCCGGAGTCTTCCAATGCGGAAAGGAAAGCATGCCGGACGAACGGATGGCCCGTCCCGGCGCAGGCGTCCCAGTCGGCCGCCGCGATCTCGGAAATACTGCCAAGGGCCTTGATGACGCGCTGATCGGTACCGTCAGGCATATGCGTCCCGTCCGTTGACTCCGTTGCCCGGTCAGGCAACCGCCTTCCAGGCTCTACCTTCAAATGTCGGCGTGATCGCGCCCGGATACAAGATTTCCGCGAGAATTCGTGCGCTGTCGAGCAGCCGCGGCCCCGGGCGGTTGAAGTAGCTGTTGCCGTCGGTGGCATAGATGCGGCCGTTTCGGACTGCCGAGAGATTACGCCATTCGGTCGTGGCGAGCAGAGCGCGGGCTTCCTGTTCGCTTCGTTCGAGCCCGAATCCGCAGGGCATGAAAACGATCACATCCGGGTCCTCGGCAAACAGTCTTTCCGGTTCCAGCCAGGGTGCGTGTGCGCCGGGCGTGCCGAACAGGTCGCGCCCGCCGGCGATGTCGACCAGTTCCGGCACCCAGTTCCCGGCCGCCATCAGGGGGTCCGCCCATTCGACACAGAAGACGCCGGGCCGTTCTTCCGGCGCGGCAGCGGATAACGCCGCGAAGCCGTTCTTCATCGTCCCGATAAGATGCTCGCCCGCGCTTTCCGCGTCGAGCGTCGCGGCGACTCGCGCGATGTCGCCGTACACCTTGTCGAGCCCTTCCGGGTTGAGCGAAACGATCCGCGCGTCGTTGCCGAGACGGTCGCAGACCGCGGCTTCGACGTCGTACAGCGCGACGGCACAGACCTCGCACTGGTCCTGCGTGACGATGACGTCCGGCCCCAGGCGTTCGAGTTCGTCCGAAAGCACCTCGTAGATCGAAAGGGCGTTTTTGAGCGCGTCCTTGACCTGGGTGTCGATCTCGGCGCTCGTGCCGCCCGGACGGATCAATGCGCGCGTGCAGACCGGCAGGGTTTCGACGCCAGCCGGATAGTCGCATTCATGCGAGCGGCCGACGAGGCTGTCCTGGAACCCGAGCGCGCAGACGATCTCGGTTGCCGCCGGCAGCAGGGAGACGATTTTCAGGGGGGCGGCGTCCGTGCTCACGCCAGCTCGAAGATGCCGTCGACCTCGACGGCGACGTTGCGGGGCAGGGAACCGGCCGAAACCGCGAAACGGGCGTGCTTGCCGGCGTCGCCGAAGACGTCGACCATCAGGTCCGACGCGCCGTTGATCACTTCCGGCTGGTTGGAAAAATCGGGACCGGAATTGACGAACCCGCCCAGCTTGACGACCCGTGCGATGCGGTCGAGATCGCCGTCCGCCGCCGCCTTGGCCTGCGCCAGCAGGTTGAGGCCGCAAAGCCGCGCCGCCTGGTAACCGTCATCGACGCTCAGGTCGTCGCCGACCTTGCCGGTGTATTCGATCTTGCCGTCCTTGAGCGTGATCTGGCCGGCGACGAAGATCAGGTTGCCGCTGACGACGAACGGGATGTAGTTCGCCGCCGGCGCCGCCGCTTCGGGCAGTTCGATGCCGAGTTCCTGGAGACGGGATTCGATCTTGCCAGCCATGATGATGCCTCTCTCTTTCTCTCGTTATTGTCGTCGTTCGGATGGCCCGGACCGGCCGGTCAGAGCCTGAAGCTGTCGCCTTCCTTGGGCGCCACACAGCTTACCGTGCCGCCGAGTTCCTTGAGCTTGGCCTGGGCGGCGGCGTACTTGGCGTCGATGGCGTCGTCGTCCTGGTCCGGGTCGTGATGGAACAGGTAGAGTTCCTTGACCGCGGCGTTGTGCGCCAGCTCGCAGACCTTCGAGACGCAGGAATGGCCCCAGTTGACCTTAGTCTTGTATTCCTCGTCGGTGTAGGTGGTGTCGGTGATCAGCACGTCGGCGCCGCGCACGAATTCGGTGATCGTCTTTTCGTAGTGCGGATCGTAGAATTCGCTGTCGTCCAGGTAGAGTTCCTGGTCCGTGACATAGCAGATCGAACGGCCGTGATAGTTGATCCGGTAGCCGAGCGCGCGGCCCGGGTGAGCGAGCAGCTTGGTCTGTACCTCGATGCCGGCGACGTCGTGCGTGCCTTCCTCGAGGTTACGGAAATAGGTGCGGGCCGAAAATTCCGTGAGCGTGATCGGGAAGTAGACGCCGTCCATCTGCGCCGAGATCAGCTCACGCATGGTAATGTCGCCCTGCTTGGCGCCGAGGATCTCGAACTCGTTGCCCTGCATGTAGAGCGGCGCGAAGAAGGGGATCGCGTTGATGTGGTCCCAGTGCGGATGCGAGATGAACAGCTTGGCGTTGATGCGTTTCTTTTTCTGTTTGGCGAGATGCGACCCCAGTTCCTTGATGCCGGACCCGCCGTCGAAGATGAACAGGTTCCGGTTCGGGAACTCCATCGTTACGCATGACGTGTTGCCGCCGTACTTCAGGGCGCCGGACCCGGTCTTGGGCAGCGTGCCACGCACGCCCCAGAACGTCAGACTGACCTGGTCGGCGATGATCGACTGCAGACGGTCGGCGAAGGTATCCGGATTGATCGGCTTGCGGATGAACCCGTCGGCGCCGAGATCGAGCGCGCGGGCTTCGTCGGACGGATAGGCCTTGGCGGACACGACGATGAACCGGGTACCGTCCAGGGCCTTGTTCTCGCGCACGCTCTTGCAGAGCTCGAAGCCGTCGACCTTGGGCATCATAAGATCGGAGAGAATGACGTCGGGACGGGATTTCTCGATGGTTTTCAGCGCGTTCTCGCTGTCGACCAGGGTTTCCACGTCGAATCCGGCGTCGTTCAGAATGGCTTCCAGGAGAGAAAGGGTTACGTCATCGTCATCGATGACGAGTACCCGCTTTTTGCCGGCGGCAGCGTCCATGTCGTACGGTCCCAACTTGTCTTAAGGCGACATTATAGACCGCCGGACGGTGTGTCGATATCTGAAAAATCAGATAATTCAGTTATTTAGCGTCTATTCCGCAACAAAAATGAGGCCATTCGGCCCCATTTTCGCGGCTACTCCCCAAAAAAACGGGCACGCACCGGAACAAGATTCCGGTACGCGCCCCAAGTTTCCCAGGGAGGATCCCCTAAACCCGTCATGAGACTTGCCTCGTCATGTCGTCATCTCACGAACATCCCGTGGTGCCGCCGCACGTGTTGCACTTCAGGCACGTGCCGTTGCGGACCAGTGTAAAGTTGCCGCACTCGCCGCACGGGTCGCCCTCGTAGCCCTTCATCCGGGCTTCGCGGACCTGATTCATGTGGGTGTCGGTGCGTTCCATGACCTCGGCCGAGACCGCGACGGCGGACGATTGCTCGGTCACGACCTGGGTCTGGCCGCCGCCGTTTGCGGCCTGTGCGGTCGTCTGGGCCGGCGCCTGCGCGGTCTGTGCCGTTGCGACCTTCTTCGCCTTGGCGCCGTTGATCACCAGGAACTTGGTGCGCATGAAGCCCGGGCTGACGCCGACCGGCAGTTCGCCGGTATCAGGCAGGTCGCCCTCGGCGTCGCCGGTGCCGATGCTGTCGGGCAACAGGTCGTTCGGTTCCACGTGCGCCAGATCGTTGCGCCCCATGTAGCTGACGGCCAGTTCACGGAAGATGTAGTCGAGGATCGACGTCGCCATCTTGATGGTTTCGTTGCCGCGCACGATGCCCGACGGTTCAAAGCGGGTGAACGTGAAGGCTTCGACGTATTCCTCGAGCGGTACCCCGTATTGCAGGCCGATCGAGACCGCGATCGCGAAGTTATTCATCAACGAACGGAAGGCGGCCCCCTCCTTGTGCATGTCGATGAAGATCTCGCCGATATGACCGTCCTCGTATTCGCCGGTACGCAGGTAGACCTTGTGCCCGCCGACGGTCGCCTTCTGGGTGTAGCCCTTGCGACGGTCGGGGAGGCGTCGGCGTTCGGCGATATAGCGCTCGATAATACGCTCCGTGATCGCTTCGGCGCGTGCCACCAGCGGTGCCTCGGCAATGTCGTTGGCGACCTCGTCCGCATCCTCGACGTCGTCGTCGATAAGCGCGGCGGAGAGCGGCTGGGACAGCTTGGAACCGTCGCGGTAGAGCGCGTTCGCCTTCAGGCAAAGCCGCCACGACAGCATGTAGGATTCCTTGCAGTCCTCGACCGTTGCCGAAGCCGGCATGTTGATGGTCTTGGAAATCGCACCCGAGATGAACGGCTGCGCCGCCGCCATCATGCGGATGTGGCTTTCGACCGAAAGCGCGCGCTTGCCGATGCGGCCGCACGGGCTGGCACAGTCGAACACCGCAAGATGCTCTTCCTTCAGGTGCGGTGCGCCTTCGACCGTCATCGCGCCGCAGACATAGGTGTTGGCGGCTTCGATGTCGGCCTTGGAGAAACCGAGCGCGGACAGCATGTTGAATCCGAGGTCGTCGAGCGACGCCTTTTCGAGTTTCAGCACCTCGGTGCAGAAGGCTTCGCCGAGCGTCCACTTGTTGAAGGCGAACTTGATCTCGAACGCTTCGCCCAGGTTTTTCTCGACCCTGGCGATGGCATCGTCGGTGAAGCCCTTGGCCTTCAGGGTCTCGTGGTTGATCCCCGGCGCACCTTCGAGGGTGCCGTGGCCGACCGCGTAGTCGATCACGTCCTTGATCTGGTCCTTGTTGTAACCGAGCGTGGTCATCGCCTGCGGCACCATCGAGTTGATGATCTTGAAGTAGCCGCCGCCGGCGAGTTTCTTGAATTTCACCAGCGCGAAGTCGGGTTCGATGCCGGTGGTGTCGCAGTCCATCACCAGACCGATGGTTCCGGTCGGCGCGATCACGGTGACCTGCGCGTTGCGGTAACCGTGGTCCTGACCGAGTTCGAGGGCGCGGTCCCATGCCTCGGCCGCGGCCGAGGCGAGGTTGGTGTCCGGGCAGTCGCCGGCGTTAAAGGCGACCGGATCGATGCTCAGGCCCTCGTATCCCCCGGATTCGCCGTGCGCAGCGCGGCGGTGGTTACGCATCACGCGCAGCATGTGCTCGGCGTTCGGCTCGTAGCCCGGGAACGCGCCCAGGCTTTCCGCCATGGCCGCCGAGGTGGCGTAGGCCTGGCCGCACATCAGCGACGTGATGGCGGCGCAGATGGCGCGGCCCTCGGCGCTGTCGTAAGGGATGCCCGCGGCCATCAGGAATCCGCCGATGTTGGCGTAGCCGAGGCCCAGCGTGCGGTAGCGGTAGCTCAGCTCGGCGATACGCTTGGACGGGAACTGCGCCATCAGCACGGAAATCTCGAGCGTGATGGTCCACAGCGTCACGGCGTGGGTGAAGCCGGCGACGTCGAAGATGCCGTCGTCGCCGCGGAAGTTCATCAGATTGAGCGACGCCAGATTGCACGCCGTGTCGTCGAGGAACATGTACTCCGAGCACGGGTTCGAGGCATTGATGCGGCCCGACGCGGGGCAGGTGTGCCACTCGTTGACCGTGGTGTCGAACTGGATGCCCGGGTCGGCGCAGGCCCACGCGGAATAGCCGATGTCGTCCCACAGCTTGGCGGCGCTGATGCGCTTGTCGACCTTGCCGTCCTTGCGGCGGATCAGGTCCCATTCGCCGTTATCGAGGACGGTCTTCAGGAAGTCGTTGGTGACACGCACCGAGTTGTTGGAGTTCTGCCCGGCGACCGTGACGTAGGCCTCCGAATCCCAGTCGGTGTCGTACTGTTTGAATTCGAGCGACGTATAACCCTGCTTGGCGAACTGGATGATACGCTGCACGTAGTTTTCCGGGATCATCACCTTGCGCGCGGCACGGATCGCGGCCTTGAGCGCGGCGTTCTCCTTCGGGTCATACTTCTTGTCGTCGTCGAGTTCGCTATCGTTGCACGCCTTCATGACCTCGTTGAGGTGCTTGTTGGCGAGTCTGGAGCCGGCGACGAGGGCGGCCACTTTTTGTTCCTCGACGACCTTCCAGTTGACGAAGTGCTCGATATCCGGGTGGTCGATGTCGACGACGACCATTTTCGCGGCGCGGCGCGTGGTGCCGCCCGACTTGATGGCGCCGGCGGCGCGGTCGCCGATCTTCAGGAAACTCATCAGGCCCGAGGACTTGCCGCCGCCGGACAGCGGTTCGCCGTCGCCGCGGATCGACGAGAAGTTAGAGCCGGTGCCGGAGCCGTACTTGAACAGCCGCGCCTCGCGGACCCAGAGGTCCATGATGCCGCCTTCGTTCACCAGGTCGTCGGAAACGGACTGGATGAAGCAGGCGTGCGGCTGCGGGTGCTCGTAGGCCGACTGCGAGGTGACCAGCTTGCCGGTCTCGAAGTCGACATAGGAATGACCCTGTGCCGGACCGTCGATGCCGTAGGCCCAATGCAAGCCGGTGTTGAACCATTGCGGCGAGTTGGGGGCGCCGGACTGGTTGGCCAGCATGAACCGCATTTCGTCGAAATAGGCGCGGGCGTCTTCCTCGCTGTCGAAGTAGCCGCCTTTCCAGCCCCAGTAGGTCCAGGTGCCGGCGAGACGGTCGAAAACCTGCTTGGCGCTGGTTTCGCCGACATAGCGCTCGTCTTCGGGCAGTTCGGCGAGGGCTTTCTCGTCCGGTTCCTTGCGCCAAAGCCATGCCGGAACGGTGTTTTCCTCGACGGCCTTCAGGCGCGCCGGAACCCCGGCCTTGCGGAAGTACTTTTGTGCCAGGACATCGCTCGCGACCTGCGAATAGCGCTTCGGCACTTCGAGTTCGTCGAGTTTGAACACCACGGATCCATCCGGGTTCCGGATCTCACTCGATGTAATACGGAATTCCAGGGCGTCGTAGGCCGATTTTCCTTCGGTCGTATAGTGTCGCGAAATACGCATCTTTCCCCCGATAGATGACTAAGGGTTTACAACTCTTGTTTATACTGGACCTTTGACGGCCCCCCGGTTGCCCTTCGGCGGCGGTTTTCCGCTGCTCGTATCTTGCGTGCGAAAACACTAGATATCGTGTATGCCCAGGTGCAACGTTCGATATCTAGACATAGCTAGATTTTGGGTTCAACTAGATTTCGCGTTGGAGGGGTCAAAAAAACGCAATATTTTGGGTTGACATTTTCAGGGCCCGCAGGATTCCGGGAATTACCCATGCCGGGAATTTTTCGAATTTTCGGGAGGTGCCGATGCGCGGAAATTTAACCATCGCGGCGGCAATATTCCGGAAAAC
>MRWG01000844.1_pt1 | contig 24898 bp, 28 predicted proteins | sample 1013341 | NCBI WGS metagenome assembly MRWG01 (sample SAMN06117577, study PRJNA244670) | biofilm metagenome | biome: Water; feature: Cathode Biofilm; material: Biofilm; isolation source: microbial consortium enriched at the cathode of a solar microbial fuel cell | place: USA: District of Columbia ... | reverse complement strand
CATGAACGCCAAGCACGTGGTCGCGCGCGGCGCCCGCCTTGAGGCGGCGCGGACCGGCAAGATTGGCTGCAAGCAGTCCGCCCAGCGTGCCGCGTCCCGGTTCTCCGCCAAAAAGCGGGCCGTAATCCATGGGCTCGAAGGCGAGTTCCTGATTGTGCTCGCGAAGCAGCGCCTCGATCTCGGCGATCGGCGTGCCCGCACGGGCCGAGAGCACCAGCTCTTCCGGCTCGTAAAGCGTGACGCCTGTCAGCTTTGACAGGTCGAGCGTGTGCGCGGTCTGCACCGGCTGGCCGATGCCGCGTTTCGATCCATGGCCGACCACCTCAAGCGGCGCTTCTTCCGAAACGGCCCAGCGCACCGTCTCCAGAACCTCTTCGGCAGTGTTGGGCAGAAAAACGGTCACGGCGACACACTCCCGAAAAGGGCCGGGCAGGGCCGGATGCCGGCGCCTGCGTCAAACAATTCCATGAAGGCCATGCTCAGAACCGCTCCAGTTCCGGAAACGGCATCTGGCCGCGATGAATGTGCATGCGGCCAAGCTCGGCGCAGCGATGCAATTGCGGAAACACCTTGCCCGGGTTCAGAAGGTGGCCCGGATCGAACGCGCATTTCACGCGGATCTGCTGGTTCAGATCATCTTCGGTGAACATTTCCGGCATCAGGTCGCGCTTCTCCACGCCGACGCCGTGCTCTCCGGTCAGAACCCCGCCCACCTCGACGCAGAGGCGCAGAATGTCCGCGCCGAAATCCTCGGCCTTCTCCAGTTCGCCCGGCCTGTTGGCGTCATAGAGAATGAGCGGATGAAGATTGCCGTCGCCGGCATGAAACACATTGGCGACGCGCAGCCCGTATTTTTCAGACAGCGCGCGCATGCCTGCCAGAACCCGTGGCAATTGCTTGCGGGGGATCGTGCCGTCCATGCAGTAATAATCAGGCGAGATGCGGCCCACCGCCGGGAAGGCGGCCTTGCGCCCGGCCCAGAACACGGCGCGTTCCTCGTCGGACGTGGAGGCGCGGCTGGTGGTCGCGCCGTTCTGGCGGGCAATCGTTTCCACCCGGTCGATCAGGTGGTCGACTTCTGCCTGCGGTCCATCAAGCTCGACGATCAGAAGCGCTTCAACATCGAGCGGATAACCCGCATGAACAAAGTCCTCGGCGGCGCGGATGGCCGGGCCGTCCATCATCTCCATCCCGCCTGGAATGATGCCCGCACCGATGATCTCCGCCACGCACTGGCCCGCTTCCTCGCTTGAGGGAAAGCCGATCAGAAGCGCGCGCGCCGTCTCCGGCTTCTGGAGGATGCGCACGGTCACCTCGGTCACCACACCGAGCAGGCCTTCCGAGCCGGTCATCAGGCCGAGCAGGTCATAGCCCTCGGCATCCAGATGCTTGCCGCCGAGCCGGATCACGTCGCCATTCATCAGCACCATCTCGATGCCCAGAACATTGTTGGCGGTCAAACCGTATTTCAGGCAGTGAACGCCGCCGGAATTCTCCGCCACATTGCCGCCGATGGAGCAGGCGATCTGCGAAGAGGGGTCCGGCGCATAATAAAAGCCCGCCTGCTCGACCGCGTGGGTGATGCCCAGATTGGTGACGCCCGGCTGCGCAACCACGGCGCGGTTGGCGTAATCGATGTCGAGAATGCGGTTGAAACGGCTCATCACCAGAAGCACCGCGTCTTCAAGCGGCAGCGCCCCACCGGAAAGCGAGGTGCCCGAGCCGCGCGGCACGACGCGGATATCGCGCTCATGGCAATATTTCAGGATGCGCGACACCTGCGCCGTCGTTTCGGGCAGGACAACGACAAGCGGCATCTGGCGATAGGCAGTCAGCCCGTCGCTCTCGAAGGCGCGCATTTCGTTCTGCGCATCCACCACGCCCTCGCCGGGCACGATGATGCGCATGTCGGCAATGATTTCCGCACGCTTCTTCAGGGTTGCCGCATTCGCCTGCGGCATTTTCAGGCCGGACATCAGAACTCCCTCACTGGTTCAATCAATTTACCAGTGTGTTGATGGTTCTGTAAATGCTGCTTGGAAAGCGTGCCTGCGTCAATCCGCCTCGGTGCCGATGCTGGCGTCCTCGCGGGCGTGGTGGCGGCGGATGCGCCGCACCAGAAGCCAGATGCACAAAACGGCCACGGGAACGGCGGCGGCGGTGATGACCTCGCTCGAAATGCCGGGGAGCGCGGGCTTTGCGCCCTTGGCCACATAGCCGACCAGCCCCACCACATAATAGGAGATGGCAGCCACGGAGAGGCCTTCCACCGTCTGCTGCAGGCGAAGCTGCAATTGCGCACGGCGGTTCATGGAGGCGAGCAGATCGCGGTTCTGGCGCTCGACTTCCACGTCCACCCAGCTTCTGAGCAGGTTTGCGGCGCGCGTCAGCTTGCGCGAAAGATTGGCCTGGCGCTCTTCCACCGAGCGGCAGGTGCGCATGGCGGGCGCAACGCGGCGCTGCAGAAAGGCGGCCCAGGTTTCGTAGCCGGCCATGGGGGCTTCGCTCAGTGTCTCGAGCCGCTCCTCGACAATGCCGTGATAGGCGCGGCTTGCGCCAAAGCGATAGAGGCTGGCGGCGGCGTCTGCTTCCAGCTCGGCTGCAAGTTCCGTCAGTTCGCCCAGAAGCTCCTGGCTGTCATGCCTGTCGCGCTGGCGCATGCGCGCGGTCAGCGCGGCCAGCTGGTCTTCCATGCGGCGCAGGCGCGGCGACAGCGATTGCGCCAGCGGCAGGCCAAGCATGGCGAGCGTGCGATAGGTCTCGATGTCGATCAGGCGCTGCGAGAGCGCGCCGATACGGGCCGGGGCGAGATCCTTTTCGAGGATCAGGATGCGGGTCAGCCCGTCGCCATCCTGCCGGAAATCCGTGGCCACGGCAGCGCGTCCGCCTTCCACCACCGAATAGCCAAGGCTTGCCGGATCGAAGGCGCTGACCAGCTTTTCCGTCGCGCTCGTCCATTTGCGGATCTCCACGCGCGTGCCGGAAATGGCCGTGCCGGGCGGGCTGAAGCCGTTGCCGAAGGGGGATTCCTCAAGCGGCTTGCCGGTGCGCGGCGAAATCGGGCAATCCCACTGATAGCTCGAAAATTCCGTGTGGCGCTCCCAGCGCAGCGTGCCCTTGCCCCACTTCATGGCGTGGTGGCGCGCATTGGTCTGTGGCGGGGCCACGCCAAGCCGGCGCGACAGATCGGCAAGCACGGCCTGATCCACCGCCGAGCCGCCTTCGGTCATGAAGGAGAGCTGGATGATCAGCCGCGGGGCTTCCAGAAGCGCGTGCGGGCGCGCATGCACTTCGCCCAGCGCGCCAGCGCGCCCGTCATGGGCGGGAAAGCCCAGAACGCTGCCGGTCACCAGTGTTTCGAGAGACGTTTCCCCAGTCCTGTCTTTCCCAGTCTTGTCTTGCCTTGTCTTGTCTGCGCCTATCGCGACAAGCTGTTCCCCATTTTTTTGGCTCATTGCGCCTTGCCGTCTGCATCAGGATGGACCTTTTGCAAGTATGCTACCGGCTTTGCACAGGGCGCAATGCGCGAATGCCATTGGCTGATAGTCTAGTTATTGGACAAAGAAATTGACCAGTTTGACGGGCTTGCGTTATTCTCCGTCTCACGAAAGCGTTTGAGCGCCGAGAACGGCAGACGAAAACGGCATACGAGAGCGGCAAGGGCCGGTGGAAGCAGTTTTTTCCAGAATTGAGCATGCCCGCACGGCGGATGGCGTCATCCGGCAGATCGAGACGCTGATCCTCGAAGGCGTTCTGCGCGATGGCGACAGGCTGCCGGGCGAGCGCGATCTTGCGCGTCAGCTCGACGTGTCGCGTCCGATCCTGCGTGAAGCGCTGAAGATGCTTGAAGAGCGCGGCCTGATCCTCACCCGCCATGGCGGCGGCACCTATGTGGCCGACATTATCGGGCAGGTTTTCACCACGCCGGTGCGCGAACTCATCGCCACCCATCGCAAGGCGACCGCCGATTATCTGGAATATCGCCGTGAGATGGAGGCCGTCGCCGCCGAGTTTGCGGCGCGGCGCGCGACGCCGGAGGATCTGGTTCTCCTGCAGGCCATCATGAAGCGCATGGATGCGGCGCATGCTTCTGAGGATTTCGAGGCGGAAGCGGCCTGCGATGTGGAGTTTCACAATGCGGTGGGCGAGTGCGCGCACAACATCGTTCTCCTGCACACGCTGCGCGCCTGCTACCGGCTTCTGTCGGATGGCGTGTTTCTGAACCGCGCCCGCATTTACGAACTGCCGGATGCGCGCAACACGCTGCTTGCCCAGCACCGGGCGATCCATGACGCAATTGTCGCGGGAAATCCCGAGGCAGCGCGTGCGGCTGCGGTCGCGCATATCGATTTCGTCGAAAAAGCCACCTTTCAGGCCGAGCGATCGGGCGACTGGCAGCGCATCTCGCGGCTGCGTCTCCATCAGCGCGGCGGAGAGGTTGCGGAACAATGAGCAAGCCAACCGGCCCTGCCGAACAATTCAAGCCAGCGAAAGAAGAACCGTTGAAAGAAGAAAGCACCTCACCGAAGCGCGTCGGCCTGTTCGTCACCTGCCTGGTGGACCTGTTCAGGCCTAGCGTCGGCTTTGCCGCCGTGAAGCTGCTGGAAGACGCCGGCTGCACCGTCGAGGTGCCCATGGCGCAAACCTGCTGCGGCCAGCCGGCCTATAATTCCGGCGACAGGGAAGACGCAGCCGCCATTGCGCGCCAGACCATCGAGGCCTTCGAAGATTTCGATTATGTGGTCGCGCCTTCGGGCTCCTGCGCCGGCATGCTCAAGAAGCATTATCCCGCGCTGCTCAAGGGCACGCCCTTCGAGGCGCGGGCCGAAGCCTTTTCGGGCCGGGTGCATGAGCTGGTGAGCTTTCTGGTCGATGTGCTGGGCGTCGCGTCGGTGCCGGTCAGCCATGAGGGCAGCGTCACCTATCACGATTCCTGTTCGGGCCTGCGCGAGCTTGGCATCCGCACGCAGCCGCGCCAGCTTCTGTCTTCCATTGAGGGGCTGGAACTCAAAGAGATGCAGAACCCCGATGTCTGCTGCGGCTTCGGCGGCACGTTCTGCGTCAAATATCCCGACATCTCCAACAAGATCGTTGAGGAAAAGACGGCCAGCATCGAGGGCGCCGAGGCGGGCACGCTGCTCGCGGGCGATCTGGGCTGTCTCATGAACATGGCAGGCAAGCTGCACCGTCAGGGCAGCAAGGTTGAGGTACGTCACGTGGCCGAGGTTCTGGCCGGCATGACCGACAAGCCGGCAATCGGCGGGGGAGGACGCTGATGGAGGTACAGTCTCCGCAGTTCAAGGAAAAAGCGCGCAAGGCAATGGCCGACGAGCAGTTGCAGCGCGCCATGGGCAAGGCCAAGGTCGGCTTTGTCTCCAAGCGCAGGAAGGCGGTCGACGCACTGCCTGAGTTCGACGAGCTGCGCTCCTCGGCGCGCGCGATCAAGGATCACACCCTCGAACATCTCGACCTTTATCTGGAAGCCTATGAGCGCAAGGTGATTGCGTCGGGTGGTCGGGTGCACTGGGCCGAAACGGCCGAGGATGCCCGTCAGGCGGTGCTCAGCATCTGCCGGGCGGCCGGTGCGCGCACGGTTACCAAGGGCAAGTCGATGATCACGGAGGAGATCGCGCTCAACGATTTCCTCGAAAAGGAAGGCGTGCGCCCGGTCGAGACCGATCTGGGCGAATACATCATCCAGCTTCGCGGCGAGCATCCGAGCCACATCATTGGCCCGGCGCTGCATTTGAACAAGGAACAGGTGGAAGAGGATTTCCGCCGCGTTCACACCGAGCTTCCGCCGGAGCGCGACCTGTCGCAGCCCGAATCCCTGCTCGGCGAGGCGCGAAACATCCTGCGGCCGCAGTATTTTCAGGCCGATGTCGGCATCACGGGCGCCAATTTCCTGGTGGCCGAAACCGGCACGTCGATCATTGTCACCAATGAGGGCAATGGCGATCTGACACAGACGCTGCCGCGCATTCACATCGTCGTCGCCTCCATCGAGAAGGTGGTGCCGACGCTGGAAGATGCGAGCCAGATCCTGCGCGTGCTCGCCCGCTCGGCCACCGGTCAGGACATGAGCGTCTACACCACGCTCTCCACCGGGCCGCGCCGCCCGGACGATCCCGACGGGCCGGACGAGTATCACGTCATCCTGCTCGACAATGGGCGTTCCTCCATGCTCGGCACGGAGTTCCACGAGATGCTGCGCTGCATTCGCTGCGGCGCGTGCATGAACCACTGTCCGGTCTATCACGCAGTCGGCGGCCACGCGTATGGCTGGGTCTATCCGGGGCCGATGGGCTCGGTGCTCACGCCCTCGCTTGTGGGCGTCGACAAGGCGGGGCATCTGCCCAACGCTTCCACTTTCTGCGGGCGCTGCGAATCCGTCTGCCCGATGCAGATCCCGCTGCCGCGCATGATGCGCAACTGGCGCGAGCGCGAGTTCGAGCGCGGGCTCAACCCGGCGGCGCAGCGCTTCGGCCTCGGCTTCTGGGCGTTCTTCGCCCGCCGTCCGAAGCTCTATCGTCTGGCCACGTCGATGGCGATCCCGACGCTTTCGGGGTTTGCCGGACGGCGCGGCTGGTTCCGTTCGCTGCCCTTTGCGGGCGGCTGGACGCGGCACCGCGATCTGCCGGCGCCCGAAAGCCGCACCTTCATGCAGCAATGGCGCGACCGCGAGGCCGGAAAATCTGAAAGGAGCGCGGTATGAGTGCGCGCGAAGCCATTTTGGGCAAGCTGCGTTCGGCAGCGTCTGTTTCCGCCAGCGATCATGCGCGGCGCGAAGCCGTTGAAAAACGCCTCGCCAAGCCGCCCCGCGGGTTGATCCCGGCGCGCGGCCAGCTGGAAGGCGAGGCGCGGATTGCCCTGTTCTGCAGCATGGCCGAGGCCGTGACGGCCACCGTCGAGCGGGTCGGCAGCGCCGATGACGTGCCGAAAGCCGTCACCCATTATCTGCGCTCCAGGAACCTTGCGCCCAGCGTGCGCATGGGCGACGACAAGCGCCTCAAACGCATGGACTGGGCGAGCCAGAAGTCCCTTGAGGTGAAGCACGGGCGCGCCGAGCCGCAGGATGAGGTGGGCGTCAGCCACGCACTCGCCGGCATTGCGGAAAGCGGTACGCTTGCCCTGCCTTCGGGCAAGGATAATCCGACAACGGTCAATTTTGTGCCCGATCACCATGTCATCGTCGTTGATGCGAAGGACATTGCCGGCGATCTTGAAACTGTGATTTCCCGCGTGCGGCGCAAATACGGCAGAGGTGAAATGCCCAGGGTTCTCAATCTCATCACCGGGCCATCGCGGTCGGGCGATATCGAGCAGACCATGCTGCTTGGCGCGCACGGTCCGCGCGCCCTGCACATCATCGTCGTCGACGGGTGATCCATGGCGGTCGGGGTCTCCTGCAATGAGGCTTCGACGCCGGAGGGCATGCGCCTCTATGCGGTGGGCGACATTCACGGCCGGCATGATCTGCTGGCCGCGATGCATGCGCGGCTCATGGAGGAAATTCTCCATGACAGGCCTGCCGACTGGCGCATCATCTATCTGGGCGATTACGTGGATCGCGGCTCCAATTCGCGCGGGGTGCTCGAATATCTCGCCAATCTGCGCGAGAGCGACCCGCGTGTCATCGCGCTTGCCGGCAATCATGATGTGGGGTTCCTCGACTTCCTGTCGAACCCCGATCCGTTCGGTCTCTTCTCCTGCCATGGCGGGTTCGAGACAGCGCTTTCCTATGGCGTGGAAATCGATCTGACCTCACGCGAAGCGATGGAGCCGGGGCATGCGGCCCTGGTGCGCGCGGTGCCGCAGCGGCACAGGGCCCTGCTCGCGACCCTGCCATATTCCGTTTCGTTCGGTGATTTCTTCTTCTGCCACGCCGGCATTCGTCCGGGCGTACCGCTGGAAGATCAGACGCCCGACGACCTCACCTGGATCAGGCGTGCATTTCACGCGCATGAGGGGCTGCACCCCAAGCTCATTGTACACGGGCACACGCCGGTACGCGCGCCGGAGATTTGCAGCAACCGGATCAATCTCGACACGGGCGCATGGCACACCGGTCGGTTGACGGCTCTCAAAATGGAAGGTCGGGAGAAAGTGCTGATCGAGGCCGCCTGTTGAGGAAGGCGGCCTGTGGGATCACGACTGAGCGCGCTGTTTGGCTGCGCCCAGATTGAAGTCTAGTCGACGGCGGTGGAGATGCCGTAGCCATCCACGGGATGGTGCTCGCCGGTGGCGCCTGCCGAAAGGAGTCTTGCTCCAATCAGTGTGAACGCTGAAACGGTAATCAGAAACACGACAGTTGCACGCCCGATTGTCATCCGGCCAAAGTCCCCTTGAAGGTCAACAAAAAGCAGCTCCCCATGCTGCGGAGGCTGCTATAAACGAAAACAGCTTAAGATTGAAACAAATTATACGCCAATACCCACATACTTTATGACAGGTCCCGAAATTGGTGGAAAACCGAATGAGTCTGCAGAATCGCGTTAATCCATTCGGGCAATTGATTGCAACCCATGCGCGCGGCCTCTTCACCGGCAATCGTGGGGTGATTCATGATCCTGACACAAAGACGCTCCTGCACCGCCGCTGGACAACCAAAGCGTGGATCATCTGTCAGTGCAGTTTCAGGGGGCGGCATCGCGAGGTGATGGGCCGCAACGGGCCCTCCGGCGGGGCGGGCTGGACCGAGCTCTTCTTTCTCGATGAGGTCACGGCGCTGGCGGCAGGCCATCGGCCCTGCTTCCATTGCCGCAGGGAGCCCGCCACGCGCTTCATGAACTGCGCGCGCGAGGCCAGTCAGTCTCCGCAGATGAAGGCCCCGGAGGCGGACGCCATCCTGCATGCGCAGCGCTATGCCGTCACCGGAACACCCGTGGAGCTCTCCGCATCGCAGGTCGCAAAGCTGCCCGACGGGGCAATGATCGCCATTGGCGAGAGAGCCCATGCGCTGCGTTCCGGTGTTCTTCACGAATGGGGCTTCGCGGGATATGGCGCGGCCCGCACCCTCGAAAGCCTGCCACCCGTCGTCCAGCTGCTGACGCCGCGTTTGAGTATCTCGGCGCTTGAGGCCGGTTACGCGCCGGTCTGGCACGAGGCCATCGCCTCTTGACGCGGCATCGCCGATCCACCATCAGACCGCCATGCGTGCGAATTACAAATTGCAGCGGCTGTTCATCGATGCCGCACTCGCCCCCGACGCCGAGGTGGAAACCAGCCGGGAACAGGCCCACTATCTCAGCCATGTTCTGCGCCTGCGCGAGGGAGCCGAGGTTCTCGTCTTCAATGGCCGCGATGGCGAATGGCATGCGGAGCTCATTGAAGCCGGCCGCAAGTCGGTGCGCCTGCGCATGACGAAACAGGCCCGGCCGCAGACCCCGCTGCCCGACCTGCTTTACTGCTTCGCTCCCCTGAAGAAGGGGCGGCTCGATTATCTGGTGCAGAAGGCCGTGGAAATGGGGGCAGGGCGTCTCCAGCCGGTCATCACCCAGCACACCCAGGTGGCCAAACCCGGCACGCAGCGCCTCGAGGCCAATGTGATGGAGGCTTCCGAGCAGTGCGGCATTTTGGCCGTGCCCGAGGTGCTGGAGCCGGTGAAACTCGACCGGCTTCTTGCCGACTGGGATCCCGAACGGCGTCTCATTTTCTGCGATGAGGATGCGGCGACCAACAATCCCATGCAGGCGCTTTCGGGTGTCACGGAGAAGAAGCTGGCGCTGCTTGTGGGGCCGGAAGGCGGGTTTTCCGACGCGGAACGCGCCCAATTGCGCGCTTTGCCCTTCGTCACATCCATTCCGCTTGGCCCGCGCATTCTGCGCGCCGACACGGCAGCCGTTGCCGCGCTCGCCGTCATTCAGGCAAGCGTTGGCGACTGGGAATGAGTGGAGTAGTAAAGCGCTTGTGAAGAGAGGTTGACGCTCCTGTCAGCACTTTTTACTTGAAGCGGATTGTCAGCATGGTCCATCAGATCGCTGATGGTTTGCCAGGAGAGCAGTTATGGCCCGTGACACCACCGACAATCGGCCGATCGAGCGGGTCGAAGAACTTGCCGACGATCTCGCGAAGGGCTGCAAGCCGCGCGAGAAATGGCGCATCGGCACCGAGCACGAAAAATTCCCCTTCTATGTCGATGGCAATCGCCCCGTTCCCTATGAGGGCGAGCGCGGCATCAAGGCCGTTCTGGAAGGCATGCAGCGCGTTCTCGGATGGGACCCGATCAATGATGACGGGAACATCATCGGCCTTGTCGAGCCGACGGGGCAGGGCGCCATCTCGCTGGAGCCGGGCGGACAGTTCGAATTGTCGGGCGCACCGCTGGAGACGCTCCACCAGACCTGCCGCGAGGGCAATGCCCATCTGGCGCAGCTGCGCGAGATCGCAGAGCCGCTCGGCATTCGCTTCCTCGGTCTCGGCGGCAGTCCCAAATGGACGCTGGCCGAAACGCCGCAGATGCCCAAATCGCGCTACAAGATCATGACCGCCTACATGCCGAAGGTCGGCACACAGGGCCTCGACATGATGTACCGCACCTGCACCATTCAGGTTAACCTCGACTTCGAGACCGAAGCCGACATGCGTCGCAAGATGCAGGTCGCGCAGCGCCTGCAGCCGCTTTCCACGGCGCTGTTCGCCAATTCTCCGTTCACCGAAGGCCGGCTGAACGGCTACCAGTCATGGCGCGGCGAGATCTGGCGCGACACCGACAATCAGCGTTCGGGCCTTCTGCCCTTCGTGTTCTCCGATAATTTCGGATTTGCTGATTACGTCGAGTGGGCGCTCGACGTGCCGATGTATTTCATCATCCGCGACGGCCGCTATCACGACTGTACGCACGTCACCTTCCGCCAGTTTATGAATGGCGCGCTGAAGGATGAGGTGACCGACGGCCTGCCCACCATTGGCGACTGGTCGAACCATCTTTCCACCCTGTTCCCGGATGTGCGCCTCAAGCGCTTCCTGGAAATGCGCGGCGCCGATGGCGGCCCGTGGCGGCGCATCTGCGCGCTCCCGGCCTTCTGGGTCGGTCTGCTCTATGATCAGGCCGCGCTCGACGCCGCCCATGATCTGACCTCTGACTGGTCGTTCGAGGAGATCGAGGTGATGCGCAACGCCGTGCCGGCGGAAGGTCTTGCCACGCGTTTCCGCAATCACGACCTGCGCGAGGTTGCGCGCGAGGTTCTGGCCATTTCGCGCAAGGGCCTTTCCGCCCGCAAATGTCTCAATCCGGAAGGCTATGACGAGGCGAGCTTCCTCAGCCCGCTTGATGAGATCGTGGCCCGCGGCACCACGAGCGCGCAGGAGCTCGCCAACGCGTTCAACACGCGCTGGGACCGCTCCATCGAACCGGTGTTCCTCGAGCAGGCCTACTAAGCCTGCCCGGACCGGCGTTTTTTCGGATCGGCTTTTCGGGTCGGCAAAGACAAAGCGCGCTTGTCGGGTTATCTTCCTGAAACAATGGTTTGCTATCCGCCAATCACCGTCGGGGTGACGCTGGCGGGATTACTAAGGAGATGCCCATGCTTCCGCTGTTCGAGATGCTCAACAATGCCGGTCAGGGACAGGGCGTGGACCAGTTCGCCCGGCAGTTCGGCATTTCGCAGGATCAGGCGCAGCAGGCCATGGAAGCGCTTCTGCCGGCTTTCAGCCAGGGCCTGAAGCGCAACGCCGCCGACCCCTATGGCGCGGGCAATTTCCTTGGCGCGCTGGCGTCGGGCCAGCACGCCAAATATTTCGAGGATGCGGCAAGCGCCTTCAGCGCGCAGGGCATGACCGAGGGCAATGGCATTCTTGGCCATCTCTTCGGCTCCAAGGATGTGAGCCGCGCCGTGGCCAGCCACGCCGCACAGGCGACCGGGCTTGGCGAAGACATGATCAAGCAGATGCTGCCGGTGCTCGCCTCCATGATCATGGGTGGCCTGTTCAAACAGTCGACGGGCCAGATGCCCGGCGCGCAGCCGCGCCAGACGCAGGCGCAGGCCGGCGGTGGTGGCATGCTGGGTGACCTGATGGAGCAGATGATGCGCCAGATGGGGCAGCAGCCGGGTTCCACGCAGTCGCGCAGCCGCGCGCCTTCGGGCATGAGCCCTTCAGACAATCCGTTCGGGCAGATCCTTGAGGGCATGTTCGGTGGCGGCGCAGGCGGTTCTTCCGGGCGCAGCGCTCCCTCCGGCGGGCAGGGCAACAACCCGCTTGGCGATATTTTCGATCAGTTCCTGAGAGGCGGTCAGGGCGCATCGCAGACCCGCCGCGAACCGGAGCCTGAGCCCAATCCGAGCGGGCGTCCGCGCAATCCCTATGACGATCTGTTCGGCCAGATGTTCGAGACCGGACGCCAGACGCGTGACGATTATGAGCGTGGCGTCGAAAACATCTTCGAGCAGTTCCGGCAGGGCATGGAGCGCCGTCGCTAATCTCTCTGCAGCCTGTTACGCCACAGCGGCTTTCCGGTTGTGCAAGGTGGCCGCGGTTCTTTTGCGCGATGGCGAAGGGGTCTATGTCTGGTTCATTCCCGGAGGAGATGAGCCTTGATGTATTGTCCGCCCGCCTTTCGCGTTGAAGAACTCGCATCGCTTCACGGTCTGATGCGTGCGGCGCGGCTCGCCAATGTCGTCACTTTCGGGGCCAACGGGCTGCATGCCAGTCCTCTTCCCCTGTTCCTTGACGAAACCGAAGGTCCTTTCGGCACGCTTTACGGCCATTTCGCGCGCGCCAATGCGCAGTGGAAGGATACGCCGCTGAGTGATGCGCTGGCGATCTTCATGGGGCCTGACGCCTATGTCTCGCCCTCCTGGTATGCTTCCAAGAAGGAGCATGGAAAGGTCGTCCCCACCTGGAATTACAGTGCGGTTCACGCGCGCGGCCCGATCGAATTCTTCGATGATGAGGCGCGGCTTCGCGATGTGGTGGAGCGGCTGACCAATCTGCATGAGGCCGAACGGCCGGAGGTCTGGTCGGTGTCGGATGCGCCCGCACCCTTCCTCAGGGGGCAGCTGCGCGGGATCATCGGGCTGCGGCTTCCCGTCACCGGTCTTGAGGGCAAGAACAAGATGAGCCAGAACCGCAGCGCCGCAGACCGGGCCGGTGTCGCAGAAGGAATGGCCGGCAGTTCTCACGCCTCCGAGAGGGCGGTTGCAGGGAAGATCCCGGTGGAATGAAGCCCCGTCCCGCATTTCACATGGGGACCGTTTGACGCGGTAATGCCTGTGAAGCGCCGTTTTGATTGACTCAACGCATCCATAATCCTATAAGCCCGCCACGCTTGGGCCTTGCGTCTGGCGGCGTGTTGTCACGCCTTCGGACATGCCCGAAAAAGCGAAGCTCCTGTTCAAAGAAACAGAATAAAGAAGGGCCGCACTCCGCGGTATTAAATAAATGAAGCGTACATATCAGCCTTCCAAGATCGTTCGTAAGCGTCGGCACGGATTCCGCGCCCGCATGGCCACAAAGGGCGGTCGCCGCGTTATTGCAGCGCGTCGCAGCCGTGGTCGCAAGCGGCTGTCCGCATAAGGTTCGGAGGCGAGGCCGGAAAGATGACGGACCGGCCAGCCGTCCCACCCCCGGCGCGTCTTAAAAAGCGCGCCGAATTTCTGGCTGTCCGTCGCGGTGAAAAACGGCGCGGGCGGCTTTTTTTGCTGGAAGTGCTCGATCGTGGGGATGAAAATCCGCCGCGGCTGGGCATCACGGTAACGAAAAAAGTCGGCAACGCGGTTGTTCGAAACCGCGTGCGCCGGCGGCTCAAAGAAGCCTGCCGCCTCCACGCGGTCCACGACATGGCCGCCGGCAAGGATTATGTGATCGTGGCGCGGCGTTCTGTGCTTGATGCACCGTTCGCCTCCCTGAAAGACGAGCTTTCCCGCCGTATCGGAGAAACCGAGAACCGGCGCGGAAAGGGCAAGGACCTTGATGGATAACAATCGCAATTTTCTCATCACGATCGCGCTCTCCGTGGTGATCCTGACGCTCTGGCAGGTGTTCTACATGAACCCGCGCATTGAGTCGGAGCGCGAGATCGCGCAGATCGAAACGCAGCAGGCCGCGGAAGCCGCACAGGCCCTTGCGCAATCCAACGGTGAGAACAGCGATATTCCCACCCCGACCAGCGGAGCCGGTGCGGTGCCGGGAACTGCCGGTCAGGCGGCCGTGCCTGCCGACCGCGAGACGGCGATTGCCGGCAGCGAGCGCGTTGAGATCAACACGCCGCGCATTTCGGGCTCCATCAATCTGACCGGCGCACGTCTCGACGACCTGCTCCTCAAGGATTACCGGGTCACGGTCGACAAGGATTCGCCGAACATCCAGCTTCTCAACCCCTCGACCGGTCCTGACGGCTATTATGTCGAGACCGGCTATGTGGGTTCGGAAGCCGCTGGCGCGCTGCCGGGTCCGTCCACCCAGTGGACCATCACCGAGGGCGAGGTTCTCACCCCCGATACGCCTGTCACGGTCTCCTTCACCAACGACAAGGGCCTGACCTTCAATCGTACCTTCTCGGTCGATGGCAATTACATGTTCACCGTGTCGGACGCGGTGGAGAATGCTTCCGGCGCTCCGGTTGCGCTGCGCAATTATGGCCGCACCACCCGCATCGGCACGCCCGCGACCTCCGGCATCTACATTCTGCATGAGGGCCTCATCGGCGTGACCGGCGAGGAAGGCCTGCAGGAAATCGATTATTCCGACGTCGAGGAAGAAAAGCGCATCACGCCCGGCAAGTCGTCCGATGGCTGGCTCGGCATCACCGACAAGTACTGGGCGGTCACGATGATCCCCCGTACCGGTCAGGACTTCCAGCCGCGCTACACCTATTCCGGCGACACCACCCCGCGCTACCAGGCCGATTATCTGACCGACGAGATCGTGGTCGCCGATGGCGCTTCGGTCACCTCTGAGCTGATGGTTTTCGCCGGTGCGAAAGAGGTCAATGTTGTCGACGCCTACGAGACGGCCGATGGCGTGCGCCAGTTCGAGCTTCTGATCGACTGGGGCTGGTTCTACTTCCTCACCAAGCCGATGTTCTTCCTCATCGACTGGCTGTACAAACTGCTCGGCAATTTCGGCCTGGCCATTCTGGCCACCACGGTTGTCGTCAAGCTCATCTTCTTCCCGCTCGCCAACAAGTCCTACAAGTCCATGGCGAACATGAAGAAGGTTCAGCCTGCCATGCTCGAAATCCGCGAGAAATATGCGGATGACAAGATGAAGCAGCAGCAGGCGATGATGGAGCTCTACAAGAAAGAGAAGATCAATCCGCTGGCCGGCTGCTGGCCGATCCTGATCCAGATTCCGGTGTTCTTCTCGCTCTACAAGGTGCTCTACGTCACCATCGAAATGCGTCACGCACCGTTCTTCGGCTGGATTCAGGACCTTTCGGCTCCCGATCCGACGTCGATCTTCAACCTGTTCGGTCTGCTGCCTTACGACGTTCCGGCCTTCCTGATGATCGGCGTCTGGCCGCTGATCATGGGTGTCACCATGTTCCTGCAGATGCGCATGAACCCGACGCCGCCGGATCCGACGCAGGCCATGATCTTCAACTGGATGCCGGTGATCTTCACCTTCATGCTGGCCACGTTCCCGGCCGGTCTGGTGATCTACTGGGCATGGAACAACTTCCTCTCCATCGTCCAGCAGGGCGTGATCATGAAGCGCCAGGGCGCGAAGATCGAGCTCTGGGACAATCTGGCCGGATTGTTCAAGAAGAAGCCAAAACCTGCCGAATAGGCGGTAATCAAAGAAAAAGCCCCGGTTCGACCGGGGCTTTTTTGTTTTCGGGCGATTGCCCGCCGCGCTTCATCCGTCGGTGCGCGGATGCTGGAGGTCCGGCGCGTTTAATCGAGCAGTTCGCGCAGCGCCATGCGCTTGTAATCGTCCACCAGACGGCGGCCTTCCGCTTCCGGCATCTGGATCGCCAGCCGCATGGTCGCCTCGCCCAGATGGATGATCAGAAGGGCTGTGGAGGCCGTGGCGTCCGGGTCGCGCGCTGGCTTGGCGCGCAGCATCGCAGCAGCCAGTTCCTGCGCATTCGCGCGCGCATCTTCCAGATCCAGATCGCAAAGCGCCTTGTCGGCCTGCGTGCCCGACCAGATGTCCCGCATCACGGGCTCCGAGAGGAACATCGCGTAATACTCGTCGATCAGCTCCGTGAAAGCCTGTTCCAGCTCGCTCGGGCTGGAGACGCCATCAAGCCCCTGACAGATACAATCCCGGCCCGCCTCGTTGTAGTGCTCGGCCAGCGTGCGGACGATGGCGGCCTTGTCCGGGAAATACTGGTAGAGCGAGCCGATGGAGATGCCCGCCCGCGCGGCCACATCGCTCATCCTGAGCTGATCGCTTCCTGCTTCCGCAATCATCTGTGTCGCCACCGCAAGAATGCGCTCCACGCGCTCCTGAGCGCGTTTCTGCATGGGCCTCTTGCGAATGCTGGCGCCGTGGCCGGTTTCCGTCTCAGACATTGAAATCCTTTTGTGAGGGATGCTCACATTACTGTTGACATCAATAATATGAGGATTTATCACATTTGCAAATGTGAGAGTTTATCACTTTATGGAGGCCAGCATGACAGACCAGCAGATCGACCCAGCCCGACCCATTCTCGTGACCGGCGGCACGGGCAAGACCGGCCGCCGCGTTGCGGCGCGGCTCAGCGAGGCGGGCATTCCCGTCCGCGCCGTCTCGCGCAGCAGCGAGATCCCGTTCGATTGGGAAAAGCCGGAGACATGGGATGCAGCGCTTGATGGCGTGGGCGCCGCCTATGTCAGCTATTATCCGGACCTCGCGGTGCCGGGCGCTGCCGAGACGGTCGATGCGTTTGCGAAGCGTGCGCTGGAGAAAGGCGTAAAGCGGCTGGTGCTTCTGTCGGGCCGGGGCGAAGAAGGAGCCGAGCACGCAGAGCAGCTCCTGATGCAGAGCGGGGCCGACTGGACGATCCTGCGCGCGGACTGGTTCTTCCAGATTTTTAGCGAAGCCTTTTTTCTCGATGCGATCCTGGCCGGCGAACTCGCCTTGCCCGTCGGCGATGTGCGCGAGCCCTTCATCGACGTTGAGGATATCGCCGACGTGGCCTTCGTCACGCTCACGCAGCCAGGTCATGCGGGCAGGGCGTACACGCTCACAGGCCCGCGTTCCATGCGCTTTGACGATATGGTGAGCGAGATCGGGCAGGCGTGCGGGCGCGATATCCGCTTCATTCAGATCCCGGTCGACGTCTTCGTGGAAGGCGCGCGCCAGCAGGGGCTTGAGGAGCCACTTGTGGCCCTCATGCGCGAATTGTTCACCGAGGTTCTGGACGGGCGCAATGAAAGCGTGAGTGACGATGTCGAGAAGCTGCTCGGCCGCCCGCCGCGCGACTTCTCCGATTTTGTCCGCCGCACGGCGCAGACCGGCGTCTGGGATGTCGCCTGATCCACGCTCGACGCAAACCTGATGAGGATGCCGTCATGACCGTCCGCTCTTTGCATTGGTCGTTCTTGCCACGCTGGAGCGGGCGTCATGGCGGCGTCTTTCTGACGTTTTGCCATTGTTGCCCGCGCGCCGCGCCTCCGCTATGAAAGGGGCCTCAATCAGGGAACGCCTTCGATGAACAACTAAGGGGACCGCAACAGACACGCCGCCGTGACTTCAGGTCCGGTTCGTTTTCCGCATGCCGGAGGCGGTGTTTTCTTCCCCTTTGTTGAGATCAAGGAGGTCCTCATGCACGGACCCAATCCCGCCATGCCATATCCCATGGCCGGCTTTCCCCGCACCGTATTCCTGAAAAATTTCATCACCCGTCCCAATATCGAGGTGGGCGACTTCTCCTATTACGACGATCCGCAGGGCGCGGAGCGTTTCGAGGAGAACAATGTCCTCTACCATTTCGACTTTCTGGGTGACCGGCTGGTCATCGGCAAATTCGTGGCCATCGCCCATGGCGCGACGTTCATCATGAACGGCGCAAATCACCTCATGACCGGCTTCTCCACCTTTCCCTTCAACATTTTCGGCAATGGCTGGGAGGAAGGTTTCGACGCCGGGACCTATCTGGAGCACGGGCGCGGCGACACGATTGTCGGAAACGATGTGTGGATCGGCCGGCAGGCGCAGATCATGCCGGGCGTCACCATTGGCGACGGGGCGGTGATCGGCGCGAACGCCGTGGTCGCCTCCGACGTTCCGCCCTATGCGATTGCCGTGGGCAATCCGGCCCGTGTCCTGCGTGTGCGCTTTGCGCCGGAAACCGTGGCGGCGCTTCTCGAAATCGCATGGTGGTCCTGGCCCACCGAGAAGATCAGCCGCAACCTTGCGGCCATTCGCGGTGCGGATCTGGAGGCCCTGAAGGCTGCCCGCTGAGGCGGCCTTCATCCCTTCCTCATTAAACTTGACTTTTTTAGTAAAGTATTGTGTCTGTGGTCGGGTCGCTCCGAACCTTCGGGGCGGAAAGCCGAGAGACAGGCGACATGATACATCTGGATCCGATTGGTGACTTTGCACCTCACCATCCTTGCGAAACGCAGGAGCTGGAACGTCATCGCGGCAAGCTCCTGCGTGTCGAGCGCCTGCGCTCCAAGGTGAAGGCGGCCAAGGCCGCCGCCGCAGAAAGCCTTTCCCGCGCAAACGACGCGCCGGAGCCGCATGACAGCGCAAACACGCTGTTCGTTGCCCTGTTCGACGCGCACTGCCGGGATCGGGAAAAGCTGTTCGAGGCCATGCGCGAACTCGATGAGGCGTGCCGGGAGCTGCACGCCGCATCTGCGGGCATGAATTTCGTCGCCTCGCTCCCGCACCGGCCAGCCAAGCAATTAGAAGGGACTGCGTTTCACAGATGACTGGATTTGAGCGTCGCCGCGAAGAGGCGGAAATGCATCTGCGCATGCAGTTGATGAAGGAAATGAGCGAGGTCATGCAGCGCACGGGCCTGCCGCCGATGATCGTCATGCGCGAGGCCGTGCGGGCCATTGGCGTGATCTATCGCGAAACGGCCGATGCGCATCAGGGGCCGGGCTCCTGTTCCTGCGGATGGCAGCCGCAGGAAGCCGCCGATCTCGACTATCTGGGCCGCGCTCTGCTCGAGGCGAGCCGCCAGCCGCGCCGCCGCGACCTCGGCGCGATGCAGGTTCTCGGCACCGCCTGAGCGGTGCGTCCGGTGCGGTTTCCCCAACAGCGCTGTTGACAAAAGCCTCGCCAGTCTTGATGCCGTCATCTGAACGATAATGGAGATGATGGCGTGAACGCATCAGAAGATGGCGCAGCCACCGGCAACGCGCAGACTGAGCAGCAGATCGGCCGGCAGATCGACCGAACGAGTTTCCTGCGGCCGTGGGTGTTCCTGCGCGGCGCGCCTGCAATGAAGTTTCTGCCGCCGGAAGGGCCGCCAGAAGTGGCGTTCGCCGGTCGCTCGAATGTGGGCAAGTCGTCGCTCATCAATGCGCTCATCGCGCAGCGTGGTCTTGCGCGCACCTCCAACACGCCGGGCCGCACGCAGGAACTGAACTTCTTCGTCCCCGATGGCTATTCCGGCGCCGATGGCGACATGCCGCCCATGGCGATCATCGACATGCCGGGCTATGGCTTCGCCAAGGCGCCCAAGGCGCAGGTCGACGCCTGGACGGAACTGGTGTTCGATTATCTGAGAGGCCGGGTGACGCTGAAGCGCGTCTTCCTGCTTATCGACGCACGCCACGGCATCAAGAAGAATGACGAGGAGGTCATGGACCTGCTCGACAAGGCTGCCGTTTCCTATCAGGTGGTGCTCACCAAGATCGACAAGATCAAACCGCCCGCAGTGGTGCGGCTGCTTGCCGATACCGAAGCGCAGCTGAAGAAGCGCGCCGCAGCCTATCCGGAGATTGTCGCCACCTCTTCGGAGAAGGGGCATGGCATGGACGAACTGCGCAACGCCATCGCGCGCGCCGTCTCGGACGGCTGACGCGCGAAGGCTTGGCATGGTGCGGATTTAGCTCGGCATTGTGGGGCCGGGCCTGAACTGCATGGCCACGCCATTGATGCAGTGGCGCTTGCCGGTCGGTTGCGGGCCGTCATCGAAGATGTGGCCCAGATGACCGCCGCAGCGGCGGCAGTGGCACTCGGTGCGGGTCATGAACAGCGAGTTGTCCGGCCGCGTGCCGATGGCGTTCGGCAGCGCTTCCCAGAAGCTTGGCCAGCCGGTGCCGGAATCGTATTTAACTTCAGATGAATAGAGCGGCAGGTCGCAGCCTGCGCAATGGAAGAGCCCGGCGCGCTTCTCATTGTTCAGCGGGCTCGTAAAGGCCCGTTCCGTCGCTTCTTCGCGCAGAACCGCAAACTGCTGTTCGGTCAGGATGGCGCGCCATTCGTCTTCGGTCTTCGTGATCTCGAAGGTCTCGGCCATGGCGCTGCCGCCGGGGCGCTTGTGCGCCAGAAATGCGCCTCCGGTCAGGGTCGCGAAAGCGCCCGCCGCGCCATAAAGAAAATTACGCCGTCTCATCGTCAAACTCCTTCGCACATCATGTCGTGCAGTGAACGCCGGGAAAACCGGGGAGGATTCGGGCCGACCCTAAGCCCGGTGATCCATCACCTCCAAGTCAAGTCGGTGTGAGATGAGGGGTACTGGAGGGCAGCCGAAGCCGCCCTCCAGATGCGTGCCAGATGCCTGAAAGCAATCTGCGATCAGCCCTTCGGCAGAAGCACCGTGTCGATGACGTGGATGACGCCATTCGACTGGTCGACGTCGGCAATGGTCACAGTCGCCACATTGCCGTTCTCATCGGTCAGGGTGATGTTGTCGCCGTCCATCTTGGCTTCCAGCATGCAGCCGCCAACGGTCTTGACCGGGTGGTTGCCGCCATCATCGGAAATCATCTTGCCAATGGCGTCGGACATGGCTTCGGTCGCGACCACGTGACAGGTCAGGATCGTGGAAAGCTGGTCCTTGTTTTCCGGCTTCAGCAGCGTTTCGACCGTGCCGTCCGGCAGTTTTTCAAAGGCGGCGTTGACCGGTGCAAACACGGTGAAGGGGCCTTCGCCGGACAGCGTGTCGACCAGGCCTGCAGCCTTCACGGCAGCCACCAGCGTGGTGTGATCTTTCGAGTTGACCGCGTTTTCGACGATGTTCTTGTCGGCATACATGGCTGCGCCGCCAACCATCGGGTTTTCGGCCAGAGCCGATCCCGTGAAAGCGAGAGCGAGCGAGCCGGCGAGAAGGGAAGCAGTGAACTTGCGCATGTCTAAACTCCTCAGGTTCGTTTGCGGGACCGCCTTCATGGCCGGCCCTTTTGGGAACACGAGGAGCCACGGATGCCTTCCGCGGAGAGTTTCAAAAAAAGTTCGATTTTTTTTGAAGAAGGCCGAAATCAGATGTCGCGCAGGTCGCCGAGCGCAACCACCGGACCCGTCGGCGCGCCCGATGGCGATCCGCCCAGCGGCTCCGTGGTGATGGCGAAGACCGCACCGGCGTCGATGGCCTCACCGAGCGCCTGGCTCAGCGCAACGTGAACGCTGGACCCGACCGGAATGATGCCCAGAGAAACCGGCGCATTGTCGCCCTCTATGGCCCAGAGTTCGAAGTCGCGCCCATCGGGCCGCGCGCCCGAAACATGCGAGAGCGAGACGTCGCGTTTCGTCCCGTCATAGACCGCCAGATAACGCACATCCGTGTCGTCATGGGCGAGGGAGGCGACGAAACGCTGCTCGGCCACTGGCGGCGCGCCGAAGGGCAGGCTGGTATAGGTCAGCGCGACATAGGCGGCAAAGGCCAGAAGCGCCGCGACGGCGAAACCGCGCCAGAATGCGAGGCTCGACCATAACCCCGGTCGGCTGGTCTGCGGGCCCGCACCGAACAGGCTTGCATCGATGGCTGTCTTCACACGGGCGGGCGCTTCCGCCGGTTCATAGGCGTCGGCCATGGGGGCAAGTTGCGCCTCCCACCGTTCCACGAGACGCGCGAATTCGAGTTCCGTTTCGATGCGGCGCGTGGCGGCGGCGCGCTCATCGGCAGCGAGAACGCCCAGCACATATTCGGCTGCAACGAGATCGTCCTCGTCGCGTCTGTCCGGTCCGTGTTCGTCTGCCACCGTCATCGTTCCAGGCATTCCCTGAGCTTGAGCAGGCTGCGCCGCAGCCAGGTTCGCATTGTGTTGAGCGGCACGTCGAAATGTGCTGCAAGTTCGGCATAGCTGTCGCCGTTGAGATAGGCTCCCCGCACCGCCGTGGCGCGGTCGGCCTCCAGTTCGGCAAGGCAGGCGTCGATGCGCCGCCGTTCGCTGCCGGCCTGAGCCATGGCCTCGGGGGTCGGCGCGGGGTCGGCAATTGCGTTCGCCTCATCCAGTTCTTCCGTCGGGGCCTTGCGCGCCCGCAGCCGGTCGATGGCGTGATTGCGCGCCACCGCCACGAGCCAGGTGATCGGGCTCAGGTCCGACGCGGCAAACCGGTCGGCCTTGGTCCATATCTTCACATAGACTTCCTGCAGCGCCTCTTCGGCCTCCGCCCTGTCTTTCAAGACACGCAGGCAGACGCCAAAGAGTTTCGCGCTCGTGTGCCGATAAAGCAGATCGAACGCCGCACGCTCCCGGAGCGCGGTTCTGAAGATCAGCTTCGTTATCTCATCTGGCGTCATGGGCGGAAGATTAGGCGGATTGTCGACTTGTGGGAAGGCGGGTTTGCAGAACAGCTAGCGCGCGCACAGACAAAGGCAAGGGGGCGACTGCCGCGCGGATCAGGCTTTTTGTGTCCGGGGCATGCAAGATCATTTCACTTGCTGCGAAAAATGCTTTATGAAACCGCCGTTTTGACTTTGGGGAATAACGCGATGACGGACATGACGGAAACTGCAGAAGCACAGGCGCGCTTTCTTTCGGCGGCGCTGCCTTACATGCAGCGTTATGAGAACAAGACCATCGTCGTGAAATATGGCGGTCACGCCATGGGCGACAATGCGCTTGGGCAGGCTTTCGCCCGCGATATCGCGCTCCTCAAACAGTCCGGCGTCAGCCCCATCGTCGTTCATGGCGGCGGCCCGCAGATCGCGGCCATGCTCAAGAAAATGGGTATCGAATCGAAGTTCGAGGGCGGCCTGCGCGTGACCGACGCGAAGACCGTGGAGATCGTCGAGATGGTGCTTGCCGGCTCCATCAACAAGGAAATCGTGGCGCTCATCAACGCCGAGGGCGAATGGGCCATCGGCCTGTGCGGCAAGGACGGCAACATGGTGTTTGCCGAAAAGGCGCACAAGACGGTGGTTGATCCCGATTCCAACATCGAGCGCGTGCTCGATCTCGGTTTCGTCGGCGAGCCGGTGGAGGTCGACCGCACTTTACTGGACCTTCTGGCCCATTCTGAAATGATCCCCGTCATCGCTCCGGTCGCGCCCGGCCGCGACGGTCACACCTACAACATCAATGCCGATACGTTCGCCGGCGCGATTGCCGGTGCTGTGCGCGCCACGCGCCTCCTGTTCCTGACCGACGTGCCGGGCGTGCTCGACAAGGACAAGAACCTGATCGACGAGCTGACGGTCGCCGAAGCGCGCGCGCTCATCAAGGACGGCACGATTTCCGGCGGCATGATCCCCAAGGTGGAAACCTGCATCCAGGCTATCGAGCGGGGCGTCGAGGGTGTCGTCATCCTCAACGGCAAGACCGCGCATTCCGTGCTGCTCGAGCTCTTCACGGAGCATGGCGCGGGCACGCTGATCGTTCCGTAAGGGACGGCTGCGGAAAAAACGCGAAAACCCGCTTGACCTGGAGTTCACTCCAGCAAGTAGATGCATGTGTGCACACAATGGAGATGCACACATGCAAGAGCAGATCATCATCGAGAATTTCCTTGCGGCGCTGAAGGCAGGCGATGTCGACGGGGCCTGCGCCTTCGTGGCGGAAAATGCCGTCATCATTGGCGTCCGCGCCGAGCCGAAGCCCTCCGTTCCGCCCTATGGCGCGCGCTGCGGGCATGATGGCTTCCGCACCTTCCTTGCCGCACTCGGACGCACCTTCAAAAGCCAGTCGCTTACAGTGGAGCACCTTGGAGCGGGTGAGGGCGTTGCCTTTGCCAGCGGGCAGCTTGACCACATCGTCGCCGCGACCGGAAAGCGCTTCTTCAGCGAATGGGTCCTGCGCTGCCGCGTGCGCGAAGGCAAGATCACACACTATCAGTTCTGCGAGGACAGCGCCCGGCTCGAAGACGCGCTGTCGCCAGTCGGGGAGGCCGCATGAAGATTGGCGAAGTGGCAAGGCGCACCGGCCTGAGCATCGACACGCTGCGCTATTACGAAAAGCTCGGCCTCATTGATCCGCCATGGCGGCAGGGCGGCCAGCGCGCCTATGACGACAACATCGTCAAATGGCTGAACTTCATCAAGCTGTTGAAGGCCACGGGCATGCCGCTTGCCGATGTCGAGACCTATGCGCGTCTGCGCCGTGAGGGCGAACGAAGCTCCGCCGCACGCCGCGAGATGCTGGAGCATCAGCGCGCGGTCGTTCTGGCAAAGATCGCCGAACTTCAGGAATGCGTCGAACTGCTCGACTACAAGATCATGAACTATGCCGAAATCGAAGCGCGCCACCGCGCCGAAGACGGCCGGAAGGACCAGACCCATGACCATTGAAACCGTCGCTGAAACCGCCGCAAATGCGTCCGCGCTCGAAAAGGGGCGGGCCATCGCGGCAAGGCTCAATCCCGATCTCGAAGATATTTTGTCAGAGCGCTATGATGCGGTCCTGCCGGGGTTTTCAGAAACGCTGATCGAAAGCGCCTATGGGCGTTTCTACGCCCGCGAGGGGCTCGACCTCAAAACGCGCCAGCTCGCCACTGTGGCAGCGCTCACGGCGCTTGGCGGGCAGACAGCGCCCCAGCTCAAGGTGAACATCGAGCATGCGCTGGCAGCGGGTGCGGGCGAACGCGAAATTCTGGAAGTGATCCTGCAGATGGCGGCCTATGGCGG
>MRWG01000843.1_pt1 | contig 24971 bp, 16 predicted proteins | sample 1013341 | NCBI WGS metagenome assembly MRWG01 (sample SAMN06117577, study PRJNA244670) | biofilm metagenome | biome: Water; feature: Cathode Biofilm; material: Biofilm; isolation source: microbial consortium enriched at the cathode of a solar microbial fuel cell | place: USA: District of Columbia ... | reverse complement strand
ATGCAAAGGGCAGTAATGAGGCTTTGTCATCATCAACCGATTCAAATAATTGATAAACTATTTGCAGATAAAATTAATATGATTATATTTGATCGTATATGATTATTACGAACATATATTTCATTGTACCGGTCCGCTATTAGCATAAAATCAATTGTTTTTCAAAATAATTTATTCCTTGTGGGTTCATGTCTTTTATGAACCAGACAAAAACGAACTATAGCTGAAACGATAGCAGTATTCTATTAGAAAATGAAACCTCATTAATTTAAAAAAACAACTATACAAGCATGGCAGTTAAATACATTAAAAAAGGTGTGAACTTTGAGACATCCGCCGCAGACCAATCGCAGACCAGAAAAATAGTTGAAAATATTCTTTTAGATGTAGAACAACGCGGAGATCAGGCTGTCCGAGAACTTTCGGAAAAATTTGACAACTGGAATCCAATATCTTTTCGTTTATCAGATGTTCAAATTCAAGAGATTATTGCTAAAGTTCCGGAAAAAACCATTGAAGATATTAAATGGGCCCAGGCCCAGGTCCGGCGTTTTGCGCAAATACAGAAATCGGCACTTCGTGATATTGAAATAGAAACGATCCCGGGAGTAATCCTCGGGCATAAAAACATACCGGTGAATAGCGTAGGTTGTTATGTGCCCGGGGGTCGATACCCCATGGTAGCCTCCGCTCATATGAGTGTTTTAACGGCCAAGGTAGCCGGGGTAGGCAAGATAATCGCTTGTACCCCACCCGACCCTAAAACAGGGTTTCCGCCGTCAGAAACAGTTGCAGCCATGTATTTTGGAGGTGCAGACGAGATTTATATCCTTGGCGGGGTTCAAGCTATGGCGGCAATGGCCCATGGATGTATAGGCATGCCCGAAGTAGATATGATCGTTGGTCCTGGCAACCAATATGTCGCCGAGGCGAAAAGGCAATTGTTTGGCAAAGTAGGCATAGACCTTCTTGCGGGTCCCACGGAGACATTGGTCATTGCGGACGAAACTATGGATGTTGAAATGGCAGTAACTGATTTACTCGGTCAAGCAGAACATGGCCCGAACTCCCCCGCCATATTGCTCACAAATAATGTGTCTTTGGCAAATTCGATTGCTGCTGAAGTTGAAAAGCAACTGGCAGTACTCTCCACTGCGGATCTTGCACGCAAATCCTGGGAAGATTATGGTGAAGTAATCCTGGCCGATAGCTATGAAGAGATGCTGGCAGTGGCCGATGAGATTGCCAGTGAACACGTTCAGATAAACACGAAAAATCCGGATTATTTCCTGAATAATATGACCAATTACGGGGCATTGTTCTTAGGCAATAGGACAAATGTAGCCTTTGGGGACAAAACGATTGGGACCAACCACACCTTGCCCACCAAAAAGGCTGCACGTTTTACAGGCGGCCTCTGGGTTGGTAAGTTTATTAAAACCTGCACCTATCAAAGGGTTACAACGGATGAAGCCAGTGCCTTGGTCGGGGATTATTGTTCTCGCCTTTGTGAAATCGAAGGCTTCATGGGACATAAGAAACAAGCAGACATCAGAGTTGAGCGCTATGGAAAAGTAAAAGCATAGGGGTATTTCTTATGGTGGGAAGCAGAATATCGGTCCGGATAAAGGCTGATATTTATCAAGGTTTTGTCGTTAAGTTAGCCCCTTTGAACCTGTAGTGATATTCATTTGGCAAATATACAGGCAACTCCGGATGCAATATGCGAGTACAAATTGAATGCATCAGATATTTTCTTTATGAGTGATTAACAACTCATGCTGGATTTTACCATGTTTTTACGAATATCATCCACTTATTCAGGGGCTCCATTTACGAATTCATGAAGTATCCCTGGGTGGGTGCAAATAAAGGCCCTGTTACAAAGTACATCCCGGTATGCCACCCTTAAGAAAGCGGATACGATTTGCGGTATGGCCTTTACGACAAATCATCAGGCGAAGGCTCAAAAGCGGTTATATGGACCCGATGTACTGCTAACATTGTATTGCAAGACCATATAAAGGTTTCACCTCCGCCTCAATCTGCCAGGGCAGTTTTTGCGACATTTGCCCTTGGCATCTTTAATATCAGCTTCATGATTTACCTATAGGCATTCCTGATCTGGCCAATCCGGTAACTTTGATTTTATATGCGAACTTAACCGTACCAGGCGACCCCAGCCTGGATATCCAAAACAGAAGCATGGGCCTCTACCGCTCCAAGTCTTTTCATATACCCCTGCAATTTCGCCAAAAGACCATATACTCCTTTATGTCCATCCATCACCCTAAAACTTCGTATTACCGATCCCACAACATGAGATAGAGTGAATGCCATGATGACTATGTTGCAGCTGCCTGCCTTGGAGTCATTACTCATGCGCTTCAAACAGGCTCTCAACCATGTTGTTGCCAGACCAAAATATCTCGGAGTACAACATAGCTTACCTGGAGATAGTGCACGAGCAAAGACAAAAACCATATGCCCCAGTCGGTCCGTTTTTAACAACACATACGCATCTCATGGCCATCAAAACAGCCCACAACGTTACATGTGCCTTTTCCACAACATTATTCATAAGAGCAGCTATCCGGTCAGATCGTCCATACCTCAGAGAGGCACCCTCTTCCCCCAGTATACTGCAATCCATTTTCCAAGGATAGCAATAGGTACTATTTCCCTTTTTGAGTGGATCGTCACCCTCAATGTTAAGATTCACGAGGCCTAATTACTGATAGCTTCTTCTACACTTTTAGAACCGCTTTGATAAACACAGTGAGCACGTTGCTGGTATAAAATGCCAAAAACATCATACAATGAATTCCATTAAACGGACAAACAACAGGAACTTAAAACGAAAGCGCGATATAAAACATTGTCAGGCCTCCTTAGCTCCTATATGCCACACCCTCACTATTTTAAAGTATTATTTGATTACATTTATTTGTATATGATTGTTTTTATCATATAACAAAAAACTAATAAATACGGGCCTTTAGGGTGTGTTCTTAGTTTTTTATCGATAATAAATAACAATATTTTATTATGAAAATATTTGGATATTAAATAAATATGAATATTTTTGATCGTAGATGATTGATACGAACATATTGAATAGCGGCAGCAACCCCTTATGGCTATCGGGATTGTTTGATCATTTAAGGTTGATTAATTAATGAAGCTCCTGAATTTTTGGGTGCGATGTAAAGAAAAGTGTGAAAAATGATTTTTGATCAAACGAAGGCATGAATTTGAAAAAAATTACTAGACGATTCTTAATGAACAATTAGCAAGCCAAGTTAAAGCGAATAAAAAACATTTGAAACTAAAAATGGAAAACAGACGGAAATTTATCAAAAGACTGGGGCTAACTACGGGAGCACTGGGACTATTAGGCTCCTCGCCATTATTCGCCATAAATTCAAAATCATTCAGTTATAATCCAGTTAAAATAATCGGTAAAGTATCCGATGGAAAAAAAGGTATCGCCCATGTTGCTGTTTCAGACGGGGAAATCGTTGTTACTACCGACAAAAATGGTGACTTTGAATTTTGGAGTACTGGAAATCAACCATTTGTTTTTCTGTCGACACCTTCAGGTTTTGCCTTAAAACAGCAAACCAATGGTTCTGCCCGTTTTTTTGTACCCATAAATCCAAATCGAACCAAAAACAAAATACACTTCCAGTTAGAACGTCTGGCTCAAAAGGATGAAAACCACAGTTTTCTACTATTAGCTGATCCCCAAATCCAGGACGAATACGAGGTACAACAACTTCTTAATACTTCCACCCCCGACGTTATAAAAACAATTCAGCAAATTGATGACCCCAACACCTTTGGGATTGGTTGTGGTGATCTTGTCTTTGACAGACTGGATCTGCTTGAAGATTATGATCAGGCCATCAGCAAAATGCAAATACCATTTTTTCAGGTTATTGGAAATCACGACATGGATGTGAATGCAAGAACTGACGAATTTTCCGCAAACACATTTCAAAAAAGATACGGCCCGACATATTACTCCTTCAACCGTGGTGAAATACACTATGTAGTTTTAGACGATGTATTCTTTACTGGTGCAGGAAACGACTTTATTGGTTACCTGACAGAAACACAACTAGCCTGGCTTGAACAGGATTTGGCCTATGTAACCAAAGGAAGTACTGTTGTAGTATCTACCCATATCCCAACCCACAACCTTGTAAAAAACAGGAAGGCTCTTTATGACTTACTGAGTCCCTTTAAGGTACACATCCTGTCCGGTCACACACATAGAAATGACAACTATGTCACCCCATCTTACTTTGAACATTGTCATGGTACAGTTTGCGGCGCATGGTGGAGTGGCCCGATTTGCGGGGATGGTACACCAAGCGGGTACGGCGTCTATAATGTAAAAGGCAGTGAATTGGCCTGGCACTATAAGGCTGTTGGAAAACCAAAAGACCACCAATTTAGGTTTTATCAAAGAGGCAGCCTGGAAGAATTTCCCAATTCCTGTGTCTTGAATATTTGGAATTACGATCCCGAATGGAAAATCGCATGGTATGAAAATGGCGAACGCAAATCACACATAAGAAAGATCAGAACGGTCGACCCATTGAGCGTCGCATTGCACTTGGGGAAAAAAATACCTGAGAGAAGGCCCTGGGTTGAACCCTATGCCAACGACCATATGTTCCTATTTGAGCCCAATGACCATGTAAAGGACATAACCATTGAAGTTGAGGACCGATTTGGAAACAAATACCTGGAAACTGTTCAGGTGGGATAAGGGACATCAGGAGAACATTGGTGCTACTGTCTTTTAATGTAATACATAAGCCATAGTGTACTTATGAAGGCACTTCAAGCAAAAAATAAAATACCAACCATCTAAACCAGCGTCCTATCTGTAAATGCGGAAACTACCTTTTTTACACCTAAATATTCACCCTAACTACATAACATGAAATAATGAAAGCAATCTTACAAACTATTAACGGCCCGGTCCTGAGAGCAGCAATATTTCTTTGGGCATTGAATGTATTTGTTCAACCAATACATGCAAATCTACCAAAAGAGGAAACCATTACGCTTCAACAAAGAGACGTGGATCTTTTTTCGATACTCGAAGCCATAGAGCACCAAGCCCACGTAAGTTTTATTTATGACAATGTGGTAAAACAAATTGGCAAAAAAGTGGACATCAATCAAAAAGATGTCACGCTTCAGAAAGCAATGGAGCATTTGGCCAATACTTTTAACATCCGATATCAAATAGCGCAAAAGAACATTACCGTTTTTGCAAACAATCCCCAAAAACCAATGGTCCAGCGGGTAATCAGGGGTAACGTCACCGATGAGGATGGTGTACCCTTGTTGGGAGCGAGTGTCATTGTAAAGGGCACCCCACAAGGAGTTGTAACAGATTTCGATGGTAATTTCTCACTCAACGCTCAATCGGGAAATACCATTGAAGTCTCATACCTGGGTATGGAAACCCAATCATTTACCGTAGAACCCAACCGAGATCAATATTCCATACAGCTTAAATTGGATAATCAACAATTGGACGAAGTGGTATTAATCGGGTACGGAGAAAAGTCCATTGAATCCCTTAGTGCAGCGGTCAGCAAGGTTGATGTTTCCCAATTGGCCGAAAGGCCCGTTAGCAATGCCGTTTTAGCCTTGCAGGGTGCGAGCCCGGGCTTAACCATCACACGTTCCAATGGAAGACCCACAGATACGCCTAACATCAACATTCGTGGATTTACCTCCATCAATGGGGGAAATCCACTTATAATTATAGATGGAGTTGAAGGTGATATCAATGATGTCAATCCCATCGATATTGATAACATCAGTGTTCTGAAGGACGCGGGGGCCGCAGCAATTTATGGAGCCCGCGGCGCATTTGGAGTTGTGTTGATTACCACAAAACAAGCGGCGAAAGGAGACGTAAAAGTATCCTTTGAATCCACCACGGGTTTCAGCCAGGTAACTACGAACACCGATTTTGTAACGGATCCCTATGAAGCAATCCAGATTGCCGACAATTTCTTTCAAGCAGCAACTGGCGCTACGTATTCCCGGTATACAGAAGATGATTTAAATGCGCTACAAGAGGTGTCAGCCGACCCCTCAAAGGCAAGGGTCATCATTGACAACAGAAACGGTCGGGAACAATATGTACATTATGAAAAAACGGATTGGTGGAATACCTTCTTTAGAAAAAGTCGGCCAATTCAAATATACAATGCCTCTGTAAGCGGCGGAAATGAAACCATTAAAGGATACTTTTCGTACAGAAATTATCGGGAGGTTGGGCTGTTAAAGGTACAGGAAGACCTCTTTACAAGGGAGAACTACCGCGCAAAAGTTGATTTTAAAATCAGTGACAAAATTACCCTGAGTGAAAATATGCAGTTCAGTAAATTTAATGACCTGCAGCATGGAGGATATCGGGGCGGATGGCACGGTAATTACTGGAACTACCTGGTTTACAACCACGCTATGCCCTGGTATGCCCCTACCAATCCGGACGGAACCTTTTTCTATAGAAGCGAGTTGAACAACTACGCGGCAGGAGACGGTTTGTATGCCTCATTGCTTCACGGCAAATCCAAACAGAACATTGAGGATACCGAATTCTCGAATATCATCACGGCAACAATTAAACCATTTGACGGATTTAGTGTAAAGGCCAGTTATGCCTTTCGCAAAATGAGCGAGAATAAATACCAACGCTCTGTATTGGTGCCATGGAGTATCTACGTGGGCGAGATAGACACGATGGGTTCAGATAAATTAACGGAATATGTAACGACGGGAGACTATGATGCCATAAACATTTATGGAAACTACTCCGGGCACTTTGGCAAGCACAACCTGGATCTCATGGTCGGGTTCGGACAAGAATCGATGTATAGTAAAACCATTCAAGCCAGCACCCAGGGATTAATATCCGATGAGCTCAATTCATTGGGATTGGGAACCACAGCCGACGATGCGACAGGTAGCGCTTATGAATGGGCACTTCAAGGAGTATACTCTAGGTTATCTTATAATTTCGACAATAAATACTTCCTCGAATTCAATGGCCGCTACGATGGAACTTCGCGCTTTCCTTCCGATTATCGATGGGGATTCTTTCCATCGGTATCTGCTGCCTGGGCAATCCATAATGAAGGTTTTATGAAAGGGTCGGATAAGGTTTTGAGCCGCGCAAAGCTTAGGGCCTCATATGGTACGTTGGGAAATCAAGATGTGAACCCCTATGCCTATCAGTCAGTATTGAGCCGTTACGTGCTTGATAGATTCTCGCTCAGTGGCAGCCCATTGGAATTCATCACCTCTCCTGGTCTCAACCCCACTGAAATCACCTGGGAGGAAGTAAGGACCCTTGATTTTGGGGTAGATCTAGGCTTTCTAAAAAACCAATTGAATATCAACTTCGATTGGTTCAAAAGGGAAACCCTGGGGATGCTGACTGCCGGACAAATACTGCCAGCGGTGCTGGGGGCATCCGCCCCACAAGAAAATGCAGGGGACCTGGTAACCCAGGGCTTTGAATTGGCTCTGACCTATAACGACAAATTTTTGCTAGGCGATTCCGAATTTAACTTCAAATTAGGGGCCGGTCTATCAAATTCGAGATCTAAAATCACCAAATTCGATAATCCCGAGGGCCTTCTAAATGGATTCTATGAGGGCATGACCATTGGCGAACTATGGGGTTTCCATGTAGAAGGCTTGTTCCAGACCGAGGAAGAGGTAGCCAATCATGCCGACCAGACCCGGGTATCTGCACAAATCAGGAGTCAGGGGATCAAACCAGGCGATGTCAAATACGCAGATACGAATGGTGACGGCGTAGTTGATTTTGGGGATAATACATTGGAAAACCCCGGAGATCGGAAGGTTATCGGCAACGTTACACCACAATACCTATATAATTTTAACATAGGGGCATCCTGCAAAGGATTCGACATGTCGGCCATTTTCCAGGGGGTAGGCAAACAAGACTGGTATCCAGGTCCTAATTCGCAACTATTTTGGGGACCATATAGTAGGCCCTATGCGTCCTATGTACGTAAAGACCTGGCAAATAATATTTGGTCCCCTGAAAATCCTGATGCCTATTACCCAAGGGCCTTTGGCTACATCGCACTTGGCAACGCCAAAACCCTCGGGTCAGTCAACGACCGTTATCTGCAGAGTGTTGCGTATCTGAGATTGAAAAATTTAACACTGGGGTACAATTTGCCGAATGAATTCCTCGAAATGACCCCATTCACCAAAATTCGACTGTATCTAAGTGGTGAAAATATCCTGACTTTTAGCAAGCTTACCGATTACATTGACCCGGAAATAGCCAGCAACAAACTAAGCCTTAATCAGCCGAGGGGTAATTACGGTTATGATGATTCCAGAGGCCAGGAGGCTCCCATGTCGAAAACCTATTCACTAGGACTTTCCATTCAATTCTAAATACATACGACAATGAAAAAGATATACATAATACTCTTTACCGTAGGCAGTTTCTTTATTACGAACTGTAGTGATGATTATCTAGAGAAACACCCCATTTCGGATGTAAGCGAAGACAATTTCTTCCTTACCAGCGCAGACCTTGAGTTGTTTACCAATGGATTCTATCGACTCCTGCCAAATAACGCCAACCGAAATGAAATTTTTACAGTAGACAATATGACGGCTGAAATAGTGCAGAACAGCCTAAGTAACCTAATGACCGATACCAGGATCGTCCCTGCTTCAGGAGGAGGATGGTCATGGCACGTTCTAAGGGATTATAACTACTTCCTTGAGAATTATGAGCGGTGCGATGATGAGGCAGCCAAAAACAGATATGGAGGAGTTGCCCGTTTCTTCAGAGCGTACTTTTACTTTATAATGGTCGCTGAGTTTGGTGATGTTCCCTGGTACGATACTACCCTGGAAGCTGATGATCCGGCCTTGTACAAAGCCCGGGATGATCGCCAGTTTGTGATAGACAAGGTATTGGAGGATTTAGATTGGGCCATAGAACATATGGGAGACGAACAATATCCTTATGAAGTTAGTAAATATGCCGCTTTAGCCTTAAAATCAAGAGTCGGTCTTTTCGAGGGAACATTTGGAAAGTATCATGGTTTACCTAACTACGAGAAGTACCTTCAGGCCTCTATTGACGCATCGAATGAATTAATGCAAAACAGTCCGTATACGTTATACAGCAGTGGGGACACTACATCGGATTATGGAGATTTGTTTCGTTTTGAGGATGCCGAAACCATGGAAATTATATTAGCCAGAGAATATACAGAACCCCTTATCAATGGCCATAGGGCAAATTATTATACGTTGACAGGCTCTCAGGGCAGGCCGGGAATGCCTAAGTCATTGGTGAACTCTTATTTAAATGCGGATGGCACAAGGTTTACCGATCAAGCCAACTACAATACGATCCCTTTTGTACAGGAAGTAGCGGATAGGGACCCCAGACTGTCACAGACCATAAGAACCCCGGGGTATACCAGGGTTGGCGCCAACGAAGAATTGCCCCCAGACCTTTCATCTTGTATTACAGGATATCACATTACTAAGTATGTTACCAGCGCTTCTTCCGATGGAATAAATCAGAATACCAATGACCTGCCGGTTTTTAGGTTCGCCGAAGTACTGTTGAATTATGCCGAGGCAAAAGCAGAATTGGGAACAGTCACTCAAAGTGACATAGATGCTACTATTGGTTTATTAAGATCAAGAGTTGGAATGCCCGGTTTAATGTTAGCGGATGCCAATGCCAACCCCGACCCCTATCAAGAGCAGTTTTATCCCAATGTAACCGGGGCCAATAAGGGGTTAATCCTTGAAATCAGAAGAGAACGAAGGATAGAATTGTTTATGGAAGGACATCGTTGGAACGATATTAAACGATGGAAGGTGGGACAATCCATTACCCTGCCTCTTCGAGGAATGTATCTGCCCGGAACGGGAGAATATGATCTAACCGGCAATGGGGCCATAGACCTGGTTGTATATGAAGGGGAGTTGCCTACAAACCAAATTGAAGGTGCCAAGTACTTTCAATTAGGCACGGACATCTTCCTGAGTGCTGATAATTTGATAGACCCACTACCAGATTTTAACAACAGGACATATAATGAGGAAAGGGATTATTTGTCCCCGATCCCGACACAAGAATTGCAATTAAATACAAATTTGCAGCAAAATCCTGGCTGGTAACTTTTTGAATTGGCAACTACCCCTGTTAAATTTTAGGTTTGACAGGGGTATATTCATTACCATACCCATAGCCTGATTCTACTAAAGTTTGTGCCCATATTGAAAATTCTGGAACCCAACCCGCAATGAAGAACCAAGGTCTTTATTTAATGAATGGTTTTTGCTCCGGGTATCGCAAAATATGGATGGGAAAATACTCAAGAAGTTTAATTAATGTAACTGAAAATATTCGCCTTTGCATTTTCGATCACAATTGATCCCCGGTTTCGAAAAGAAATTGTTTCATGAAAATTACTGCTTTTCATCAGAATTCGACATTGCCCAGCAAACTAGTAGGGGTCTATCGGATTTGCCTTGGAATCACTTTTCTTGTATTGGGAAGCCTAAAGTCTTTTGACGATACTTTTAAATCCATTTGGGCCACCCAATTATTGGAACTAAATGCCCCCTTCTTTAGTTTGTTTTATAACCTCCTTCCAGTATATGAAACCGTGTTAGGCGCAGTTTTACTTGTGGGATTTTATTCAAGGTTGTGTGCCATTTTAATATTGCCGATATTGGCCCTGGCCATTTACACCCAGGCCACCGTAATAAACCCGGGAGCCACCTACTTCGGAACCTATGAGGCCTTCTACCCCAGCCTGGGAATCATGATGGACCTTATAATTTTGTTGTATGGAGGAGGGCGTTGGAGTATGGATCATAGGAGGCAAATGAATCATCCGGACCGCCCTGAATCCTTTTCTTTTTAGGGTGTAAATCTTCAGCGTATCGTAACCTTATAGGTTATATATTTTGTGGACGAGTAAAATTCGACAATCCCTGATTATCGTGATATTAATTTACAGGGATCCCATTGTTAATCAACCCAAATAGCAGATTTGCTAGTCTTATTTGCCATAAGCGTAAAAATAACATTAACAGATGAAGTACAAAGTAATTAGTATCGCGCTATTTTTGATATTACCCCATTGTATTTTCGGTCAAACCCAAATAGCATTAGGCAACAAAAGAGAAATTTTTGTCGATAATTACCTAATTGAAAAACTTGATGGATTAGAAATAGTAAAGCATACACCCATAGATGAAGGGCCGGTGTTATTTTTTGATAGACCATGGGAGGGAAGCTTTAGCACATACACCACGATAATTAAGGATGGCAATGTGTTTAAGGCCTTTTACAGAGGTATAACGGATGCTGGTAAAGATGGCACCAGAGCCGAAGTTACCTGTTACGCAGAATCAAAAGACGGAATTAATTGGGTAAAACCAAATTTGAAGCTTTTTGAAGTAAATGGGACTTTAGATAACAATGTGATTTTGGCTAATGCAGAACATGTCACACATAATTTTAGCCCTTTCCTAGACGCGAATCCTGATACAAAGACAAATCAGCAATACAAAGCACTGGGAGGTACCGGAAAAAGTGGCCTCTTCGCCTATACATCTCCCGATGGGATTCATTGGGAAAAACTTCAGGAAAAACCGGTTTTTACACGGGGAATGTTAGATTCACAAAATGTTGCGTTTTGGTCTGAATCGGAAGAGAAGTATGTATGTTATTTCAGAACCTGGACAGGTGAAGGGGAATCAGGTTATAGGAGCGTTGGCCGTACAACTTCATCGGACTTCATAAACTGGACGGCACCTGTACAAATGAACTTTGGAGATACCCCGTTAGAACACTTGTATACCCAACAAACGAGCCCTTACTATCGCGCGTCACACATTTATATAGCCATTGGAGGGAGGTTTATGCCAGGCAGGCAGGTGTTGACTGAAAAACAAGCTAAGCAATTTGAAGTGGATCCAAAGTACTATAAAGATTGTTCAGATGCATTTTTTATGACATCAAGAGGAGGCAATGCCTACGATCGGACATTTATGGAGGCATTTATCCGACCGGGGATTGGCTTGGGTAACTGGGTTTCGCGCTCAAACTACCCTGCTCTAAATGTTGTACAAACCGGTCCCGGAGAGATGTCACTATATGTTAATCAGGATTACGCCCAACCTTCTGCAAAATTAAATCGATATACGCTTCGTATTGATGGCTTTACATCTATTGCAGCGCCTTATAAGGGCGGGCAATTAGTAACCAAGCCATTTACATTTACTGGATCTGAACTTGAGATTAATTATTCCACATCCGCCGCTGGCGAAATTAAGTTTGAAATTCAGGATGAAAATGGAACGCCTATACCGGGGTATACCTTAGAGGATTCGCAAACAGTCATAGGCAATGAAATTGCCAAAATCGTTGAATGGAACGGAAACAAAAATCTTGATACACTAATGTCAAAAACCGTCCGGCTACGCATCTATATGAGGGATGCAGATTTGTATTCAATAAAATTTACCAATTAATAATATTTAGGGCGCCCTGGCAATCTACGGGTCTATTTCAAAAGACCCGTGCCAGGTCCAAGGGACTTTTTGATCGGATCAGGTATCAAATCATTTACGTTGTTATTGGCTTTCCATTAAGACGCTTCCACCCATGCATAAAGGTTCACCACTTGTGTTTTCCTGGGAAAAGTCCCCATAGGTGATCAGGCATTTAAACCGCCATCCATCAAAATGTTTTCACCATTGATATAAGCTCCGGCATCTGATGCCAGGAGAACCATCAGGCCTTTGATATCATCGTGGTTTGCCAACCGGCCTACCGGCACTTTTTTATTGTAATTTTCAAGGAAGCGTACCGGCTGGTTGTTAAATAATCCACCCGGGCTTACACAATTAACCCTGATATTCTTACCTGCCATTAGCTTTGCCAGATAACGTGTGAGGTTTATCAGCCCGCCATTGTGAAAAAAGTAATCCGGCGGCGGGTTCCCCATATCGGTACCTTCATAGTTGGAAAGGTCGGGACCGTACATACCCATCATAGAACTGATATTTATAACGCTTCCACCTCCATTTTTACCAAGAAGATCACACATTTCACGTAATATATCCATCATGCCGGTTGCATTGATCCTCATAGACTCAGCAAAATTCTCGATTGAATCCTCGTACCCTTTCATAGGCCGGGCAACCGCATTATTTACGAACACATCCAACTTCCCAAACGATTTCAATATTTTAGTTTTTAACGACAACACGGATTCGTGTATGCCCTGATCGACCTGCATTGCGTGTACGTCAAGTCCTTTTGCACGAAAAGCCTGGGCTACGGCCTGCCCATTTGTTAAATTCCGTGAAGCTGTAATGACCGTCCCGCCTGCTTCGCCAAGCCCTTCCACTATACTTTTACCATAGGATCCGGCACCACCGGAAACCAGTATTACTTTTCCTTTTAGGTCTAATAGATCTTTTACATTCATAGAATACTTTATTAAGTGGTAGGATTTACAAATACACAGTTTTGCCCCCCTTGTCGAGACTTTCCTTGGCTCCTATCAGTGTTTTTATGATCATTTCCGTCGTATCAAAAGGAAGCCTGGACTGACCTTCTTCGACTGATCGAACAAATTCGATAATAGTATCCCGGAACATGGAATACGAATTTTTGATTTCCATTAAACGCCATCCTTTCTGCCCAAACAATGAAATTTGAAAAGTTGGGGCAATATCCATAAAAAGGTGCAAGGTGGTCAAGAGTCCGTTTTCAAATTCAACATAGACAATGTCTTTTCCGGATTTCCCGGCATGTCTTACTGAAATAGGTTTCGGGTCGTTCAACAGCGAAAATATAGCTTCGAGAAGATGGATACCATATTTAATCCAATCCTTTTTCCCGACAGCCGTTGCCAACTCCAGAACACCCAGCGAAGCCAGCTCTTGTTTAACAACCCTGCATTCATTGGCATAGCGCGTCGAAGAACAGGACATAATGAATCTGCCCTGAGCGTTTAGCTTTGAAAAATATTCCAAATCTACGAGGTTACTGGCCAGGGGCTTATCGATGAAAACCGGTATATCCGCATCGATAAATGGCTTTGCCATAGCAACATGGTTTTCTGCATCATCCCTTGCCAGTATTACAGCATCGACCATGCCTGCCATTTCTTCCAGGCTATTGGCAATGGTTTCAATTTTTGCGTTTTTGGCAATACTTGCCGAAATATCGTTGTCCTGGGTCCAGACACAGGTAACTTCTGCCCCACACACCCCCAGGGTATCCTGGTTTGCTTTAAGGTAGTTAGTAACCGCCGGGTACCCCATTTTGTCAATTTCTTCAGCATTGAAGGAGCCATTGATAATGGCTGACCAAGAGTAAGGGTGCGCATTGCCTTCGCTCATCCCGATAATTCCCAATTTTATCATAAGCCAACACTATTAAAAATTTACCGCCCCTCCCTGTCAATATTCAATAGGGCATTTGCAGCGGCCATTATTGTTTCTACATTATGCTGATCAGCGCCTTTATCCAAAAACGATGTGAGGAATGGTATATCTTCTGCAGTAGCAATTTCTTCATAAACACCTAATGCTGCGGCAAGCTGATCTTCTTGCAATGACTGTATCTGTTCTTCCATCATCCTCCTGCATTCAAAAAATCGTGGGGAGAAAAGAGAATCTTTAGGTGAATTTGCCAAGGTACAGATTAAGTAACTTGTGTATAAAGGTGAATTCCTAGGTTCATCCAAGACTCTAGAAGTCAATAAATCCCAATTCTGAACGCCCACATTTTTCATTTTATATAATGCATATAGAGCTATTCTCTTAATCAATATTGATTCATTGGAGTTTAAAACGAGGTCCACGAAATTATTCTTTACCTGGCACATATCTTTTGCCGAAGTGTACGCCGTACCCCAATAGGTATAGGCCCACATTGGATTGTGTACGTCTCCCAATATCGAATCAGTTACCTTGACAGAAATGGTTTTTGGGGATACTTCTAATTTGGCCAAGGCTTCGGCCGCATGAATACGGTCCAGGGCCCCTTGTTTCCCAAATACCCTGGAAATTGAATCTAACCATTTGTTTTTTTCTTCGTTGGTTTTTGCTGCTCGACTTAAAACACGCCACAATCCAATGCGGTAATAGGGTTCATGCCTATTTCGTTTTTCTTCTTCGACAAAAACATCAAATACATTATTGGCATATTGAAGGTTAAGAATGTATTCTGCAGCATGTACCTTTTCCCACTTCGATGAATTCTCCAAGGCAAATTGTAACGTATCCTTGGCGACGCCAATTACTGCGTCCGGAACCGAGGGATCTTTATACCTCTCACATTTCATGGCTTGGGCTCCTAAAAAGACCAGTATTGAACAACTGATGATTTTTATATATCCCATCTGTTATCTAATATCTATTTCCAGGATAGTGCCTGCAATATAACGCGTGCCATTGTCCTGGTTAAAATAGTAGACCACCAATACCCGATTGTCATTGAGTTGAGTTGCCCAGGTATACCCAATATCCGTAGAGCCGCCATCATCACGAAGTACGATCTCAGGAGCAGTTTTAAAATCCGTGCATTCCGGATTCAGGATACGGGCACGTATCCCGTATGGCTCATGGCGGTATCCGTAGGTAAGTAAGACTCTATTGTCCTTTAACCGGAAGGCGTTCAAAGGGTGACCCTGGAAACCCATAGATTCCCAATTAAAAGTCTTACCGCCATCTGAGGAACGAGAAATGACAGCCTGGTCTCCAAAATCAGCTGTTCTTAAAAACCCCACAAGATCGCCCTTTGGAGTTTCAATGATGGACGCCTCATTAAATGATACTTTGCTGTCTACTGCTACTGGAGAAACATATTCCCATGATACTCCTTTATCCGTTGATTTAATAAGGTGATTAGAGGTTTTAGTGGGATTATCATGGGCCGCGACGATCCACAAGATGCTACCATCTTGTGCTTCATGCAATTCTCCTCTATTATAAGCCGGCACGGGAGTGCCAAAAGCATCATTTAATATTTCAGGTTCTATATGCGGAGGGTAAATAGCGTCACTCCAGGTTTTTCCGCCATCATTCGAACGAACCAAATACCCCCCCAAAAATGTACCCCCACCATTAAAGAAAGTAGGTTGCTTTAGCTTAGGTAAACCTTCCGGTCTAACAAAAGCCCAACCATAGCTCGCACAAAGAATTGTACCGTCTTTCAATTGTAACATACAGGGGTCCTGAGATCCACCAAAAGGATGGGAATAGATTAACTTGGGATTTGTTGTCCATGTTTCTCCGTTATCACTTGATTGGACCATTACCAAATAGCTATTTGGATCTACATGGAGTGACCTTCGCTCTTTAAACATCCTACGTTCCGGCGCTCTGCGAAATGCTACCAATATCTCGCCATCCGGTCGTGTTATTACGGATGGAAATGCTGAGAAAAACATAGAATCCTTATAAATGACGATATCCTTTACTTTACGAACACCTGGAATACTGTCTCCCAAAAATTGCGGTTTTACATCTACTCCCTTTTGAGTGTTTTCGGATTTTACTACAGGATCAGATTTGGTTAAATCCCTGTTTGTACATTGGGAGGTAATAAAAAGAAGCAAACTTAACAAACTGTAATATTGCGCTTTACGTTTCATGGTAATTTTATTTATACTTTATTAATTCTTAACAACGAAGGTTATGTCAACCAGCCCTCTCTTTCCCATTTAACCAAATCTAAAAAACCAATATCCGGGTATTGAAGTTCCTTCGCTCTTTGCAATTGTTCTCTATTTAAGTAATTGCCATCTGCCACACCTATTGAATTTTCTAAATATTCTAACCGATCAATGCCAACAAGTACTGAAGAAACCTGTTTAGATGATAACGCAAATTTCATAGCCAGGGCGGCAAGATCACACCCGGTCTGACGGCACAGCTCTCTATATAATGTAAGGTGCCGTTCAACATCCTTTAATTCTGGATGCAAACACGCTCCCTTTTTGGTTAATATCCCCTTAAACAACACAGAGCGCACCATAATGCCGATTCCTTTGATTTCTGCTATTGAGAAGTTCTCAGACTGTGATTGATCCATCAAATTATATGGCAATTGCACAACGTCCCAATGACCGCTTTCTATAGATTTCCTGGTTTCTTCAACAGTATATGTAGATACTCCGGTTGCACGAATCACTCCCTTTTGTTTTAACAGCAAAAAAGTCTCGGCAATATCATCGTTTTCCAGAATCCCAAGATCTGCCTGATGCAACATGAAAACATCAACATAATTGGTTTTTAAGGCTGCGAGGCTTTCCTCCAGGGATTTATTGATAATTTCCTTTACTTTTTTTGAAGAAGGCAAACCTCCGGACGAGTCTCGAAGTTTACAACATTTGGTACTTATGACTACTTCACTCCTTCTGTCCTCAAAGGCTTGTCCCATTATCTCCTCACTGGATCCATACATCCGTGCCGTATCAAAGAAATTTAGCCCCCTGTCCACGGCTTCATGCAAAAGTCTAATCGATTCCTGACGAGAAAGCATATCAGCTTCGCTATGTACCCCAATACCGTAAGGCATTCCTATTTCTACGCCCCCAAATGCTATTTCCGAAACATTGATGCCAGTACTCCCTAAAGGTCTCTTTATCATCGTTACGTATTATTTATACGGGCTTTCTGTTCCCTTCTTTTGTGTTCCTGTTGATTGTCCTGTCCCTGAATTACATCCTCGAACCAAATTCCTGCAATAGCTGGATAGGCCCACGACGTCTGCCCCTACACTTATAAAACTGTAACCCATATCTATCAATTCATTTATATTATCAGGGTTGCCAACTGTTGCCGCATATTTGCCATATTTATTGGCCATCTTCGCCACTAATTTTCGGGTTTCAATTAACCTGGGGTGATCCCATTGCCCGGGGGCCCCAATCCCCTGGCTAAAATCTCCCGGCCCGAAAAACAGCATGTCGTACCCCTCTATTTCCGCTATAGCTTCCAAATCTTCCAGGGGCTCTGGATCTTCAATTTGAAGCGCAACAAACCGCTGTAGATTTGCCTGTTGGATATACTCGTTGAAATCAGTTGTGGCATAGGCACCATCGGCATTGCCCCCATCAATTGGACGACGCCCAAGGGGATAAAAACGAACGGTCTCGACAACCTTACGGGCGTCTTCCAGGTTCATGATATGGGGGACCAATATTCCAGCAGCATCCATCTCAAGCGGCTTGATGTAATCACTATAACCGCCACGGGAAACCCTGACCATAACATCGGTATCATGCGCTTTTGACGCCCAGATCCCCGCAGCGAGTACCGACCAGTCTTGACCGATATGTTCTTGATCGAGCCAAACACAATCGAATCCCGAAATAGCAGCAATTTCAGAAACCTTGGGGTCATTCAGATTGACTTTAAAGCAACTGGCCGTAGTTCCGTTCCTTAATTTCTCTAACACCCGACTTCTTCTCATATTCTTATTTTTTTAAAACCCATAGAAATTAGTTTTCTCTGTTAGTTGTTTCACACCAAACCCATAGTTTCTCTACCGGTCCCAATTAAATACCTTTCTTACCCATATACATTGAATAATCAATTATTGCATAATATCATCTGTACTTGTCCCTACCATCTGCACTAGCTAAAGAAAGGATTGGCGATTTCTCATTTTGACATTCAACTTTATTACAGTTTAGCAACCATATATATTGAAAATAGCTGCCCGATTATCATGAATCTTCGACGCAACACCTTAAGGTCTTACCCCTCAGGGAACAACTGGTTGATGGAAAAGATCATCGTAATTTTTCTCTTTTCTGTGTCCTTTTATATTATTAGGGCTGTTTATTCTGGCGATCATCCAAAAAATATTGCCAATTTGTTGGTGTTTTTGTACTGGATGTATTAAGTATGAGCGAAAGTGCCTCTACCTTCTCTTTTTTTCCATCACCACTTTCGCTTCCTTCCTTTTTCAGCGCATCCAAAGGAAGGGGCTCAACCTGTTTTGGTACGTCAAACTGATTAAGTTCTGCTGATTCCGGCAATTTAAAACGCAATGCCCTAATTGAACTCCCTTCGCCCTCCTGGTAGTAAATCGCTAATATAGACCCGTCTGCCAATTCTATCGTAGAAGGGTATGCCCCTGGTGTAGGGTCAATCAGGTATGGTCCTTCCCAAGTTTTTGCTTCATCCCGACTAATCCGTAACCCGGTATAATACCCCCTTTTTTCACTGAAGGCCCGGTAGGACAACAATATTTCCCCGGTTTTAAGACGTGTTAGAGAAGGAGCATGGCCTACAAATCCTATATCATTAACTGAAGACCAAGAACTTCCAAAATTATCGCTATTGGCATAATGCATATTAACCAGGGAACGATCTCCCCTTAATAACGCCAGAAGCGTTTTATTTTTTAACAAAATAACATCGGTTTCCGCAGCCAGCACAAGATTAGCCTCCTCCCCTATTGGCACTACCTTTCGCCAGGTTTTACCTCTGTCAAATGAAGGAATAATTCCGCCCCAGGCCGCCTTCTTTGAAGGCTCAGAACGATAAACCGGTAATACCCATGAGCCGTCGGGCATTTCCTTTACTTTGGCAGAGCAATTCCAGCCTGGCTTTGATGTCGCTATTAATTCAGCCTCTTTTTGCCAGGAGTTGCCATTGTCCCAGGATCTGAGTATATATGGCCCTTTACTGGTCCATTTGACCTTTCCAGTGGGTCTGACCTTCTTTTCGGAATTTTCGGGTTGTTGCTCGTGTAATAGATCCGGATTGTTACCAAATTTGCTAGTTTGTTCCTGGTTATAAGTAGGTTGTTCACCCCTCAAAATTTGGGTGTCAGCTTCCTTAAATTCCAATGAAAAAAAGCTCAGGACTAATGTACCATCACTCATCTGATTAATGTGTGGATCGCGATTGTCATTCGCATCATCGTATATCACAACGGGATTGCTCCAGGTGCATCCTTCATCCTTCGACCGAATTAAACAAATCCTGCCTGCATTGGGGAATTCGGGATTTGGATAGGTGACGTGATCGTCACCATCATAAAATACAACCACAATATCCCCATTCTTCAGACGACACGCATCAGGAACAGCTTGATAATCTCTGGCAATCCCATTTTTGGAAATTTCTTTATAATGAACCAGGTCCTTTATTGGCTGATGGCTTCTTTGAAAATCGGGGACTACCTCTTTTTCCCTATAATTTTTGCAGGAAACACCTAATGAAGCGATTAACAAAAACCAAATGCTTAATGCAACTCTAAAAGTCATATTAATAAGAAAATTAAATTCCACTCTTCGATTCATAGAACCCCCTAAACTTGCGTTTGTTCCTTACGATAATATTTTATCTCAGACTTTATATACCCTTTTAATTACCATTGGTTATGAGCAGGAATTTTCCGGGCAACCTTACCTTATATCCCTGCTCTGAACCCCAAATAAGCATCCTTATTAAACAAAGGATTCATACCGCCAATCTAGAACCTGAAATTGCTTTTTTCCCATAGACTTAAGAACAGGCTGAATGCTACACCAACCATAAATGAACCGGGAATAATCCAAAGAAATGATATGGTAAGCCCAAATAACTCCTGGGAAAAACTGATCAATATTGCAGCAACACCACTTAACAATGTACCAATTAGTGTAGCTGTAGGTTTAGACCATTTAACAAACATGGCCATAAAAAAAGGCACAAATAAAGGAGCGACAAGTAAGTTGATGGTTTTGTAGGTTATTTCCAATAGGTTTCCTTTTATGTTGCCTACAATGAGACTTAACAGGACAATAACAACACCTATGCTGAAGGATATATATTTTGCTAATTTCACTTGTGTCTCATCCGCTATGTTTTTTTTGCCAATTCTCAGGATAAAATCGTTGATTATAGACATTGCCGAAGAATTAATACCTGAAGAAAGACTTGACATCGAAGCAGCAAGTAGCCCTGCCAATACCAAACCAGAGAATCCTGATGGCAAACCGACAACAATAAATCTTGGAAACAACAGATCAGCTTCCTCTATAATAGCGTTCCTGTCTAGAAGCAAATCAGGATGCATCTTGAAATATGCATATAAGGCGAATCCAAGGGCCGCTAAGAGAATGGTAACGAAAGCATTGGAAAGTATGGAGTTTAAATACATTTTTCGGGCTGTTCTGACATTCTTAGTGGCCAGATATCGTTGAATGGCCATTTGATCAGACCCCGCCGTACACACGTACCATCCAAATGTAGTTAAAACAACAGGCAGGAAGCTCAGTCGGGCCTGAGTATCCAGAAACTCCCATTCCACCCACTGCCCTGGCCATTCTTTGGGAATGATATTAGAAAAACCTCCCACATTATTCACGATTAAAGTGATTGCCACTATAGATCCTCCAAATAATATTGTGGTTTGTACCACATCACTAAATACAACACTTTTTAAACCACCATAAGAGGTATATATCACTGTAATTACCCCCATTATGATACTAACATATAATGACTTTTCTGCGGGCCAGCCCATTATCGGCACAATAACTTTTTCCGAAACCATATAAATGATTACAGCCATCCACACCACACGCATTATCAAAAAATAAATGGCCGCCACTATCCTGCTCCTAATGTCCAATTTTGTTTCCAACAATTCATAGGCGCTTGTTATTTTCAGGTTCATTATGTATGGAATAAAATAATAGGCCACAACTAAGTATATGAAGGGGAGGGCAAATAATGAAGACCAAATCATTGGTCCATACTTAATCATTTCTCCAGGCATGGATAAATACGATACCGCACTGAACATGGTAGCAAATAAAGAGAGTCCAACCTTCCATGGCGACATATTTCTACCCCCAAGCAAATAATCTTCAGAATTCTTGTTCTTGCTTGAATAATAGAATCCAACAAACAACATGGTAGCAGCATATCCAATTATTATTGCCCAATCTAACGAGGTTATTGTCATGATTCCTTAAATATTTTTTTAATAAATAGCTTCAAATTAACGTTGTAGCATTTTATGAATCGTTTGAACAATCAATTCACCTCCTTCCGCAGAAAAAATACTATTGGAAGCTTCGTAACCGCCTTTCTTTTCGGCCTCTTTAGTAACGATATAGCCCGCCAAAACACCATTGGTGAAAGTGCTGACATATACCTTTCCAGGTAATATCTTTTTGATTTTTAACGAAAACTCTACAAATAATTCTCCTGGTATAAATGCAAAGTTTATATCGCCAAGTGTGACGCAATTTATCTCTATGGGCAAAACCGACTGGTACACCTTTTCGAGTTCTCCATTCCCTATCATGGCAATAAGTTTCATATTCTCTTCTGCACCAAACCAGTCACATTCTACGGTTCTAATTTCTGCTGCCTGCTCACCACGAAGACGCATTCGATCTAATTTGTTTTTCAAGAAATCCGCCTTTTTCTTAGCATCCTTGAGGGGCATAAATTTTTTTCGGGGCAGGCCTATAAATGCTTTTTGAATGCGCTGTTCATGCCAATCCCTGTAATCTGACTCGATTAAGTTTAGGACACTTGCTGTGATTTTCTCTCCAAGCATATAACCCAATCGTTTCGCCTCAGAAAATGTATTTGAATCAATAAAATGTCTTGGGGATTGATTTCCGGATGGTCCTGTTTGGTACAGTAAAACAACATCTTTACCCAATTTTTCACGGATGAACGATCTGGTATATCCCGGAAAATCTGCAGAAAATAATTTGGAATCTTCATGCAGTACTGTTGGATGCATACAATGAATGATTGATAGCGCGAAAATTTGATCTGTATCAAAATCCTTTAAAACAATTATGGGCACTTCAGGGTCAGTAACACCCGTCTTACTATGTCTATTCCCTCCAATACCAGTGCTGTCAGCTGTCGTTATTGCTATTTTGCTTCGCCTTTTATTTTTAAAAGCCTGGATAATGACCTCTGTGATTTTACGGATCAAATACATGATGTATTCCGGGTCAGGGTCTGGTACGATAGGATCGTGAAAAGCATCGGCAACCGTAACGGGGCCTGAATGTGTATGCGAAGCAGAGATCATTAAATTTTCAGCTGTAATCGCTATGGAGTTTTCTACGCGCTCCCTGACCCCTTTTGTGATTTCTTTTGAAATAAATATGACATCTACCGCGCAAAATCCGATTTGATGCTCACCATTATCTATTATGAGTGCGGAGGCATATAAAGGGTCATTGGTGCCTGCGCTAATTCGCTCCACATGGGGATAACCATGAAGAAACATTGGTTTTTTCGGTGTAATATCAATTATGGCAGCTCCTGCAAGTAATTTTCTCATAGCGCTTCGCCAAATAAGAATCGTAGATTATTCTTATATGTTATATTGGTTTTTACGGATCTGGGTAAGCCATGTACTATGTTCGTCTCCTCCCTATACTCACAATCCAATCTATTTTCAGTCAACTTCCCATCAGCAGTATAATATTTTTGAATCCAATAATTAAAAGGAGTATCGCTTCCCCAAATCATAGTTTTTGGATAAGCTTCCGCCATTTTTACCATTACCGATAGCGGATCTTTATAATTGGCCTTAACCCGGAGTTTTTGGACTGCAATACTCGGTGAATTTTGTACCGCAAGCTTGCAATGAATGACAAAAGCCGAAAAATCGACAAAACAATTATCCAATTTTGCGGCCATACTTAAAATTGGTTCCATAAAGCGAGCTGAATGGGCAATACAAATACGTATATCAGGATTTCTTTCCGCCAAGCTTATAATATCCCACACTGAAGCCCACGGATCTTCAGGATGCACAGAAGAATGAAAAATTATAGGTAGGTTCTTCTTGCGTGCAAACTCCAAAATAGGTTTACCCTTGGTTTCTAAATCATTCACGAAAGCCTGAATATAGGTTGTAGCAGTTTTGATGCCGTAAACATGGTATTGTTCGGACATCTCTTCCATAAACTTTGCCTGTTTATCAGCCTCCCGAGAGGGATCGAACATTAAAAATGGAAGTATTCTATTTCTGTATTCCGGAAATATCTCGTTTACCTCATTCAACAAATTCCTGTTTTCCAATTCAAATGGAAAATTGCAGTATTGAGTCGTTGTTTCAATTTTTGATGTACCGTTATTAACATAAAAAGCGGAATCAATAAATGGAAAGCTGACAGCGTAATCTATCCCCAGGTGATTCATTCGAATAATAAGGTCTTCAACCGAAAGCGCGTAGGGATATCCGTATTGATAATAAAATTTGGGAGATATGCCAATGTGCGTATGCACGTCTATGAGCGCCTCTTTTTTATATAATAAACCTTTTAAGTTCTCGCTTTTCATTAGTATCCTTTTTCAAAATCTGGCTCAATATTCATCGCGATAGTTTCAGAGATAAATGAATCCGTACGCAAAAGTTGATGCACAGATTCGGGGACCAAAGGTGTTGGTTCTCCATGCAATACAAGACGGGTAACCAGTCGTTGCCATGATGTGGTTGTACCGTGTACACTGATGCCACACAATTGCATCCTATTCTTTGCTTTAACCACCTGGGCCGGCCCTATGGTAGCCGCTTTCGGAGGAACCATAGCTAAATCGCCACTCATACCAAAACTGCCATGCAGTGAGTTTTGTGCTAGCGTAAACGGACTGAGGGTGACGATCCTGGCATCAAATTCCATCCATTCCGCCATAGAATGCGCCCGAAATTCCGGGGCATCTGGTTCAATAAATGCCAGATGGCCTGTCCAGCCAGGACCACTATAAACCATGTCAGCCTCTCCAAGGTCAGAGATTATTTGACCATAATCATCAATATTCTTATTCGTAAAGGTTTGGATTTGTTTTTCAGGTGGACGGAGGGCTTTGTCCAAATTGTAATAAAAATATTTTTT
>MRWG01000842.1_pt1 | contig 24988 bp, 27 predicted proteins | sample 1013341 | NCBI WGS metagenome assembly MRWG01 (sample SAMN06117577, study PRJNA244670) | biofilm metagenome | biome: Water; feature: Cathode Biofilm; material: Biofilm; isolation source: microbial consortium enriched at the cathode of a solar microbial fuel cell | place: USA: District of Columbia ... | reverse complement strand
TTGTACTCTCGCTCCTCTACAATGTCATCGGCCTTTACTTTGCCGTAACCGGCCAATTACAACCCGTAATAGCCGCGATCCTCATGCCACTGAGTTCCATCACCATCGTAGCTTTCACCACCGTTGCCACCAACCTGATGGCCCGAAAACTACCTTAACACCCCAATATGATCGTCGTCATTTCACACCCTGTAACTGGCCCTTAGTTTTACGCCAAAATAACGCTACATGAGTGTGATTTATATCTTGCTGGCCATCAGCATCGTTGTGGCCCTGCTGTTCTTTGCTGCCTTTATAGTATCTGTGCGCTCCGGACAGTACGATGACCCCTACACCCCTTCTGTGCGCATCCTTTTTGAGGATGAGGTTGTTAAAAACAGTACGGGCCGCACCCCTGAAAAGACCACGAATTCTCATCCAACTAAATAATTCTCCTTATGGAAATTCAACAATTCCACTATGACAACAAGATTGTCCAGAAGTTTCTTTACGCCACCCTCTTCTGGGGAATCATTGGGATGCTGGTAGGGTTACTACTGGCATTTATGTTTTTGTTCCCCAACCTTACCGATGGTATTTCCTGGCTAAGCTTTGGACGTTTAAGGCCGCTGCATACCAATGCGGTAATCTTCGCCTTTGTGGGGAACGCTATTTTTGCCGGGGTCTATTACTCTACACAGCGACTCCTAAAGGCAAGGATGTTCAGTGATGTCCTGAGTAATTTTAATTTCTGGGGGTGGCAGGCCATTATCGTGGCAGCCGCTATCACCCTGCCGCTGGGGTATAGCACCTCTAAAGAATACGCCGAGCTGGAATGGCCGATAGACCTGGCCATCGCCCTGGTCTGGGTGGCGTTCGGCTGGAACCTCATCGGTACCATGTTAAAGCGCAGGCAACGCCACCTGTATGTGGCTATCTGGTTCTACATTGCCACGTTTGTCACCGTGGCGGTACTCCATATATTCAACAGCCTGGAGTTGCCCGTATCGGCCATGAAGAGTTATTCGGTCTATGCCGGGGTACAGGATGCCCTGGTACAATGGTGGTACGGTCATAACGCAGTGGCATTTTTCCTGACCACCCCCTTCCTGGGGCTGATGTACTATTTTGTGCCGAAGGCGGCCAACAGGCCGGTATATTCCTACCGCCTGTCTATTGTCCACTTCTGGTCGCTCATCTTCATCTATATCTGGGCCGGGCCGCACCACTTGCTATACTCTGCCCTGCCCGACTGGGCCCAAAACCTGGGGGTCGCTTTTTCGGTGATGCTGATCGCCCCTTCCTGGGGTGGGATGATCAACGGCCTGCTTACCCTGAGGGGCGCCTGGGACAAAGTACGTACCAGCCCGGTGCTGAAGTTCATGGTGGTTGCCATTACCGGCTACGGTATGGCCACCTTTGAAGGTCCCATGCTCTCCTTGAAGAATGTCAACGCCATCGCGCACTTCAGCGACTGGATCATCGCCCACGTACACGTGGGGGCCCTGGCCTGGAATGGCTTCCTGACCTTTGGCATGGTCTACTGGCTGGTGCCAAAGATGTTTAAAACCAGGTTGCATTCGCTGCCCATGGCCAATTTCCATTTCTGGATCGGCACCCTGGGGATCATTCTCTATGCCCTGCCCATGTATGTGGCTGGTTTCACCCAGGCACTGATGTGGAAAGACTTTAACCCGGATGGCACCCTGGTGTACGGGAACTTCCTGGAAACCGTCAGCCAGATCCTGCCCATGTACTGGATGCGCGCCATAGGCGGAACCCTCTACATTGTCGGCTTTATTGTGATGCTCTACAACATCGCGGTAACCATCCGCCAGGGCAGCAAGGTAGAAGACGAACTGGCAGAAGCCCCCGCCCTGGTGCGGGTGGCCAAGCGCCGTATTGCCGGGGAAACCTACCACACCTGGCTGGAACGCAAACCCGTTCAGCTGACTATTTTCGCCACCATTGCCATCCTGATCGGTGGTATCATACAAATAGTCCCCACCATCCTTGTCAAGTCCAATATCCCCACCATCACCAGTGTTAAACCCTATACCCCCCTGGAACTGGAAGGGCGCGACCTCTACATACGCGAAGGTTGTGTGGGCTGCCACTCCCAGATGGTACGGCCCTTCCGGTCTGAAGTGGAGCGCTACGGCGAATATGCCAAAGCAGGAGAGTTCGTTTACGACCACCCCTTCCTCTGGGGTAGTAAACGTACCGGCCCCGACCTGCTGCGGGTGGGCGGCAAATATTCGGACAACTGGCACCTGAACCACATGTACGACCCCCAGAGCACCTCCTCCGGCTCCATCATGCCCGCCTACCAATGGCTTGTCAAAAATGAACTGGACCGAAGCGATATAGAGGCCAAGATGCGCGCCATGGTGCAGTTGGGCGTGCCCTATACCGAAGAGGATATCGCCAACGCCCAAACCCTTATGGACGAGCAGGCACTGCAGATAGAAAAAAACCTCTATACCGATCCGGATTTCGCCACCGGTTACGAGGCCGACAAAAAACAGGCCGCGGAAACAGGTTCGCCCTTCGTGGAGATGCGCGACCGTGAGATTGTGGCCCTTATCGCCTACCTGCAGCGGCTGGGTACCGATATTAAAGTGAAAGAAACGAATGAATTACTCACCGAAAACAAATAAGCCATGTTGAAATTTGTCAAAAACCATATGGAAAGCATCGATGGGATCGCGACCTACCCGATGATCTCCCTGCTGATCTTTTTCGTGTTCTTCGCCATCCTTTTTTGGTGGGTATTCACGGCCTCCAAGGAGCATATCAGGGAAGTAAGCGAATTGCCCCTGGACGATAGTCAACCTAAAAACCTAAACCCATGAAAAATTCCTCAGCCTGGTGGATACGGATCCCCTTCTTTTTCTTTCTGATTTTCGGATTGATGGAATACTTCATCGATTCGGGCGGCCAACCCGCTTTTATAGCCTACCCCATAACCCAGGCATTCCTCCTGCTGGTGCTCCTGATCCTGATCGCCATTGAGATGATCCTGGCGGCCATAGAAAACGTCATGTTCCATACGCTTTCCGAAACGGCACAGGAACGTTACCTGGCAAAAAAGCAAAGCCGCTGGCAATGGGATTGGGGCAAACGGATGTACCAGAAACTACTGGGTTCCAAACCGGTGGAAGAAGAGCACGAGATCATCCTGGACCACAATTACGACGGGATACGCGAATTAGACAACAAACTTCCCCCCTGGTGGGTGTACATGTTCTACATCACCATCATTTTTGGGGTGGTCTACCTGGCCCGTTTCCACGTCTTTGGGGATTACGACCAGGAACTGGAATACGAACGGGAAGTCGCCCAGGCCCAGCAGGCCATAGAGGAATACAAGAAAACCGCCAAGGACCTGGTCGATGTGAATACCGTTGAGCTCCTTACCGGGGAAGCCGATCTAAAGGCCGGGGAAACCCTCTTTTCGGGTAACTGCGCCGTGTGCCATAAAATGGACGGGGGTGGCGGCATAGGCCCTAACCTTACAGATGACTACTGGATCCTGGGAGGGGGAATCAAGAATGTCTTCAACACCATTTCGGAAGGGGGCAGGCCTGGTAAGGGGATGATTTCCTGGAAAGCCAACCTGAAACCCAATGAAATGGCCCAGGTAGCCAGCTATGTCCTCAGCCTGCATGGCAGGACCCCGGCAGATCCCAAGGAACCCGAGGGAGAACTCTGGGTAGACCCCAATGCAAAGGTAGATCAGGTAGAGGTCCGGCAGCAGGACAGCACTACCCTGGAAGTGATCATGGAAAATACAGGAACAGCGTTTTAAAGCAGCCCCCAACGGGCAAGCAGTATGGCAAAGGACGAACGATTCAGGGATTCCATCGGAACCATTAACGAAGAGGGCAAAAGGGCCTGGGTATTTCCCAAAAAACCTTCCGGGCGCTATTACAAATACCGCAAATGGGTGAGTTATGGCCTGCTCCTGTTCTTGTTCATATCGCCTTTTTTGAAGGTGAACGGTCACCAGTTCCTCCTGTTCAATGTCCTTGAACGCCGGTTTAATATTTTTGGGATCCCCTTCTGGCCCCAGGATTTCCACCTCTTTGTGATCTCAATGATTATCGGGGTGATCTTCGTGGCACTTTTTACCGTGGCCTATGGCCGTATTTTCTGTGGATGGATGTGCCCGCAGACCATCTTCATGGAAATGGTTTTCCGCCGGATAGAATACTGGATTGACGGAGACCGGGGGGCACAGATCCGTTTGGACCGACAGCCGTGGAATGCCGAAAAGATCCGGAAACGCCTTAGCAAGTGGATCATCTTTTTTATCATCTCCTTCCTCATCGCCAACATTTTCCTCGCCTACCTGATCGGAAGCGACCGCCTGGTGGAGTACATAACCGATGGCCCGTTACAACACCTGAGCACCATGGTTTCCCTCCTTATTTTTACTGGGGTTTTCTATTTCGTGTTTGCCTGGTTCCGGGAACAGGTGTGTATTATCGCCTGCCCTTACGGGAGGATGCAAGGGGTATTGCTCGATAATAAATCCATTGTGGTAGCCTATGACCACAAGCGGGGCGAGAAGGAAAAAGGCCGGAAGAAGTTCCGCAAAAACGAAGACAGGGAAGCATTGGGGTTTGGCGACTGCATCGACTGTTTCCAGTGCGTGCATGTATGCCCTACAGGAATCGATATCCGCAATGGCACCCAGCTAGAATGTGTCAACTGTACGGCATGTATCGACGCCTGTGACCACATGATGGAACAGGTAGACCTGCCCAAAGGGCTGATCCGATACGCCAGCGAAGATGCCATCAGCAAAAAGGCGAAATTCAAATTTACAGCAAGGCTGAAGGGATATACCGCCGTCCTGGTCATCCTGACCGGGGTGTTTACCGGCATGCTCTTTCTGAGGAACGATATTGAAGCCAATATCCTGCGACTCCCGGGGCAGTTGTATGAACGCAAGGAGGGGAATATCATCAGCAATGTGTATACCTACAAACTCCTGAACAAGACCACCTCGTCCATAGAAGACGTACACTTTGAATTGCTGTCGCATACCGGGACCATCGAACTCGTTTCCCATGCCCGGTTTCAAGTGCCGGCAGAGCAGATGGCCGAGGGCACCTTGTTTATCGAGATTAACAACAACGCCTTGAATGGCGATAAAGACAAACTAAAAATAGGGGTGTATAGCGGAGACCGGTTGGTGGAAACCACCAATGTTCGCTTTCTGGCCCCCAGGAGTTACAATTAATCCTGGACCAGCGCCCAAGTAAAACCGAAGAATATGAAAATTAGCTGGGGAACCGGAATCGTTATTGCCTTCGTGGCGTTTATAGGCTTTATCCTGTACTTTGTGGTGATTGCCAGCACAGATGAACGGGCCAACCACGACCTGGTCACCGATTACTACTACGAGAGGGAACTGGGCTACCAGGACGAAATCGATGCAGAGCGGAATGCCAGCCTGCTGAAGGATAAAGTCCGGGTAAAACCAACGGAAGCTGGCCTTTCGCTGGAATTTCCTGAGCGCTGGGACCTGGCATCCCTACAGGGGAATGTCTCCCTGTACAGGCCTTCCAACAAAAAACTGGATTTTGAACTCCCTATTGCCCTCGAGGGCGGTGAAATGCGCATCCCGGCCCGGCGTTTGCCGGAAGGGCGATGGGACATCACCATCCGATGGGTGGCAGGTGGCAAGGCCTACCTGCAAAAGGAGCGTATCTCCTTTGTCCATTGAAGCAGAACGATTTAAACGGATAATACAACCATGATGTTTGTACCTGCCTTACTCCTGGGACTTATGGGGAGCCTGCACTGCCTGGGCATGTGCGGGCCCATTGCCTTTATGTTGCCCATAGACCGGGGGAAGCGGTGGAAAGCCATCCTGCAGCTGGCCATTTACCACGTTGGCAGGCTCAGTGCCTATATGATTATTGGCCTGATATTCGGGATCCTGGGCAAGGGTTTTGCCCTGTTCGGACTCCAACAAAAGATTTCGATCGCCATTGGCCTTTTTATGATCCTTTCGGTGCTCATCCCATTAAAAGGCCGTTTGAAGACATCCCTGTTAAAACCTTTCTACATGGCCGTTTCCAGGGTCAAAGGCCGACTGGGGAAAGAACTCCGCAGGCGCAGCCCGGATACCTTCCTGCTTATCGGGTTCCTGAACGGGTTACTGCCATGTGGCCTGGTGTATATGGCGGTATTGGGCGCCCTGGCCATGGGCCATCCGGCAGGGGGGTCGCTCTTTATGATCGCCTTCGGATTGGGGACCATCCCCATGATGAGTTCGGCAGCCTACCTGGGTAATTTTGCCAAGGCCTCCGTCAGGCAAAAGTTCCAGCAGCTCATTCCTGTACTGGTGGTACTCATTGGCATCCTCTTTGTCCTCCGTGGGATGGGCCTGGGTATCCCATACATTTCCCCGGCCCCCGTGGCGCATTTAGGGTTGGGGGTAGTGGAATGCCATCCATGATTTTGTTAGCTTTACGCGGTAGCAGATATGCCCGGGCGCGCTTTGGAGTGTCCCTGGCACTCCAGGAATAAACACATACCGGCATTGGTCCATGGAAAATAACAATGATAAATTTCATCTGGAACGGGAGGAAACCAAATTCCTCAAGGGCCCCCGTTCCCGGTTCAACGAACTGATGTTTACCTTTAGGGTGCAGTGGAGCTTTATCCGCGGCTTCCGGAAAATGCATTTCCTGGGGCCCTGTGTCACCGTTTTTGGATCCGCCCGTTTTAAAGAAGACCACCCCTATTACAAAAAGGCGGTAGAAATTGGGGCCGCCCTGAGCGGGATGGGCTTTACGGTAATGACCGGTGGTGGCCCCGGGATCATGGAGGCTGCCAATAAAGGCGCCTTTGAGGCGGGGGGTACTTCGGTCGGTTGCAACATCATCCTGCCCAAGGAACAGGAGCCCAACCCCTACCTGCATAAATGGATCGATATCCCCTATTTCTTTGTCCGTAAATTCCTGCTGATCAAGTATTCCTACGCCTTTGTGGTCATGCCCGGGGGGATTGGCACACTGGACGAATTGTTCGAATCACTGACCCTGATACAAACCAGGATGATCCGGGATTTCCCCGTGGTAATCTTCGGCACGGAATACCATAAGGAACTGTGCCAACATATCCACCTGATGGCCGAGGAAGAGAGCATCGGCCAGGAAGACATGAAATTGTTGTACATCACGGATTCTGTCGAAGAACTCACCGCCCATATCCGCAAACACGCCATACAAAAGTTTGGCCTGGTGCAAAAGGCGCAAAAACCCAAATGGTGGTTCGGGGAACGGCCCGAAACCCGGCCGGGCCCGGCCTCAAAAGCCTAAATGCCATTCAAATGCCCAAAAAGAAAGATATACAAAAGCGTGAGGATGTCGGCCTGCTGGTACGGCGTTTTTACGGAAAGATCCGGGCCGACCAGGTTCTGGGCCCTATCTTCAATTCTATGGTTACCGACTGGGAGGCGCACCTGGAGCGGCTCACGGACTTCTGGGAAAGCCAGTTGTTCCTGAAGCGGACCTATATTGGCAACCCTTTGGCCGTGCACCAGCAGGTAGACGACCGCATGGACCAGGGCATCCGCCCCGAGCATTTTGGCCTCTGGCTGAACCTCTGGTTTGCCACCCTCGATGAACTCTTTGAGGGGGAAGTGGCCTGGATTGCCAAAAACCGCGCCCAGAAAATGTCGACCATGCTGTACCTCAAGATCTTTGAGCACCGGAAAAAATAAGGTGCCCCCAGGCGCCAAGATACCGGTGTGCCCTGCTACGGATCCACCTCCCCCCGGACAGATCCACCGGTGCGGTACCTCCTGCCAAAGAACCCCCCGATAAGCGCCAGGGGAATACACATGCTTGCCAGGGTGAGGGTGCTGAAGTACCCCTGGAATGGGCCAAAACCCACCCATGCGGCCACCCCTTTATAAAATATAAGGGCCTCGGTAGCAACAAAGCCCGTCACATACATCCAGAGCGCCCAGGGCGGCAGGGAGAGCAGTTTAAAGCGTTCCAGGAACACAAAAAGCGGTAGCGTGATGACCCCCAAAAAGGTCCAGTGCAGATACCCTATGGTGAAATCGAGGATACGTACCGCCAAATCCGCAAAATACGGCAGGGCCGTCAGGAGTTGCAAAAGCACTTTTGCCGCCAATAACAGTCCCGCAAAAGCCAATACGCCGGATTGCCATGCCGGGAACAACCCTTTCAGGACGTCTTTGTGCTGAAAGGCCCATACTGACAGCATCCCTATGGCCAGGCATTGCAGCAGCCCGCCCAGGCCGGCAAGCAGGTACACCGCAAACCCGGGGTGGGTCCAGAGCACCGAAAGGAAAAAGCTGAGCACAACGCCCGCGTTGAGGGACCACCAGAGCTTGCGAAGCCAGCGACCCGGAAAGTGGATGCCATGGCTTTCGGCCATAAAAAACCCCACTCCAAGGAGTGCCAGAAGCATCCATCCGTTGTACTGGAAATGGAGGTAAAAATAAATGGCGATGCGGTACCAATCCGACGCGGGGCCCAGGGTATTCATAATACCCCCCAGGGCCCAGGGGCCCAGGCTGGACACCACCATATACCACAAGGCGGCCCTTAGCAGCCGGAAGCCAAAGGTGCCTTTTAATCCTGCCGGTGCATATCGCAGGAACAGCCAGGCAAAGGCGTAGGACATGAACAGGAAGAGGGTGGAAAAAATAATGGAATACAGGGCATACCCCTGGAAGGGAAAGCTGAAAAGCATCCCCACTAAACTGAGCTGTGTCGCCCAAAAAAGGCGGCGATAACGCTTTTGGACCGCGGTCTTTTCCAGGAAGGCCTTAAACAACAAGGTCGTAAGCCCCAGGTAGGCCCATCCCAAAAGCGCGATGTGCGAATGGGTATGCAGTACATATTTATAGTTGAATACGCCTCCGCCCACATGATACCAGCGCAAAAGCACCCCCAGGAGGGCGGCAACCAGGAAATAGCCCAGGGCAATCTTTGCATGGCGTTGGAGGAAGCTCATTTATGTTACTAAAGGGTGACCGGCATAGCAATCAAAAGTCTTTCTTTTTGGCATTCCTCACAAGCAACCAAACCGGGATCCCGGTCCAGCAGCAAAGCATACTGAAGGATAGCAGGAACCCAAGGCCGGTACCAAAAAAGGCCTTGAAGATCGCCCCCGTGTACCCCAGCAGGGCCGAGATATCGAGCTTTAGCAGGATGAGGATGCGCGATAGGTCTATGGGGTTAATCATGGTCGCCACCAATGAAAAACTGTCAAGGGGGTACTCCTCAAAAACGATAAGGGAGAGCAGGAAGATCCCGTCATAGATGACCGCCATAAACAACCATAGCAAGACGGCATACCCGAACCCTTTGATCTTGTTCTCGTGTTTCAGGGCGATATTAAAGGACAGGGCCGAAAAAATGGCGGTAAGGAACGCCCCGGTGAGCAACAGCAGCCCAAAATCCCAAATGGCGCCGCTGCGGAGCAGTCCATACAGCACAAATGGGATGCCCAGCCCCATCACCAGGCTCAGGGTCAAGGAGCCGGTGACCCCAAGGTACTGTCCAAGGAAAATGGACGAACGGCGTATCGGTTGCGCCAAAAGCAGTTCGGTGAATTCCCTGGAGTTGTAAAAATACATGATCCCGAAGATCGTGCCGATAAGGGGCACCAGCACAATAATCACATTCATCAGCGTGATGACGGCCTTGGCCACATCGTTGTTGAGAAACAGCAGTACAAAACCCAATGCCAGGTAGAACAGGAAGTAAACGTAGCTCCACCGGCTCCGCATCAGGTCAAAAAAACTGTATTTTAAAATCTTACCCATGGTCCTGACTTGTTGCTATGGCCGCGATGGCGTGTTCAAAATCGTTTTGTTTCGTCTTTGTTTTCAATGCCTTGATGCCCCCTTTAAAATAGATCCGGCCTTCGAGCAGGTAGATGATCTCATCGGCCACCTCCTCCACAAACTGCATGATGTGGGAGGTGATCAGGATGGTGGTCCCCTTCTGCCGTTCCCGCGCTATCAGCCCTTTCAGCCGGATCACGGAAGCGGGGTCCAGGCCCGTGGTCGGTTCATCAAGCACCAGCAGCGGACTGTTGAACATAAAGGCCAGTACCAGGTTCACCTTTTGCTTGGTCCCGCCCGATAGCGTCCCCAACTTCTTCTCCAGGAAGGGTTGGAGCTGGAACAGGGTTATCAGTTCCCCGGCATCTCCGGCCTTCTGCCGCAGGTCCTTGATCATGTGAAAAAGCTCTTTTACGGTAAGGTTGCCCGGAAAATTGGCGATCTGGGGCAGGTAGTTGATATCCTGGCGGTATTTCCAACGCCCTTTGATCTCCTTTCCATCAATCCGGATGATCCCCTCATTGGGGACCACCATCCCCAACAGGCATTTGATCAGGGTGGTCTTTCCGGAACCATTGGGCCCCAGGACCGCAAAGATGCCCCCTCCGCTAATGTCCAGGTCCAGTCCGGTCAGTACACGGTTGGCACCAAATTGTTTGTGCAGGTTTTGAATTTGTATCATGGTACTTTCTTCATTAATGGCCGGGTATCAAACAATTTGTCCGGGGTAAACACAGGCGACACCCTTTCCGAAAAATCGATGATATCCATAAAAAGGCTTCGTAGCAAGACAATGGTCTCCGGCGTCCTGTTGACGATGTAGGAAAACAATTTTACCGGGCGGTAGGGTACATCCCCCACCCCGTCCTTGTCCAGGTCATAACCGGTATAACCGCTCCAATAGTTGCCTTCAAAGCGGTTGTCGTTCAGGTTGCTGTTATACGACAGGTCGAAGGAATTATGCAGGAAATTGTTGCCACTGAAGGTATTGGTGTAGCAAGCCCCCCGCACTTTTAGCGCCCAGCCGTTTTTGACGAAGTCATTGTTCTCATAGCGTATGCGGTTAGACCCCTCTATGCTGATGCCGATCGTATTTTCTTCAAACAGGTTCCGGCTGATTTCGGAGTCATTGATCTCTTTCAATAGCACCCCAAATGCAGCGGTGCCCCAATTTTTACGAAAGGTGTTCCCCACCATCCGGATCTGCTTGGAAAACATGACGGCCACCCCTGCCCCGTTATTCTCAAAATAATTGTCTTCATAACTGTCGTTGTTAGAGAACATAAAATGCAGGCCGTAACGCACATTGTTTGTACTCCGGTTTCCCTGGATGCGTATCCGGTCCGAGAATTCCAGGTAGATCCCGTCACGTACCTGCCTCACCGTGTTGTCGCGTACCACCACATCCCTGCAGTGCCACAGCTGGATGCCGTTGCCCGAATTGAATTCTTCAAGGGCATCCCCGTTGATGGTATTCCCCTCCACCAGGCCCCGGGACGATTTTTCGAGGTAGATCCCAAAAAATAGTTGTTCCAGCTTCATGTCACGGATGACAAAATCAGAGCTTTCGACCACCCGTACAGCCGCAAAGTCTGTGGTATAGCTTGTCCCCACATTCACGATGTGCAAGCCCTGCACCGTAACCTGGTCGGCAATAATGGTCAGGATCTCACCCTGGTCCCCGCCATCGATGGTGGGGTATTCCAACCCTATCAGTGTAAGTGGCTTGTCAATAACCAGGTTGTATTCATGATACCGGCCCTTTCCTATCATGAGGGTGTCATGATCGGCGGCCATGGCAATCCCTTCGCCAATGGTGGTTACCTCACAGGAAGGGCATACCGGTACCGTACCGGCAAGGATGGGCCTGGCAGGGAAAACAAGCAGCAGTAGCAATATTCCAATCGATCTTCTCATATAAATTATTCTATGGGGTCGTGTTCCGCGGGGTCATTAAAAGGTCTTTGCCCATAAAGATATCGCTATTCCCCGGAAAGTAAGAGGGCAATGGTACAATGGCCCTGTACATGCGCTGTTGTAGGTTTCCACGGCCCCACAGCAAAACTCCCGGCAGGCAGGTAATGAAGTCTGTCATTATGGTCAAGGGTTGTTTTTCTTTGGTATCAGCGAATGATCAGGAACTTGGCATCTTCCAGGGCTTCTACCCAGTGGGGGGTTTTGGCCGGGAAATGGAACATGCGCTGCCTCGAGATCCGGTAGGGGACCCCTTCTATGTGAAAAAGGATGCTGCCCTCGAGTACGAGGAGTGCCGCCTCCCGGGGGGACGTGTGTTCGGGGAAAACCGATCCCTTTTCCAACGTGATGCTCAGGAGCTCAAAGGCATCGGTACGAAAAACTTTGTGTACCTGTAAGTCCTTGATCGTTTGGGAAGCAATGGTGTCATAAATGGTATACATAGTGCTTGCTTTTAAGATAGGACAAAAGTGCCTCCCAGTTAAAAACCTCCCCCCCGTGTTCCTGACGGGCAGCGGTTGCGGCCTCGATAGTCGCATAGGCTGTGAGGTTGGCCCCCATCGGGCTAGGCATCGCCTCGCTGACCAGGAAGCCGGCGGTGGTGGCGTCTATGAGTTCGCCCGGGGCCTCATAATGGTTGCAAAGGTATAGTGCTATATTATCCGCGCCTATTTCTTCCCTGGAATTCACCATACATTCTACCGCATCAAATTTGTACACCTTGCCTTTATCGGTGACCATCTCTGCGGCATGTTGCCGGTCTACGATGGTCATCCTGCAAAAGTGGCAGGCATCTGTCCCGTAATCTATGGGCCTGGGACCCGGGGTGCAACTGCCCAGGCCGCCTATCACCAGGGTGAGAACCGCTATTTGCAACAGCTGTTTCATCATGCGCTCTTTACCAAAAGTTGATGTTGTTTTGATTCCTTCTTCCCCAGGAAAAAGGCGACAAAGCCCAGGGCGATACCCGCGGCCAGGAAAAACGCCCCTAATTGCGGATAGGAATGCGCCCTAAAATTCAGGATGTCCCTGGTGCCGAATAAAGGGGGTTGAAATCCCATTACCGATCCGTCCGGATTGGTGAATTTCATAATGGCCTTGGGGTCCAGGTTATGGCCGTAATCGTGCTCCCAAAGGTAGAAGTCATAAATGCCCGCGGCACTGATCAACACCATAAGGATACCCCAATAGAGGTACCATTTATAATTTGCCTTAAAGGCGATCAGCAGGCCAATGGCCGTGGTGATCAGGATCCCGGCCGGGAATATCTTGAACTCGGGGATGGCATCGGGGATGTACTTCATGCCCACGTAGTGGTTCATCAGGTTGATGTTCTTGATATCGTGCGGGTGGGTATCCGCAAAATCGTTGATGTAGATATCCATTCCAAGGGGAATTGGGTATTGAGGTGCCTCCAGGGTAATATTCCAGAGCGGGAAGACAAAGAGGAGCAATGGCAACAGGGGCCCCAGAAACATTAGTATACGTGATTTTTTCATCGGTGGTGATTTTGGGTTGGTAAAAAGCGGGTGGGTCTTTCAACACTACCCGCTTTTTCACCTAATTAACAACCCTTTTCCATTAACTTATTATTCGCCGAGGGACCAGCTCAGATCCAAACTCGAATCTGCGGGGGAAACCCTTACATATCCCTGCATTTCCTGGTGCAGGGCAGAACAGAAGTCCGTACAGTAAAACGGCCATACACCAACCTGCTTGGGCTCCCAGACAAAGGTCTCGGTCTGCCCCGGCATGATCAGAAGTTCGGAGGTATTGGCCCCGATCATACTCACACCATGGGGAACGTCGTAGTCCTGCTCCAGGTTGGTCACGTGGAAATAGACCTTATCGCCTACTTTGATCCCTTCGATATTGTCCGGGTTAAAATGGCTTCGTATCATGGTCATATACACATGTACTTCCTTGCCATCGCGGACCACTTTCACATCGGCGTCGGAAGTGGTGGCGTGCGCGTGTTTGTTGTCGGTGAGGTTGAAGATCTTCCTGGAGCGTTCCTTGATAAGGTCAGCAGCGATCCCCGCAGCGTAGTGGGGCTCCCCAATGGTAGGGAAATCGAGCAATAATTCCATTTTATCGCCGGAAATATCATACAACTGTGCCGACTGCGTCACCTCTGGCCCTGTGGGCAGGTAACGGTCTTTGGTAATCTTGTTCATGGCCACGGCATACTTGCCAAAGGGCTTCCTGGAGTTTCCCCCGGGGATCATCAGGTGGCCTACCGAATAGTAGCAGGGTTGCCTGTCTACCACTTCCCAGGTCCCGACTTTCCATTTCACCACCTCAGAGGATATAAAGAAGGTAGTATAGCCGTTGCCCTGGGCGTCAAACTCTGTGTGCAGGGGTCCAAGGCCCGCTTGTTTCACGGTGCCGGCCAGCACGTCCTCAAAGCTAAGGATGGGAATGCCATAGGCCTCGCCTTCGAACTTCTCGTTTTCAATGGCATCGATCATCCTGGTAAACGAGTGGACCGTGAGGTCGGCAGAAAGCTTGCCATTCCCTACGATGTATTCTCCTGTGGGGTCTACATCACATCCGTGGGGAGACTTGGGGGTAGGCAGGAAATACACCAGGCCGGGCAGCGCCGAGGCGTCCAGCACCCGCACTTCCTTTTTCATCGTGGAAGTGGCGGTGTGGGTATTGTCGTCATACACGTTATGCGCATAATTGGCCGGTACGGTGGTGAATTTACCTTCGGCAATATATTCTTCGGCCTTTTTCCAGTTGACGGCAGCAATAAAATCCTTGTCGTTCTGGGAAGAATTCACCTCTTTCAGGCTGTTGGCTTCTTCGGTATTGTACGTGGTGAAAAACATCCAGCCATGGGAAGCCCCCCTCCCGGGGTGGGCCAGGTCATAGTCAAAACCGGGCATCAGGATCTGGAATGAAAGGTCCATCCTTCCATCTTCGGGGTCCACGCTAATAAAAGACAGGGAACCCTTAAAATTACCCTTGGCCTCGGCTATGGGCATATCGCGCTGTGGCACCGGTACGGAAAAACGGGTCCCGGCGACCACATATTCCGTATTCTCTGTCACAAAAGCAGAACTGTGGTTCCCGGCACTGTTGGGTATCTCAATAATCTCGGTGGTCTCAAAAACACTCAGGTCGATCTTGGCAATCCTCGGTGTATTGTTTCCGTTGATGAAGACATACCTCCCGTCCAGTTCACCTTTGGTCTGTGATATATCGGGGTGGTGGGCGTCATCCCAGGGGATAAAACCATGGGAAGTATTGAGCATGGGCTTGGTTTCTTCATTATATCCCCAGGCCTTCTCAGGATCCTGTGAAAAAACGGGGATTACTTTAAACAACCGCCCCGAAGGCAGGCCGTATACGGAAAGCTGTCCACTGAAACCGCCCGAAACAAAGGCGTAAAACTCGTCGTGCTCTCCCGGGGCCACATAGACCTTCTCCGCCGCCGAAGAGGCCAGGGCGCCGTTCGTGCCTTTTCCCTGGTCCTGGCAACCGCTCAAAAAGGCCGCCATGCCCAGGAGTATTCCTGCTAATAAATGGGTATTTTTCATTGTTGTGTATTTATTGGTTATGATGATTTTATTCTGTGGGGGGCAACAGTACTTTGTCCACTACATGGACAATTCCATTCCCTGCGGGGATGCTTGCCAGGATTTTCGCACCGCCGACATAGACCTCCTCGCCTTTTACTTCCACCAGCGCGTCCTGGTTATTGGCCTGTCCGAGCTTTTTGAACTTTTTCAGGAAATCTTTGGAATAATTCCCCGGGGTGACATGGTACTTGAGAATATTGGCCAGGGCGTCCTTGCTTTCGGGTTTCAGAAGACCTTCCACGGTACCCTCCGGCAATGCCTCAAAGGCGGCGTTGGTAGGTGCGAAAACCATCAATGGCCCGGCATTGACCAGGGCGTTCTCCAGTTCTGCAGCCTGAACGGCCGCTACCAGGGTGGTATGGTCTTCCGAACCGATGGCGATATCGAGTACATTGGGCGTAGACACATCATCCTTGATAAAGGCCTGCCCCTGGTTCTGGGAAGGTTCCTGGGCGGTTGCCTCAGGAACTTCCCCCTGCTTTTCGGCGCCTTGCTTACAGGCCAGGGGCACGGCAAGCAGTAATAGGCAGCCAAGAAGTACTTTAATGGTCGTGTTTGTTGTTTTCATGCGTGGTTATTCTAAGGTTCTAAAGTATTCCAGGACCGTCCTGGCCTGCTCCTCGGTAAGGCCCTGGTTGGCCATGGGCGAACCATTGAATTCTACCAACAGGTCTTTGGCAAGCGGATCCTCCTTCACCATCACCTCCGGGTTCAGGATCATGTTCATCACCCATTCCGGGCTGCGGCGCTCCAGGATGCCGTTGGGTGCCGGCCCGATAAAACGCTTTCCTACCCTGTGGCAGGCAAGGCACATCTGGTTATAGACCTCTTCTCCTTTGGCCGCCATTTGCGGGTCGACTTCCGGGGCGAGGGTGACTGATTTCACGGGCCCAACCCCCTTGTTGTCAAGCGCGACGCGCTCAGATGCCTTTACGGCGTCGGAAACCACGGCCTCCTGGGTTTGTTCTGTTTTGGCTTTCTGCCGTTCCAGGCTAAAGCCTTCTTCCTTCTTTTCCTCTTTTCCACCACAACTGAACATCAGGGCAGACAAGAGCAATACACTTCCTTTTATAATTGGTTTCATTTGTTAGGGATATGAATTAATGGTTCAAAAATAGTAGCCGGTTGCGGCTTATGATATGATTTCGGTCATATTGAGGATATAAATATCTTTTTATAATTGTTGTCAAATTGCCAAGTGGCCGAATATGTTGACCAACTCCTCTAAATACGCCCTGAAAGCAGTGCTATACCTGGCACAGTATTCCAGTGAAGAACATAAACTGATGGTGAAGGATTTCTATGAAAAGATCAATGTCCCCAGGGCCTACCTCGCCAAATTGCTGCAGGAATTGTCGCGTCACAAACTGGTTTCCTCCACCCGGGGGCCCAGGGGCGGTTTTTACCTGAGCGAAGAGAACCGCGACCAGCCCTTGATAAGCATTATCGATGTCATAGACGGCCCCACACGGCTGACCTCCTGCATGTTGAGCCTGGAGGAGTGCAACGAGGACCGGCCTTGCCCGCTGCATGCGGCTTTCCAGCCTTCCCGTATCAAAATGATACGCAACCTGGAGCAGCTGACCCTCCGTGAACTTGCCCGGGACCTGGAACAGCAGCGATCCTTCCTGCCGCGGTAAAGCGCCTTTGCCCCTTTCCGAAAAAAATGTACCTTGAGCAGCCTAGTTTGGTTCTAACTCAAAATGTACATCCGCTCATGAAAGAAAACACTTCCAGAAGGTCTTTTATACGCAAGGCCAGCCTGGGTACCGCTGCCATCGCCTCGGCCCCATACGTAATGGCATCCCCCAACCACCAACCGATCCCCCTGCTAAGGGACTACCCGGACTACGCGTATACCGCCAATGACCGGGTACAACTGGGGCTGATTGGCGCGGGCATACAGGGGATTTACGACACGCGGAACGCACTGAAAGTGCCGGGCGTGGAACTGGTGGCGGTATGCGACCTTTACACCGGACGCCTGGACCGGGCCCGTGAAGACTGGGGCGATTCCATTTTCACCACACGCGACTACCGGGAGCTCCTGCAGCGCAAGGATATAGACGCAGTGATCATCGCCACGCCCGACCACTGGCACAAAACCATTACTATAGATGCCCTCAGGGCAGGCAAGGCCGTGTACTGCGAGAAGCCCATGGTACAGCAATTTGACGAAGGGCATGAGATCATCAGGGCACAAAAGGAAACCGGGGTGGTCTGCCAGGTAGGCAGCCACGGGATGTCGTCCCTGGGGAATGAGAAAGCCCGGGAGCTATACCTGGACGGGGCAATTGGCGAGTTGGTGATGCTTGACATGTACAACGACCGCTACAGTGCCGAAGGGGCCTGGCAATATCCCATACCTCCGGACGCGAGCCCGCAAACCGTGGATTTTGGGACCTTCCTCGGACGGGCACCCAAGATTCCCTACGACCCCACCCGCTTTTTCCGGTGGAGGAATTATCAGGACTACGGCACGGGGGTGGCGGGCGACCTTTTTGTGCACGCGTTTTCTACCCTGCATTATATCATAGACTCCAAAGGGCCCGTCAGGGCGCAATCCACCGGGGGCCTGAGGTACTGGAAAGATGGCCGGGATGTCCCCGATGTAACCATCACGCTTTATGATTATCCCGAAACAAAGACCCACGCGGCCTTCAACGCCTCTTTCAGGATCAATTTCATCGCCGGGTCCGGCGGTGGGGGTGGCTTCCGGCTGGTCGGCACCGAAGGGGCCATGGAAGTGAGCAACAACTCGGTACGCCTGGTGCGCTCCAAACTCGACATGGTCCCGGGGGGGTATTCCATGGTCGCCTACCCCCACGCGACCCAGGAAAAAATCCGGGAAGCCTATGCCCAACAGGAGTTGCAGAGCAGGAAGTCAATCTTGCGGCTGGGGGAAACCGTCTTTGAAGCACCCAGGGATTATGAAGGTGCCCACTATGACCATTTGCACAATTTTATTGCAGCGGTACGCGGTAAAAAGCCGGTGGTACAGGATCCTACCTTCGGACTGAGGGCGGCAGGAGCCGCCTTGTTGGCCAATGAAAGTTATTTCAAAGGCCAGCCGGTGCGCTGGGACCCCGAAGCAATGAAACTCCTCTAAGGCCCGCGGTATGAACCGATTCGCACTGTTTTGCCTCCTCCTGCTGTTGCCTGTGGCTACCATCCCGGCACAGGAAGCTAGGCTCAATGTGGTTGTTTTCGGGGCCCACCCGGATGACTGCGACCTGGACGCCGGTGGTACCGCCCTGCTCTTTTCATCCCTGGGGCACCGGGTGAAGTTCGTGTCTATGACCAATGGCGACGCCGGGCATTATGAACTGGATAGGGAAGCCCTGTCAGCCGTCCGGCGGCAGGAAGCTGCCGAAGCAGGGAAGCGTTTTGGCGTTACCTATACGGTGTTGGATAACCATGACGGTGAATTGGTGCCCAGCCTGGAAAACCGCATGCAGGTGATCCGGGAAATCAGGAGCTGGGATGCCGATATCGTGATCGCCCCCAGGCCCAATGACTACCACCCGGACCATCGCTATACCGGGGTACTGGTACAGGATGCCGCCTATATGGTGATTGTCCCATCTGTGGCACCGGATACGCCCCCTTTAAAGAAGAACCCCGTTTTCTTGTACTCGGCAGATCATTTTCAAAAACCCAGTGCCTTTGAACCCCATATCGCGGTGGACATTGGCCCCGTTTTTGAGAAAAAAATCTATGCCCTGGCAGCCCACGCCTCACAATTTTTTGATTGGCTGCCGTGGACGATGGGCCAATTGGATCAGGTGCCGGAAAGCGAAGCAGAACGCCTGGAATATTTGGCAAAATGGCGGGCAGCGGCACCCGATAGCGCTACCCGGAAAAGCCTGGAAAAATGGTATGGGCCGCGGGGAAGCCGGGTAGCACATGCCGAGGCATTTGAGGTTTGTGAATATGGGAAGCAGCCCACGGACGAAGAAATACGAAGGCTGTTCCCCATGCTACAACCATAGGCATTACGATCATCCCCTGCCAATCACCGCTGGTAATCGCCCGGGCGATGGCCTTCCTTTATCAGATTTTAAAAGTGATCACCGGGATCTTGGAATGGTTCGCGATGTCTTCCCCTATACTTCCCATAAAGAAGTGTGACAAGCCCTTGCGCCCGTGGGTGGGGATCCCGATCACATCGGCATTGATATCCTCACTGAAATTCAACACCCCCCGCTCCACACTGTAATCATTGTAGATCTCCACTTCCATTCCCACATTGGCCTTTTGAAGGAAGGCCGTAACACGCTTATAGGTGTCCTGGGTACTGAGGAAATCATCACCCGGGGTATTGACGTATACCAGGTGCATGCGGGCATTGAGCTTTTTGGCGAAGGCAGCTGCCCGGTTAAAGGCTTTTACGTTTTCGGGCTGGAAATCACTGGCAAAAACAAAATCAGTGACTTTGAAATCCTTTATTTCCTCCTTCACCACCAGGACGGGTATGTCGGAGTTCCTGACGACCTTTTCGGCATTGGAGCCCACAAATATTTCCTTAAGCCCATCCGTGCCATGGGAGCCCATTACCACCAGGTCGGCCTTGTGCTTTTCAGCCACTTCGTTCACTTCCCCAAAGACCTTGAAATGCTTGATAATGGGCGTGATTTTAATGCCTTTCAGGTAGGGTTTATCCAGGAATTCCTTCATCCGTTTTTCAGACAGTTTCAGCAGGAATACGGTGTGTTCCTGATAGAAACCTTCGGTAGAGGAGATAATGGCCTGGTTCAGCTCAAGCATGTGCAGGGCAAGGATCTCAGAACCGTGTTTTTTGGCCAGGGAGGCAGCCACTTTCATGGCAAATTCAGATTGCTCCGAGAAATCAAGGGGTACTATGATTGTTTTCATGGTATTTCGGTATTTGGTTAAATCGTCATTGAAAATAGCTCTTTTTCGGGAGTTTTCCTATGCAAGTACAGATCGAAGGCCATGCACACGTTACGGATGAACGGCTTCCCTTTCTCTGTCACCACAAGTCCTTTCCCCGTGGGTATCACAAGGTCATCCCTCACCATCTCGGCCAGCTTGTCCGGGACGGTGTTATCGAGTTGCGGCAAATAGGTGTCGGCCGTGTCCCAGGAGGTCTCAAAACGGCACATCAGGTTCAGGATATGCCTGCGGATTACCTGGTCTTCGGCATTCAGGAGGTGCCCACGGTAGATGGGGATGATCTCGCTGTCTACGAGGTGCTGGTACTCTTCCAGTTGCTTTACGTTCTGGGCAAAGCCGTACCAGCTGTCGCTGATACTGGATACCCCCAACCCTATCATCAATTGGGTCTTAGATGCGGTATAGCCCATAAAATTCCGGTGCAGGGCCCCGGAGGCCATGGCCTGGTACAATGAATCGCTTTGCAGGGCGAAATGGTCCATCCCTATCTCTTCATACCCCACCCCGGCCAGGAGTTCTTTCCCGCGTTCGTATTGCCGGCGCTTTTCCCCGGCATCCGGCAGGTCGCTATCTTTAAAACCCCTTTGCCCGTTCCCCTTTAACCAGGGCACATGCGCGTAGCTGTAAAAGGCGAGCCGGTCGGGCATCAGCTCCCGGGTTTTGGCCACGGTCGCTTCTATATGTTCCATACTTTGGTGTGGCAAACCAAAAATCAGGTCGTGCCCCACGGAGGTGTAGCCAACCTCACGCGACCATTCTGTGACCCTCCTGACATGCTCAAATGGCTGTATCCTGTGTATCGCTTTCTGCACGGCGGGGTTGTAGTCCTGCACCCCATAGCTCACGCGTCGGAAACCCAATTCGTACAGGGTCTGCAGGTGTTCTTTGGTGGTATTGTTGGGATGGCCTTCAAAACTGCATTCGAGGTCCTTGTGGCGGTCGCCCCCCCTGAAGATCCCCTCTATCAATACCCGGAGGTTTTCGGGAGTGAAGAAGGTTGGGGTGCCGCCGCCCAAATGCAACTCTTTAATTTGTGGCCTTCCCCCAAGCATTTTTCGGTACAGCTGCCACTCTTTTAACACGCTGCGTATATAGGGCCCCTCCACCTCATGCCTTTTGGTAATCCGCTTGTGGCATCCGCAAAAAGTGCACATATGCTCACAAAAAGGCAGGTGGATATAGAGGCTAATGCCTTCTGTCTGGTTGCTTTCGGAATAACTCCTTTTGAGCCCCTCTTTCCATTCCCTGCCCGAAAAGGCATCGATATCCCAAAAAGGGACGGTGGGGTAACTGGTATAGCGGGGCCCCGGAACATTGTACTTCTGCACGAGGGTACTCATGGGCAATAACGTCTTTCCGCAAAAGTAACCGGCCGTGTTCCCTTGGCCTATGATAAAAATCAGCTAGCGCGGTACAATATCCCTTCCCGCATCCCTTTGGCCTCCCATTGTCAAAGAGGTGCCCGGAACGAAAATACGCCTATGCGCCGTAATGATCGCGTATCCAGTCGTAGGGGGTGCGTTTGATCCACATCCCCCGTGTAAAATCCGGGAAGTCCTGTGGTTCCCCATTGTTGGCGATAGAGGATTCTGAAAGTGGTGTCACTGCACTCCAGGCCGCGGCGTCATAGGCATCCATAGGAGGTGCGATGTTTCGCCTGGCCGATTCGACAAAAGCCTGGATCACGAAGAAATCCATGCCTCCGTGCCCGGCCCCTTCCGCGTAGGCCCCGTACTTTTTCCACAACGGATGGTCATACTGCTCCAGCCAGGGCCCGGCCTTCTCCCATTGGTGGGGTTCTGATTTGCCTTCAATATATATACGGTCGCCATCTACCTCCCAGAGCCCATTGCCCCCCTGTACGCGGAAGCCCAAAGAATAAGGCCGTGGCAGGTTGCAGTCATGGGTGATGATAATGGTTTCCCCCCTCGCCGTTTCAATAGTCGTCGTGATCACATCGCCCTGTTTGAACTGTACCCTGGCGTTGGGGTGGTCTTCGCCCCCATTTTTTACGATGTAGTTATGCAGCCCTATGGGCTTGCTGGCATGGGAGGTCATGGAAACAAAGCGATTGCCCCGGTTGATATCGGCCATGACCGCCACCGGGCCCAGGCCGTGGGTAGGGTATACATCGGCATTGCGCTTTACCGAATGCAGGGTGCGCCAACGGGCTTCCGATATGGCTTTCTCGCCAAACTCGACCCCACCGCCGTAGGGTTGTTTCCCGTCGTTGAACTTAACCTGGCGGAGGTCGTGTTGATACCCGCACCGAAAATGGACAAGCTCACCAAAAACCTCCTGCCGTACCATATTCAATACGGACATGATATCCCTGCGGTAGTTTACGTTTTCCAGGATCATCAGGTGCGAACCCGTAGCCTCATGGGTATTGACCAGGTCCCAGCATTCCTCCAGGGTATTCGCGGCCGAAACTTCGAGACCAGTGTATTTACCGGCTTTCATACTGTCTACCGCCATACGGGTATGCCAAAGCCAGGGGGTGGCGATCACCACCGCGTCTACCGTTTCCAATTCCAGGAGGTGGCGATAGTCGTAGTCATCCTTCCCATAGGTCTTCGGGGGTTTTCCGCCGGCTTGTTTAACCTTGTCCAGCGCAATTTGGATTCGCGCCGGGTCAGTATCGCAAATGGCGGTAATCTGCACGTCTTCCCGTGCCAGCAGGTTGTTCAGGTGGTTGGTGCCGCGCAGGCCTACCCCAATCATCCCTACGTTTAAAATCTCCTTGGCCTTTGGATAGACGCTGCCAAAGGTGTAGGCCGGCAGGGTCCCCAGGGCTAGTCCGGCCAGGCTTGTTTTTTTCACAAAATTCCTTCTGCTTTCCATGTTCTCTTGATATTCTTTTCGGTTGACCTTATTTAAGTTGATAGCAATATATTCAATTTCAGGGGACTATTCCAGTAGATCGGCCAAATACCTGCTGACGCCATGGGCATCACCATTTAACAAAGCACTGACGAACCTCTGGTCAAAAAAGGACCTTAAAGCCATTGATGAGCATCTGCACAGCGATCATGACCAGCAACATCCCCATCAGGCGTTCCAGGGCAATCAGGCCCCGCTCCTTTAAAACGCGCAGCAGGAGGGGCGCTGCCAACAGGATTATCGCCGAAAGCCCCCAGGCGATGAGTACGGATATGGCCCAGTTGCCCGTGTTACCCGGACTGTTCTGGGTCATCAGGATGAGCATCGCCAGAATAGAGGGCCCCGCAATCATGGGGATGGCAATGGGAACCAAAAACGGTTCCCCACCCGGCTGGTGCCCCATGATCCCCTCCGGTTTGGGGAAGATCATCCGCAACCCGATGATGAGTAAAATGATGCCCCCCGATATGGTTACCGCCTCCTGTTGCAGGTGCAGGAAGTCCAAAAGGGGTCCTCCCGCCAAGAGGAAAACGAACAGGATGGCCAGGGCTACCAGCAACTCCCGCAAAATAATAAACCGCTGCCGTTTGGGGGGAATCCCTTTGAGTACGGAGAGCAGGACGGGAATGTTCCCCAAAGGATCCATCAAAAAGAACAGGAGTACCGCGGTGGACCAGATAGACGTACCGAAATCATTCATAAACGGAGTTTTTTTGACAGTGCACCCAACAAGCTACAACCGGGGGGTATCCCACTACCTAAAGGCCTGCCACCCTAAGATATAAAAGAATTGCCAACCAAGGGCACTACCCCTTCTTTAGGGGAAAGCTCTTTTTTTATTTCTGACCTTTTTGTCAGAAATAAAAATCCTTGTATCTTTGGACCGTATTTAAACCGGTCCTCATGTTTTCCAAAGCCTGTGAATATGGTATTAAGGCCGCCGTCTACATCGCCCATGCGTCGCTCGAAGGAAAGCGGGTAAGCCTGAAAGCGATTGCGGGTGAAATAGATTCCCCGGTGGCCTTTACCGCCAAAATCCTACACCAAATGGCCAAAAACAACCTCCTGGATTCGGTGAAAGGGCCTTATGGCGGGTTTCAAATCCGGAAATCCCAACTCCCTGTCATCCGCCTGAGTGATATTGTCTTTGCCATTGATGGCAACGCCATCTACGAAGGATGTGGCCTGGGGCTCGAAAAATGCAATGCCCGGCAACCCTGCCCGCTGCATGACCATTTTGCGACTATCCGGAACGACCTCAAGCACATGCTGGAAAACACCTCCCTCATGGAACTGGCCACCGAATTGGAAACGGGCCATATTTTCCTCAAGCGATAAGAATGAACCCTAAATAACGTGATGTCCAAACTCGATAAAATCAACGAAAAGTACCAAAAACTGGGTGAAAACCCGGACACCTACCTCAAAGGGCTGTACCATGCCAAGCCACTTAACTATTGGGACTATGTGGAAGTAGACACCCTACTCTCGCTCCAAAAGCCCCGCACCCATTTTAAAGACGAAACCGTCTTTATCATGTACCACCAGTTAACGGAACTGCTGCTTAAAATGATGCGGCACGAGCTGGAACAGATCGTGGAGGAAGAAACCGTTACGGCAGATTTCCTGGCGACCAAAATCAGCCGTTTGAACCGTTATACGGGTATGCTCATCAATTCCTTCGACATCATGCGGGAGGGTATGGATTACGACGACTACAATGCCTTCAGGACCACCCTCACCCCGGCGAGTGGATTCCAGAGCGCCCAATTCCGGTATCTGGAACTCTATTGCACCCGCC
>MRWG01000841.1_pt1 | contig 24998 bp, 19 predicted proteins | sample 1013341 | NCBI WGS metagenome assembly MRWG01 (sample SAMN06117577, study PRJNA244670) | biofilm metagenome | biome: Water; feature: Cathode Biofilm; material: Biofilm; isolation source: microbial consortium enriched at the cathode of a solar microbial fuel cell | place: USA: District of Columbia ... | reverse complement strand
TTCGGCAGCGTCACTTCCAGCATGCCGTCCTTGAGCCGGGCGCTCGCTCTGCCGCCATCCACCTCACAGGGCAGCGGCACCGTGCGGGCAATGTAGCGGCTGACGATCTCCCGGCGATGGTAGTCGCCGTCCTCCTGCTCTTCTTCCTGGCGGGAGGAACCTTTGAGCGTGAGGGTGTTGCCGCTCACCGCGAGATCCACGTCGTCCTTGTCCATGCCGGGCAGCTCGGCCCGGACCACCAGCGTGTCGTCCCGGTCGATGACGTCCACCCGCGGGGTCGCGGCGTCCAGCGGCTCCAGTCCCTGCCAGTCGCGCAGCCGGGACCACGGCCGGTTGAAGAATTCGTCGAACCACTGCGCCATTGGCATGTCGAGCCGCGCCGGCGCGGTTTCCCGCTTTGCTGACGAGCTTTTGTCCTTGGCCATCGCGTCCTCCTCATCGAATCCAGAGATTCGTGGACCGTGGATTCTGCGCCGCCGTCCCGCCAGCCGGGGATCCGGTGTTGTACGTAGCGTCGAGCCGCCTGCCGTTCAGCAGGGTCGCGCCTCCTGGCAGGCGGATCCTCACCAGCGCGGGTAGATCACGATGTCGATGCGCCGGTTGCGGCGCCGCCCTTCCGGGGTCTCGTTGTTGGCCACGGGTTGGGACTCGCCGTAGCCGAGCGCGCGCAGGTCGGCCGGGGAGCGGGGGGAGTTGGCCAGCAGGTACTGCAGCACCGCATCGGCGCGTGCCTGGGACAGCTCCTGGTTGGAGGCATCGGAGCCGAACGAGTCCGTGTGCCCCTCGATCACCAGATTGGCCTCGGGAAACTCGGCCAGCGCCGCCAGCACCCGGTCGAGGATGTCGTCGTGGGCCTCCGTCAGCCGGGCGCTACCGCTGGCGAAGTTGAGCCCGATCAGGCGCAGGATGACGCCGTCGGCCTGGCGCAGCACGATGGCCTGATCCGGCTCGAACAGGGCTTCCACGCGCTCGAAACGCTCCCGCTGGCGCTCCCGGCGGGCAAGCGCCTCGTTGACCCGGGCCAGGCTCTGGGACTGATCCCCTACCTCGAGCTCAAGCGACGCGATCTGGGCGTCCCGGTCCGCCACCGCCTGCTCGAGAAAGGTGATGTCGGCCTTGAGGGTGGCGATCGCCTCGGCCATGCGCTTCACCGCAGCATCGTGGCCGTCGTCGAAATACACCGGCACGTCGAGCTGGTCGGCCAGGGTGGACAGGGCGCCTTCCCAGTCCAGCAGCACCTCTTCCAGGGTCGTGTCGTCGTCGTAGATCTGCCGCTGCAGGCGTGACACGTAGATGGCGTGGTGGGCGTTGTGCTCGGCGAGCTGGGCGAGATTGCGCGGCCGGTCGGTGTCGTAACGGTCCTCGTTTAGTACCTGTTCCGCCTCGGCGAGCAGCGCCGAGGCCCGCTCGAAGGAAATCGGCGCGTAGCGTTCGGCGCGCAGATCGTCCGCCGTCTCGAGCAGCGAGCGGGTCTCGTTGAGATAGTTGGCCTTGATGGCCGCGAGCTCCGCCTCCCGATAGCGGTCCCGGGCATCGTCGGCCCGGTCGTCGGCGCTCTTCTCCCGGCCGCGCGCGAGCCGCGACGCCGCCTCGGTGAGGGTTTCCTCGGCGTCCCGCCACAGCTCCGGCGCGTACCGCGACGCCTCGGCGCTGTCGGCGTCCGCCCGCGCGTCCAGGGCCGCGGTGAACCGGGCGCCCGCGATCCCGGCATCGGCGGCGGCCTTGGTGAAGTCGTCCCGGGCCCGGGCGAGATTGCGCTGAATGGCCTCGATGCCGCCGCCGTCCGCGAGGATTTCCTCGGCCCGCCGGTAGGCCTCGGCGCCCTCGGCATAGCTGTCCGGGGCCAGCAGGCTGGCCCGCTGCGCGTTGGCGGCGGCCAGCGCCTCGTCGGCGGCCCCGAACAGGGTGGCTCTCAGATTCTGCTGGGATTCGGCGGCAGTCGCCGGGCCGCTCAGGAGCAGCGCCAGCAGCAGGACGGGAATGGTGGGGCGGACGTGACCGGCGGAGACCGACATGGGGGCTTTCCGTGATGCGTGCACGGGCAACATAACGGCTCGACGGGACGGGGAGAAGGGCGATCTGGGTCGCCGATGGACATTGTCAAATTGTTTTCTGGTTTACAGCGTTGTAACGTTTCATTGACAGGTGTGTGGGGAGCGGGCGCCGCATCGGCGCCGCCGCACCATGGAGCGTTCGATGAAGAAACGCGGAAGCGGGTCGACCCTGCTGTCCTTCCTATTGCTCGGCGCCATCCTGATCAGCGTCTGGCTGGCGATGTTTCAGGTGGACCGCCAGTGGGCTTACATCCGGGATGCTCAGCAGAAGCTCGAGGTCCAGACCCGCGACATCGCGGAGATCCGGCGGCGGCTGAATCAGGGGCTGGTGGCGGCGGCGCCGGCGGAAACGGCCGTGGCGGGTGCCGGGCAGCGCGGCTTCGCCCGGGCGGCGCTGGCGACGGCGAACGAGGACTATGCACGCGGCGACTGGATGGTCCAGCTGTTCGGTGACACGCCTCAGCGGCTCACGCCGGCCATCTCCACCGACAGCTATGCCACCGACGTGCAGCAGCTCGTCCTCGACACGCTGCTCACCCGGGATCCGGAAACCCTGGAGTGGCTGCCGCTGGTGGCCGAGTCCTGGCGCATCAGCGAAGACGGGCTCACCTACCGCTTCCGCATCCGCCCCGGCGTGCACTTCTCCGATGGCGAGCCGCTGACCGCGGACGACGTTGCTTTCACCTACCGCTTCATCATGGACCAGCGGATCGCCACGCCCCGTTTCCGCGCTTTCTACAGCCGCATCTCCGCCGTGACGGCCGAGGGCGACGAGGTGGTGTTCCGCTTCGACGAGCCGTATTACGGGGCGCTCGAGATCGCCGGGACGCTGCCGATTCTGGCCGAGCACTTCTACGGGCCGTATCTCGAGTCGGTGGAACAGGCAGAGGTCTACAACAATGCCACCGGCCTGCTGCTGGGCTCGGGACCCTACAAGCTCGCCGACCCGGTGAACTGGACGCCCGGGGACCTGATCGAGCTGGTGCGCAACGACCGCTACTGGGGGCCGGTGCAGCCGTCCTTCGACCGGGTCATCTGGAAGATCATCAGCAACGACGCCGCGGCCCTGACGGAGTTCAAGAACGGCGACCTGGACCGCTACCAGGCGCGGCCCCTGGAGTACCGGGACCTGCAGGCCGACGAGGCGCTCATGGGGCGTGTGCAGCACTACGAGTACTTCGACGCCCGCGGCAGCTACTTCTACATCGCCTGGAATCAGCGCCGCGAAGGTGAGCCCACCTGGTTCGCCGACCCGCGCGTGCGCGAAGCCATGACCTATCTCAGCGACCGCCAGCGCATTGCCGACGAGATCTTCCTCGGCTTCGCGGAGCCGGCGCTCGGCCCGTTCAATCCCCTCGGCGAGCAGCACAACGAGGCGCTGGCGCTGCGTCCCTACGATCCCGACCGGGCCCGTGCCCTGCTGGCGGAAGCCGGCTTCCAGGATCGGGACGGCGACGGCATCGTGGAGTCCCCCGACGGCGAGCCGTTCCGGTTCACCCTCAACTATCCGGCGGGTAGCGACGACTACAAGCGCATGATTCTGCTGCTGAAGGATCTGTTCGTGGCGGGTGGCGTGGTGCTCGAGCCCGAGCCGACGGACTGGCCGCTGATCCTCGAGGCCGTGGACACCAAGTCCTTCGACGCCATCACCCTGGGCTGGACCAGCGGCTTCGAGGTGGACCTCTACCAGTTTTTTCACTCCTCCCAGAACGGCCCCGGCGGTGACAACTTCGTCAGCTATGCCAACGGGGAGCTCGATGCCGTCATCGACGCGGCCCGCGTCGAGCTCGACGAGCCGGCGCGGATGGCGCTCTGGCACGAGGCGGAGCAGCTCATCTGGGAAGACCAGCCCTATACCTTTCTGTTCCGCCGCGCCCGGCTCGACTTCTTCGATGGCCGGATCGCCAACATCCAGCGGGTCCGCGCGGGCCTCAACTGGCCGGGGCTGTGGCGCATGCCGACGGAATGGTACGTGCCTGCCAGCCGCCAGCAGCACTGAGGCGGCCGGGCGTTGACGACCTACGTTCTGCGCCGGCTGCTGCTGATGCTGCCGACGCTGTTCGGCATCAGCGTGCTGGTGTTCGCGGTCATGGCCATGGCGCCCGGCGGGGTCGGCGCCAATCTGCTCAGCCGCACCGGCGACATGCGGCCCGAGGAGCGGCAGGCGATGATCGAGTACTTCAACGCCCGCTACGGCCTGGACCAGCCCATGCCGGTGCAGTATCTGCGCTGGCTCAACAATATCTCGCCCATCGGCTTCGAATCCCTGCCCGGCGGCGGACGTGGTGAGTTCGGCTTCAAGGTGCCCGATCTCGGCACCAGCTTCGTCAAGAACCGGCCGGTGCTGGACCTGATCGGCGAGGCGTTGCCCATCACCCTGCTGCTGAACCTGCTGACGATTCCGCTGGTTTTCGCCGGCTCCATCGTCATGGGTGTTTACACGGCGCGCTTCCGCGGCCAGGCCATGGACGTCTGGATCGGCACCGCCAACCTGGCGCTGTGGTCCATCCCGGCGATCTGGATGGGGGTGCTGCTGATCGGTTTTCTCGCCAGCGAGCAGTACCTGAAGTGGTTTCCCACCTCGGGCCTCACGAGTCTCGGCTCCGAGTCCTGGACGTTTCTGCCGGAACGCACGGCCGAGGGCTGGCAGCGGGGTTACCTGCTCGATGCGCTCTGGCATCTGGTGCTGCCGGTGGTCTGTCTCACCTACTCGGGGTTCGCGTTCCTGACCAAGCTGACCCGTTCGTCGGTGCTGGAGAACCTGCAGGCCGACTATGCCCGCACCGCGCGCGCCAAGGGTCTCTCCGACGGCGTCGTGCTGTGGCACCACGTGTTCCGCAATTCGCTGCTGCCGCTGCTGACGGTCGCCGCCACGATTCTGCCGGGGCTGCTGATCGGCTCGGTGATCGTCGAGAGCATCTTCTCCATCGACGGCATGGGCCGGCTGGTGGTGGAGGCGGTGCAGCTCCGGGACCGGGAGACGGTGCTGTCCGTGACCCTGCTGACCGGTCTGCTGACCCTGGCTTCCTATCTCATCGTCGACGTCTGCTACGCCATCGCCGACCCGCGGGTGAGCTATGAGTGAGATCGTCGACGCCGCTGCCCGTGACACCGCCGCGCCGGTGAGCTTCGCGACTCAGGTGCTGCGCCGCACCTTCGCGCGGGCCGGCGCGCGTATCGGCATCGGCTGGATCGGCATCGTCGCCCTGTGCGCCGTGTTCGCGCCGTTTCTCGCCAACTCGCACCCGCTGATCATGACCGTCGACGGCGAGACCTCGAGCCCGCTGCTCGTCCACCTGACCTGGATCGACGTCTCCCTGCTCGCGGCCTTCGGCGCCTGCCTGATCGCCTGGCTGGGCTGGCGCCGGCGCTGGCTGGTGATCGGGGGCGTGGCGACGGCGCTGCTGGTGGCCGGCATCGCCTACGTTGCCGTGACCCCGCCGGCAGCCGTGGTCTACCAGCAGTACCGGGTGGGGCTCGCCGACGGCAGCATCGACTCCGCGGTGTTCGCGCCGGTGCCGTTTTCCCCCACGGACCGCTCCCGGGACGCGCCGCGTTCGCTCAGCGCGCCCGACGCCCGTCACTGGATGGGCACCGACGAAGACGGCGCGGACGTGCTGTCGCGGATGATTCACGCCTGCCGCATCGCGCTCGGCATCGGTCTGGTGGCGACGGGCATCGCCCTGGCCGTGGGCATCCTCTACGGGGGCGTCATGGGATTCTTCGCCGGCTGGGTGGAGATCCTCATGATGCGGTTTCTGGAGATCTTCGAGTCGGTGCCCCAGCTGTTCCTGCTGCTCATGGTGGTGGCGTTCTTCGGCCGCGACATCTATCTGATGATGGTGGTGATCGGGCTGACGTCCTGGCCCGGCTATGCCCGCTACCTGCGCGCGGAGTTTCTCAAGCTCCGCCACCAGGACTTCGTGCAGGCGGCCGAGGCCTGCGGTCTGCCGCTGACCTCCATCCTGTTCCGTCACATGCTGCCGAACGGCGTGGCGCCCCTGCTGGTGGCCGCCAGCTTCGGCATCGCTGCGGCGATTCTCGCGGAAGCGGTGCTGAGCTTTCTCGGCCTCGGCGTGGTCGACGAACCGAGCTGGGGCGGCATGCTCAATCAGGCGGTGGGTCCCGGCGGCACCTTCGCGCCGTGGCTCGCCACCTATCCGGGCCTGGCGATCTTCCTCACCGTGTTCGCCTACAACCTGATCGGCGAGGCGCTGCGGGACGCCATCGATCCCCACATGAACCGGGACGGGCGTGCCCCATGACGCTGCTCCGGGTGGAAGACCTGTGCACCACCTTCGGCGGCGACCGGAGCGCCGTGGACGGCGTGTCCTTCGAGATCGCCGCCGGGGAGACCTTCTGCCTGGTGGGCGAGTCGGGTTCGGGCAAGAGCGTCACCGGCATGTCGATCCTGCGGCTGCTGGACGGCACCTTCGCCCGCCACCCCCGCGGCCGGGTACTGTTCGATTCGCCCCACGATCCCGGCGAGCCGCTGGAGCTGCTGAGTCTGCCGGAAGACCGGATGCGGCAGATCCGCGGCGCCCGCATCGCCATGATCTTCCAGGAGCCGATGACGGCGCTGAATCCGGTGCTCACCATCGGCGAGCAGATGATCGAGCCGCTGATGCTGCACCTGGACATGGACGAGGACGCGGCGCAGGCGCGGGCACTCGAGATGCTCGAGCAGGTGGAAATGCCCGAGCCGGCCCGGCGGCTCGACGAGTATCCGCATCGGCTCTCGGGCGGGCAGCGCCAGCGGGTGATGATCGCCATGGCGATGGCCTGCGAGCCGGATCTGCTGATCGCCGACGAGCCCACCACGGCGCTCGACGTCACCATCCAGGCGCAGATCCTGGCGCTGATGGCGGCTCTCCAGAAGCGTCGCAACACCGCGCTGCTGTTCATCACCCACGATCTCAGCGTGGTGGCGCAGATCGCCGATCGCATCGCGGTCATGCAGCACGGCAGGATCGTCGAGACCGGGTCGAAGGACGAGGTGCTCTACCGGCCACGCCATCCCTACACCCGCAGCCTGCTGGCGGCCCTGCCGTCCCGTCTGAGGCGGCTCGACGCCGTGCCCGCAGCGCGGGACGAATCGCTGCTGCGGCTCGAGGACCTGCGGGTCTACTTCCCGATCCGCCGCGGGCTGCTGCAGCGCCACGTCGACGACGTGCGCGCCGTGGACGGGGTTTCCCTCGAGGTGAAGCCGGGTCGGGTGCTGGCCGTGGTGGGCGAATCCGGCTCGGGCAAGACCACCCTCGGCCGCGCGCTGCTGCGGCTCGTGCCCAGCACCAGCGGGCGCGTGCTGTTCGACGGCACGGATCTGCTGGGCTTGAGTCCGCGCGCCATGAAACCCTTCCGGCGCGAGCTGCAGATCGTCTTTCAGGACCCGCAGTCGTCGCTCAACCCGCGCCTGTCGGTGGCCACCACGCTCACCGAGCCCATGGCCGTGCACGGCATCGGCGCCGACGCCCGGGACCGGCGTCGCCGGGCGGCGGCCATGCTGGAACGGGTGGGCCTCGAGGCCGGGATGCTCGAGCGCTATCCCCACGAGTTCTCCGGCGGTCAGCGGCAGCGCATCGGCATCGCCCGGGCGCTGGTGCTGAACCCGCGGTTCATCGTCTGCGACGAGGTGACCAGCGCCCTGGACGTGAGCGTTCAGGCCCGGGTGCTGGCGCTGCTGGACGAGCTGCGCCGGGACTTCGACCTCACCTACCTGTTCATCACCCACAACATCGACGTGGTGCGCTACTTCGCCGACGACGTCGCGGTGATGTATCAGGGCCGGATCGTCGAGCAGGGCGACGTGGCGGCCGTCTGCGACCGTCCGAGCCATGACTACACGCGCCGCCTGCTGGCGGCGGTGCCGCAGTTCGAGACCGGCGTCTAGGGCTGGTGGTCCGTTTCCGGCCACCGGCGCCGCGGGATGCTGAGGCCTCTTCCGGTGGGCTATCATCGGCCTTCGTTGGAACACCGATCAGGGGAGAGGCAATGACGATACGGCGATGGTTTCAGCTCGGGGCGGCGGCAGCGGCGCTGACCCTGCTCACCGGTGCGGCGCAGCAGTGCGTGGACAGCCCGTACCTGGCGTATCCGGGCTGGGGCGACCTGCCCGAGGGCCGCGAGTGGGGTGCCACCAGCGCGATCTATCCCGCCAACGACGGCAAACACATGTGGGTGGCGGAGCGCTGCGGCGCGAACCTCTGCGTCGGCAGCGACGTCGACCCGGTGCTGCTGTTCGACCTCGAGGGCAACCTGGTGCGCAGCTTCGGCGCCGGCCTGATCGCCTGGCCCCACGGCATCTTCGTCGATGCCGACGACAACGTCTGGATCGCCGACGCGGTGGGCTACGCGCCGGTGCCGGAGGGCTGGGGTCACGTGGTCTACAAGTTCAGCCCCGAAGGCGAACTGCTGATGACCCTCGGTCAGAAGGGTGTCGCCGGCGACGGCAGGGACACCTTCCGCAAACCCAACGACGTGGTGGTGGCGCCCGACGGCACGATCTTCGTGGCCGACGGTCACGGCTCCGGCCCCGACGCGCCGGCCAACAACCGCATCGTCAAGTTCGCGCCGGACGGCACCTACCTGATGGAGTTCGGCGTGCCCGGCGGCGACGACGGCGAGCTCGACGAGCCGCATGCCCTGGCCATGGACTCCCAGGGGCGGCTGTTCGTCGGCGATCGCGCCAACAGCCGGGTGCAGATCTTCGACCAGGACGGCAATCACCTCGACACCTGGACCCAGTTCGGCCGGCCGAGCGGCCTGTACATCGACGCCGACGACGTCCTCTACGTCGCCGACTCCGAGTCCAACGCGCGCCGCAACGCCGGCTGGAAGCGCGGCATCCGCATCGGCAGCGTCGAGGACGGCTTCGTCGACGCGTTCATTCCCGATCCGGAGCCTAACCAGGACGAATCCGGCACCAGCGGCGCCGAGGGCGTGGCCGTGGACGCCGAGGGCAACGTCTACGGCGCCGAGGTGGGGCCGCGCCAGGTCGTGAAATACGTCCGCGTACCCTGACGGGCCCGGTCCCGCGGTGGTGTCGAACGCTGACGTGCCGGCTGCGCCGCCGCGCAGCCGGTGGTGGTCCGGACTGGTGCTGGCCGTGCTGGCGTCGGCGGTCGCCGCCGGCGAGCCGGTGCTGCCCGGCACCGACTACGATCCCGCGATCCCGCCCCTCCACGCGGTCGTCAGGCACGGGTTCGGCGAGGACATCACCGCACCGGCGGATCTCACCCGTTACCTCGAGGCTCTGGCGGCAGCGGCGCCGGAGCGCACCCGGCTGGTGGAGTACGCCCGCAGCTGGCAGGGCCGGCCGCTGCACTATCTGGTGATCGGCAGCCGCGACGACGTCGCCCGCCTGGACGCCATCCGTGCCGGTATTCGGCGCCTCGCCGACCCGCGGGGCGCGGACGAGGCCGAGCTCGACCGCCTGGTCGACACGCTGCCCGCGGTGGTGTGGCTGGCCCACGGGGTCCACGGTGACGAGGTCTCCTCCCCGGAAGCCGCCCTGGTCACCGCCTATCACCTGCTGGCCGCCCGGGATCCGCTGGTGGCGTCGTGGCTGGACGAGACCCTGGTGGTGATCGACCCGTCCCAGAATCCCGACGGACGGGCCCGCTTCGTGCACCACTACCAGGCCAGCCGCGGCCTGGTGCCGCAGCCGAGCCCGATCGCCGCGGAGCGCTCCCAGGGCTGGCCGGGCGGGCGCTTCAACCACTACCTGTTCGACATGAACCGCGACTGGTTCGCGCTGACCCAGCCCGAGGTGCGGGGCCGGGTGCGGGCGTTTCTCGACTACTACCCGCTGGTGCACGTGGATCTGCACGAGATGGGCACGGATTCCAGCTACTACTTTCCGCCGCCGGCGGTGCCGTGGAATCCCCACCTGACCGAGCCGCAGCGGGCCATGCTGGACACGTTCGGCCGCGGCAACGCCGCCGCCTTCGACCGGGCCGGCTACCGCTATTTCACCGGCGAGGTCTACGACGCCTACTATCCGGGCTACGGCGACACCTGGCCGGCGCTGCAGGGGTCCGCCGGCATGACCTTCGAGATGGCCAGCGCCCGGGGCCTGCTCGGCCAGCGCAGCGACGGCTCGCTGGTCAGCTACCGGGACGGGGTGCGCCGGCACGTGACCGCGAGCCTCGCCACCATCGCCACGGCCGCGGCCGAGCGGGACCGTCTGCTGCACGAGTTCCTGGCGTACCGGCGGGGGCCCGGCGACCGCACGGTGTTCTTCCTGCCGCGCCGTCGGGATCCGGGGCGGGTCGATGCGCTGGCGGCGCTGCTGCGGGATCAGGGCATCGACGTGCGCCGCATGGGGTCGCCGGGCCGCTACTGCGGCGAAGCGCTGCCTGCGGGCAGCTACGCCGTCGCGGCAGCCCAGCCCGCGGGCCGGCTCGCCACCACCCTGCTCGCCGCCCAGAGTCCGGCCGATCCGCAGTTCTGGGCCGAGCAGGAGCGGCGCGCGGCGAAGCGGCTGCCGGTGGAGGTCTACGACGTGGTGGGCTGGTCGCTGCCGCTGCTGCACGACGTGGAAGTGCTGAGCTGTGACGCCGCCGTTGCCGGGCTGCCCCGGATGGACGACGAACCGCCGAGCGGGGCCCTGTCGCTGGACGACGGCGCCGTCGCCTATCTGGTGCCCTGGGGCGAACGCGCCTCGGCCCGCCTGCTGGCCCGCGCCCTGCGCGCCGGCCTCACGGTCCGCGCCGCGACCGAGCCGTTCGAGCATGCCGGCCGGCGCTATCCGCGCGGGTCGCTGATTCTGCCTGCGACCGGCGAAGGTGTGGCGGACCGGCTGGCCGGGCTGGCGGGAGCCACCGGGGCGACGGTGAGCGCGGCGCTGGAGAGCTGGACCGGGGAGGGGATCGACCTGGGCAGCGAACACGTGTCGACGCTGCGTCAGCCCCACGTGGCGCTGGCCTGGGATACGCCCACCGAGCCGACCTCGGCGGGCGCCTGGCGCTATGTGCTGGAGCGCAAGCTCGACTATCCGGTGGCGCCCGTGCGTATCCGGGACCTCGATTCCGCCTGGCTCGACCAGTTCGACGTGCTGGTGCTGCCGGCCTCGTCGGGTTATGCCGGCGTGCTGTCGGAGGAGGCCGTGGCGAACCTGCAGCGCTGGGTGCGCCGGGGCGGCACGCTGATCGCGGTGGCGGATGCGGTGGAGTTTCTGGCCACGCTGGAGACGCCGCTGCTGGACACCGCGCCGGAGTGGCGGGTGGCCGATGGGGCCGCCGAACCGGCGGCCGCCGTCGACGGGACGGGCGATGCCGGCGCCCCGGCGGAACCGGCCGCCACCACCGGCGAGGATGACGGGCGTGGGCCCGTTCCAGGCGTCGTCCTCGATGCCGGGACGGTGGCGGAGGCGGTCCGGCCCGAGGAGGAGCGGCCCCCGGCGGTACCCGGCGTGCTGGTGCATGCCGAGGTCGACCCCGATCACTGGCTGGGGGCGGGGCTGCCCGCCCGGCTGCCGCTGATGCTGACGGGGGACCGGATCTTCACGCCCCTCGCGCTCGACAAGGGCACCAACGTGCTCCGTTTCGCCGCGGCGGACCAGCTCACCGCCGGCGGACGGCTGTGGGACGGTGCCGCCGCCCAGCTCGCCTTCAAGCCCGCGGTGGTGGCCCAGCCCACCGGCCGGGGCCTGGTGATCGGCTTCGTCGTCGATCCGGCGTTTCGCGGCGTGATGGACGGCCTCGACATTCTGGTGGCCAACGCCGTGTTCCTGGCCACCGGCAGCGCCGGTCCGGTGCCGGTGCCGCCGCCGCTGGACCGGCGCTGAGCCCGACCCGTCAGGGTCGTTCCGACCCCGGCCGGGTCATGTCGACCCTGATTCGGCGGTTCCGGCCCCGCCGGGCCATTGCCGGCCGCGGCGGTGTCAGGGCTGGAGCCGCTCGATCCGCCAGGCGGCGCCATCGGCGCTGTAGCGGAAACGGTCGTGGAGCCGGCCTTCCCGGCCCTGCCAGAACTCGTAGTGGGTGGGTGTGAGGCGGTAACCGCCCCAGTCCGCTGGCTTGGGTACGTCGCCCTCGGGGAACTGCCGGCGCAGCTCGGCCACTTTCGCTTCCATCGCCGCCCGGGAGGCCACCGGCGCCGACTGTCTCGAAGCCGCGGCGGAGAATCGGCTGTCCGCGGGACGGCTGGCGAAGTAGGCCGTCGCGTCGGCATCGTCGAGCCGGATCACCGGGCCGCTGATCCGCACCTGACGCTCGAGCTCGCGCCAGTGGAACAGGCACGAGGCCCGGGGATTCTCCGCGAGATCCCGGCCTTTGGCGCTGCGGTGATCCGTATACCAGCAGAAGCCTTCGGCATCGAAGTGCTTGAGCAGCACGATCCGCACGGCGGGCTGACCAGCGGCATCGGCGGTCGCCAGGGCCATGGCGGTGGCGTCCTGCAGGCCGGCTTCCACCGCCTGCTCGAACCACCGTTCGAACTGGGCCAGCGGGTCCGCTGCCAGGTCCGCGCGGCGCAGGCCAGGAGCGGCGTAGTCCCTTCGGGTGTGGCGTTGATCTTTCATGGCTGCTCTTTCCGGGCGCGTCCTGACGCTCGGCCGCGTCGAGGTTCGAGGGCGCGGAGCGTAGCAGACCCGGGCTTTGCCGGAAAAAGCTTTGCCCGCGGATCGTCCGTGTGGCGCGTGCACCGATTCGGTGCGCCGGCCCCGGGGCTGCACCGGAATATCCGCCGTCCGCCGCGGTGCCCGTCGCCGCCTCGCCCGTCCGGCGGGCCTGTCGGCAGTTGGCGCAGCTTTTGCTGTTCTGCCGGCGAGACCGCAAACGTGCCCACGGAGGGCAGTGACATGGAAGCCAACGTGACTTTTTCCCGGACTCCGGATCGTGCTTCGACGGCCGCCGCTGCGGCCGCCGCGGCGGATGCCGCGGCGCCGACCGAGGCGCCCCGCTACGCGGGCCCGCACCGCTGGCAGGTGGCGCCCTGGGCCCGGCTGGTCCGCCGCGCCATGCGCTGGCGGGCCTACGGCCGCTGGGTCGCGACCTACTGCGAATCCCTGACGGTGACCGGCCGTGACCACATCGAGTCCGTCGACGGGCCGTGCCTCGTCATCGCCAACCATCAGAGCCACATGGATACGCTGGTGCTGTTCGAGGCCATGCCCGAAGCCGTGAAACGCCGGTTGTTCTTCGGCGCGGCCCAGGACCGCTGGTTCGTCAAGGGACGCCGCAAGCTGGTGCTGCAGCCCTGGTACCAGTCGCTGGTGCTCGGCAACTTCCCCATCCGGCGCGGCGGCGGCTCGGCGGCGCTGGATCATGCCCGCTGGCTGCTCGAACGCGGCGAGAAGGTGTGCATCTTCCCGGAAGGCACGCGGGCGACCAGTGATGCGCTGGGCGAGTTCCGCGCCGGGGTGGCGCTGCTCGCGCTCGAACTCGGCGTTCCGGTGGTTCCGGTCTATCTCTCCGGGCTGCGGGCCATGCGGCCGAAGGGCCAGCTCGAGGTCAAACCCGGGCCCGCGGGGGTGGAGATCCTCGAGCCCGTGAGCTTCGCGCCCGGCACGGACGTTCGGGACGCCACCGCCCGGCTGTGGCAGCTCATGAACGAGCGGCATCTCGCCCATCACCCGCAGCCGGAGCTGGAACGCGCGGCCTAGTGTGCTAGCGGGGTTGCACGGCGTCGGGCTCGCCGGTCCAGACCAGCACCGGTGGTGCGTCCGCCGGCAGCCAGACGAAGGCGTTCTGACCGAACCGGCGGGCCAGGGCCGCGGCCTGTCGCCGGGGGATTCCCAGCACCAGCAGGCTCGGCTCCGGCGGCCAGCGCCCGTCAGGGTCGAGGCCCACGCCATCGAGGACGGTGAACCCCGCGCCCTCGACCGCGTCACGCAGCGCCGTCTGGGCGGCGCGATTGTCCTCGTCAGCGCGCGGCGTGCTGGCCGGGTTGAAGGCGGTCAGGAAGGCCGCGCCCTGGACGCCTCGGCGCGACAGGAGGGTGCGCAGCGGTGCGCAGGGTTCGCCGATGATCATGTCGAAGGCGGTCCCGCCGTCGTCCACCCGATAGCGGGCGTTGCGGTACGCCTCGTCCAGGGTCCGTCGTCGCCTGCTCATGCCCCGACCGTCCGGCGGAAAAACCCCATGGGACTGCCCGGCACGGACACGGTGTCGATGGTCATCGTGCGTCCCGGCCTGCCACGATGCCCATTGTAGCGATCTCGCCGGATCCGGCATGGCGTATCATGCCGCCCCATGATTCCTGGATGGCAACGCGTCGACGGGGTGCTCCGGCCCCGCGGCAAGGTCTTCTACGGCTGGTGGATCGTCGCCGCGGCAGGCGGCGTGCAGTTTCTCGCCGGCCTGCTGCTGATGCAGTCCTACGGCGCCTACGCGGTGCTGCTCGAGGACGAGTTCGGCTGGAGCAAGACCGTGCTCGCCGGCGCCTTCGCCATGACCCGGGTGGAGAGCGGCATTCTCGGGCCGCTGCAGGGCTGGCTGGCGGACCGCTTCGGGCCGCGGGTGATTCTCCAGGTGGGCACGCTGCTGTTCGGCCTGGGCTTTCTGCTGTTCAGCGGCGTCGACACGCTGCTCGGTTTCTATGCGACGTTCCTGCTGATCGCCCTGGGCTCGAGCCTCGGTGGCTTCGCGACCCTGATGGTGTCCCTGGTGAACTGGTTCGACCGGCATCGCGCCAAGGCCGTGGCCATTTCCCAGATGGGATTCGCGGTGGGGGGCTTCTCCGTGCCGCTGGTGGTGCTGCTCCTGGAGACCTACGGCTGGCGCACGACGGCGCTGGTGTCCGGCATCGTGGTGATCGTCGTCGGGTTGCCGCTGGTGAGCCTCGTGCGGCACCGGCCGGCGGACATCGGCGAGGAACCCGACGGCGGTGCCCTTGGACACGGCGACGCTGCCGGCGTGGTCCGCTACCGGCCCGACTTCACCGCGCGCCAGGCGCTGCGCACCCGGGCGTTCTGGCTCATCTCCCTGGGCCACGGTCTGGCCCTGCTCACCGTGTCGGCGGTCATGGTGCATCTGGCGCTGCACCTCACCGAAGGGCTCGGCTACTCGCTGGCTGCCGCCGGGGGCGTGGTGGCCATGCTCACGGTGTTCCAGATGCTGGGGCAGGTCTCCGGTGGCTATCTGGGCGACCGTTTCGACAAACGCTGGATCTGCGCGGTGTGCATGCTGGCCCACACCACCGGCCTGCTGCTGGTCACCTTCGCCACCACCTGGTGGATGGTGGTGGCGTTCGCAGTGTTCCACGGCCTGGCCTGGGGCTCCCGGGCACCGCTGATGGTGGCGCTGCGGGCCGACTACTTCGGGCCGAGATCCTTCGGCACGATCATGGGCTTCTCGTCGCTGATCGCCATGATCGGCATGTCGAGCGGGCCCCTGGTCGCCGGCTACCTGGCGGACGTGTCCGGCAACTACCGCTTCGGGCTCGCGCTGCTGGCGAGTCTGTCGCTGCTCGGCGCCTTCGCCTTTCTCGCGGCGACGCCGCCGAAACCGCCCGCCGCCCCTGGCGACGCCGCCGCCGGCCATGCCGCCGCTGCGCCGTGATATGCTCGATGTGGTTCGCGTCCGATCCGGGTTGCTGCAGTGCTCGCTGCGGCGCTCGCACCTTATGCCGGTTTTTCCACGCAACGATACAGAGGATTCGACGGTGATGACGAAGCCGCTCATGGCTGGTTCGATGGTGCTCGGTCTGCTGCTGCTCGGCGGCTGTGGCGGAGGCGGTGAGGCCGACGGCGATGGCGCGACCGGCGACGCTTCCGGCACCGCGAACGTGGTGAATTTCTACAACTGGTCGGACTACATCGACGAGCAGACCATTCCCGCGTTCGAGGCCGCGACCGGCATCGACGTCCGCTACGACGTCTACGACTCCAACGACGTGCTCGAAGGCAAGCTGCTCGCCGGCAACACCGGCTACGACATCGTCGTGCCCACCGGCAACTTCTTCGAGGTGCAGCGCAAGGCCGGCCTGTTCCAGCCCATCGACCGCAGCAGGTTGTCGAACTACGGCAATCTCGATCCGGACATCATGGCCAAGATCGAGCCCCTCGACCCCGGCAACCAGTACGCCATTCCCTACGCCTGGGGCACCAACGGTCTGGGCATCAATCTGACCGAGGTCCGTGCGCGCATCGACGACCCGCCGCTGGACTCCTGGGACCTGCTGTTCGATCCCCAGTACGCCAGCCGGCTCGCCGACTGCGGCATCACGCTGCTGGACGCGGCCGACGAGGTGAACGAGATCGCGCTGAACTACATCGGTCATCCGCCGGGTTCCGAGGACCCGGAGCACCTGCGGGCGGCCATGGACATGGTGGCGAAGATCCGCCCCTACGTGCGCTACTTCCACTCCTCACAGTACATCGACGATTTCGCCAACGGCGAGGTCTGCCTGGTGCTCGGCTGGTCCGGCGATCTCTATCAGGCCATCAACGACGCCGCCGAAGGGCTCGAGCTCGATTACGTGATCCCGAAGGAAGGCACCATCGTGTGGTTCGACCTGCTGGCCATTCCCGCGGACGCGCCCCACCCGGACAACGCCCACAGGCTCATCGACTTCCTGCTCCAGGGCGAGGTGGCGGCCCGGATCACCAACGCCATCTACTTCGCCAACGGCAACGCCGCTTCCTACGATCTGATCGACCCGGCCATCCGCAATGATCCGGCGATCTATCCCTCCGCCGAGGTGATGGCGCGGCTCTACCCGAATCCGGTGAAGCCCCAGGACTATGTGCGGATGCGCAACCGTCTGTGGACCCAGCTCAAGACCGGTCTCTGACACGATGACGAAGCCGCTGGTCCTCATCCCCTGCGACGTCAAGCAGGTCGGTATCCATCCGTTCCATGCCGTGGGCGAGAAGTACATCAACGCCGTCGCCCACGGCGCCGACGCCTGGCCGCTGCTGATTCCCGCCTTCGGCCCGGGTGAGGACCTCGACCCTCTCGACGGTCACATGGATCTCGACGCCCTGCTCGCCATGGCGGACGGCGTGTTTCTGCCCGGCAGCGTCAGCAACGTGGCGCCGCCCGAGTACGGTGCCGCGGACGATCCGGACATCCTCCACGACACCCAGCGGGATGCCCTGGCGCTGCCGCTGATCCGGCGGGCCATGGCGCTGGAGGTGCCGCTGTTCGCCGTGTGTCGGGGGCTGCAGGAGCTCAACGTCACCCTGGGCGGGACGCTGCATCCCCGGCTTTACGAGGTCGAGGGTCTCATGGACCATCGGGAGAACCCCGATGCCCCCCGGGCGGATCAGTATCTGCCGGCGCACCCGGTTCGGTTGCTCTCCGGTGGGCTGCTGGAACGTCTGCTCGGTACCGACGAGATCCAGGTCAACTCGCTGCACGGTCAGGGCATCCGTGAGCTGGCACCGGGGCTGGTGGCCGAAGGACTGGCGCCGGACGGGGTGGTGGAAGCGGTGAGCTGCCCGGCCCATCCGGCCTTCCTGCTCGGAGTTCAGTGGCATCCGGAGTGGCGCTACGCCGAGGATCCCAGCTCCGTCGCCCTGTTCCGCGCCTTCGGCGAGGCGGTCCGGGCGCGCCGGGCGGCCCGGATCTGACGAGGCGCCGGCGCGGTCCGTGCCGCGCCGGACGCGGTCACGCCGGCGGCTACTTGATCAGCCGCAGGGTGATCGGATAGCGGTAGGCCTCGCCCTGATTGGCTTTGATGGCAGCGATCACGGTGAACACCAGGGCCGCCAGGCCCACCAGCGGCAGCAGCAGCATGCCGATCAGCACCACCATCAGCACGAAGCACACCAGCACCGCCAGCGAGACGGTGATCTGAAAATTCAGCGACTCCTTGCCCTGATCGTCGACGAAGGGCATCTCGTCCTTCTTGATCTGCCAGACGATCAGCGGGCCGATCAGGTTGCCGAACGGTATGACGAACCCGACCAGAGCGGCGAGGTGGGCGAACATGCCCCACTGCCGGGCCTCGGGGCTGATGCCGCCGCCGGGCGGGGTGGGTTCCGTGGTCTGATCGGGATCGCTCATGGCCGCTCCTTGAATCCAATGACGGGTTCCGACCGAAGGTCTCACCGCATGGCTGTCGCGCGGGCCCGCGCGGCGGCGCACCGAGAGCCCCGGGGTCGGGAACGGAGACTGTCCCGGCACCCGGGCAATCTTGTCAAGGGCGTTGGCCGATCGGTCACCAGTTCAGTACCACGTACTGCTGCGCGTCGCCGGCCCGCACCAGCAGCACGGCCCGGTTGTTCTCGCTCTGCTCGATCTGCGCGTAGAACGCCTCGGCGCTGGTCACCGGCTGACGGTTCACCTCCAGGATCACCGCGCCCCGGGCGAGCCCGGCGCGTGCGGCGGCGGAGCCGCGTGCCACCTGGGTGACCACCACGCCTTCACCGGGCTCGATGCCGAGCTGGGCCGCCATCTGCGGCGTGGGGGTCTGAACCACCACGCCCAGCTCCCGGGCGGTGGAACCGTCGCTGCGGGCGACGAAGCCCGCATCCTTGAGCGCGCCGATGGTGACGTCCAGGGTGCGCCGTCGGCCATCCCGCAGGATCGTGACCGCCACGTCGCTGCCCGGCTCGGTGAGCGCCACGCGGTTGCGGAAGTCGCCGGTGTCGGTGACGGCTTCGCCCCGGTACCCGACGATGATGTCGCCGACCTCGAAGCCGGCGGCGGCCGCCGGGGAGTCGTCGGACACCTGGGCGACCAGAATGCCCTCGTTGCGGTCGAGGTCGAAGGACTCGGCCAGCTCCGGGGTCAGCGGCTGGATCGACACGCCGAGGAAGCCGCGGCTGACGTTGCCGCTGTCGATGAGCTGATCGGCGATGCTCTTCGCCAGGTCGATGGGAATGGCGAAGCCGATGCCCATGTAGCCGCCGCTGCGGCTGAAGATGGCGGTGTTCATGCCGACCACCTCGCCGTTCAGGTTCACCAGCGGCCCGCCGGAGTTGCCGGGGTTGATGGCGGCGTCGGTCTGGATGAAGTCCTCGTAGTCGTTGATGCCGATGCTGGTCCGGCCGGTGGCGCTGACCACGCCCACCGTCAGGGTCGAGCGCAGGCCGAAGGGGCTGCCGATGGCGACCACCCACTCGCCCACTTCGAGTTCGGAGGATCGGGCGAACTTCAGCGGCGTCACCTCGTCGGTGTCGATCTGGATGACCGCCACGTCGGATTGCGGGTCGGTGCCGGTGACTTCGGCGTCGAACTCCCGGCCGTCCTGGAAGCGCACCGTGATGCGGTCGGCGTCCTGCACCACGTGATTGTTGGTCATGATGTAGGCCGTGTCCGAGGTCAGACCGGAATCCGTGGCGAACACGAAGCCGGAACCCTGGCCGAACACCCGGTTGCCGCCGCCGGGGCCCTGGCGGGGGGCGCCGGGGAACTGGTCACCGAAGAAGCGGCGCAGGAAGTCGTCGGGCCCCATGGCCTGGCTCGCCTCCCGGGTCCCCTCCACCTGGATGAAGACCACCGACGGCGACACCGCACGGGCTACCGAGGCGAAGGCCTTGCCGGTCTCCCGCAGGCTCTCGATGGCGGCGGATTCGCTGGCATCGGCCGCCGCAGATGCGGCCGGTGGCGCCGCGACGGCGGCGGTGAACAGGAGCAACAGGGCGGTGAGCAGAGATGACGGTCGGTAATGCATGTCGGTCCTCTCGTTGTTCGAATGTCTCGATCTCTCCCCGATCGAAGCCTCCCTGATGAGCCCGTCCCGCGTCGGTCGGCAGCCAGCCGGCAGCCGCGCGCGACTGAACCGTTGGGCACAGGGCGGCGGGATAAGTTCCTCGTCAGTGCGGCCGGCACCGGCGTCGGGCACGCGCGGCGTCGGCCTGGCACCGGGGCCGTCAGCCGTAATCCGTCCGGCTCCGGCGGGCGCCGATCAGCATGGCCACGGTCACGCCGATCAGCACGGCCAGGATCAGCAGGGTGGCCAGAGCGTTGATCTCCGGCGACAGGCCGAGACGCACCTTGGAGAAGATCACCATGGGCAGAGTGGAGGCGCCGGGACCGGAGACGAAGCTCGCGATCACCAGATCGTCGATGGACAGCGTAAAGGCCAGCAGCCAGCCGGCGATCAGTGCCGGAGCGAGCAGCGGCACGGTCACCAGGAAGAACGTCCGCACCGGCCGGGCGCCCAGGTCCATGGCCGCCTCCTCCAGCGACGGGTCCAGCTGGGACAGCCGCGACTGCACCACCACCGCCACGTAGGCGGTGCAGAAGGTGATGTGGGCGATGGTGATGGTGGTGACGCCGCGGCCCGACGGCCAGCCGAACTGAGCTTCCAGGGCGATGAACAGCATCAGCAGCGACAGACCGGTGATCACCTCCGGAACCACCAGCGGCGCCGCCAGCATGCCGGAAAACACGGTGCGGCTGCGGAAGCGGCCGAAGCGCACCATGACGTAGCCGCCGAGCAGCCCCAGCACAGTCGCGATGCTGGCGGTCATCACCCCGATCTTCAGCGACAGCCACGCGGCGCCGAGGATCTGCTCGTCCGCCAGCAGCGCGGCATACCAGCGGGTGGAGAACCCCTGCCACACCATGACCCGCTCGCTGGCGTTGAACGAGTACACCACCAGCGTGACGATGGGCAGGTACAGAAACGCGTAGCCGAACAGCGCCAGGGTGATGAGGGTGAGGGGCCTACGCATCGCGTGTCTCCACCCCGACGTACCTCGTCACTGTAGGAGCGATCTCCAGATCGCGATTGCCGACAGGTTCGAATGGACTCGCGGTTTGCCGCAGGCAAACCGCCCAGCCGAACGAAGTTCGGCCGATCGCGATCTGGAGATCGCTCCTACGACGGTGTGGTGCGGGGCTACGCATCCGCTTCCCTCAGATCCCGCCGGTAGTTCTGCAGCAGGGCTATGGGCAGCACCAGGATCAGCAGCATCACGATCGCCACTGCCGAAGCGATGGGCCAGTCGCGGTTGGCGAAGAACTCGTTCCACAGCACCCGGCCGATCATGATGGAGTCGGGGCCGCCGAGCAGCTCCGGAATCACGAACTCGCCCACCGCGGGGATGAACACCAGCAGCGAGCCGGCGACGATGCCGGGCAGGGACAGCGGCAGGGTCACCTTCATGAACGCCTGCCAGGGGCGGCAGCCGAGGTCCATGGCGGCTTCCACCGTCGAGTAGTCCAGCCGCGCCAGCGCCGCGTACAGCGGCAGGATCATGAACGGCAGGTAGGAGTAGACGATGCCGACGTACACCGCGCCTTCCGTGTACAGCATGTTCAGCGGCGCGTCGATCACGCCCAGGCTCATCAGCGCGCCGTTGATCAGCCCGCCGCCCTGGAGCAGCACTTTCCAGGCGTACACGCGGATCAGGAACGAGGTCCAGAACGGCAGGATCACCAGCATCAGCAGCAGGAGCTGCAGGCGGCCCTTCGCTCTGGCGATGGCATAGGCGATGGGATAGCCGATCAGCAGGCACAGGATCGTCGACACCAGCGCGATGCGCAGTGACGTCAGGTAGCTCAGCAGATACAGCCGGTCGTCCAGCAGAAAGGCGTAGTTGGCCAGCGTCCCCTGGAGCGACCAGCCCCCATCCGCATCCGTGGAGATCAGCGGCGTGTAAGGCGGCTGGGCGATGATCGATTCGGCCAGCGAAATCTTCAGCACGAAGGCGAAGGGCAGCAGGAAGAACAGCGTCAGCCAGATCAGCGGCACGGCGTAGACCAGCCAGCGGCCGCGGCTCAGGCCCCGGCCGGTGGTGCCGGCGGTCTGCCCGGCCGCGTCGCCCGGCACGATCATGCGGGCAGCACCACCACGCTGTCCGGCGCCCAGGACAGCCACACCGTTTCGTCCCAGGTGAAGTCGGCATCGGTGGTGCGGCTGTGCATGGGCACGGTCACCTCGAGCGTCGGTCCGTCGCCGGCGGCGACGTGGTAGATGGAGTGGGCGCCCAGATAGGTGATCTCGTCGATGCGACCCTGCACCGCGTTGGTCGATGCCGCCGGCGCCTCGCGGGACAGCGTCATCTTCTCCGGGCGGATCGCCACCCAGACGGGGTGATCGGCGGCATGGGACGGTACCGGCCCGGCCAGGGCGAACTCGATGTCGGTGGCCACCGCCCGCAGCCGGTCAGGGGCGTCGCCGGCCTGGCATTCGAACAGGTTCACCGAACCGATGAAGCTGGCGACGAAGCGGCTGGCGGGGGCCTCGTAGATCTCCCGGGGCGTGCCGACCTGGTCGAAGCGGCCGTCGCGCATCACGGCGATGCGGCTCGACAGGTTCATCGCCTCTTCCTGGTCGTGGGTGACCAGCACGAAAGTGATCCCCACCTTCTCCTGGATCCGGGACAGCTCGAGCTGGGTCCGCTCCCGCAGCTTCTTGTCCAGCGCCGCCAGGGGCTCGTCGAGCAGCAGCAGCTTCGGACGCTTGACCAGCGCCCGGGCCAGGGCGACCCGCTGGCGCTGCCCGCCTGACAACGCGTCGGGCCGGCGTTTCGCGAAGCGGGCGAGTTCCACCATCTCCAGTACCTCGTCGACGCGCTCGGCGGTCTCGGCCTTGGGCACCCGGTCCTGGCGCAGGCCGAACGCCACGTTGTTCCAGACGTTCATGTGCGGGAACAGGGCGTAGGACTGGAACATCATGTTGACCGGCCGCTCGTAGGGCGGCGTCCGGGTCATGTCCTGGCCGTCGATGAAGATGCGCCCGGCGCTCGGCAGCTCGAGGCCGGCGAGCATGCGCAGCAGGGTGGTCTTGCCGCAGCCGGAGCCGCCGAGCAGGCTGAAGAATTCGCGCTCGTAGACGTCCAGGGACACGTCGTCCACGGCGACGAAATCGCCGAACCGCTTGGTCACCCCCTCGATGCGCAGAAAGGGCTCCGTGTCGCGGCGGTTCCAGGGCTGGTCGACGAAGGGGTCCAGAGCGTTCGGTGGCAAAGTACGGCCTCGTTTCCGGCTATCATAGGCGAGCGCGGCAGCGGCTGCGATACTCTCCGCGAGCGACGGCGGCAGATCCGGCCGGCAGCCCCGCACAGTCATTCACGCACCCGAACATTCGAGCGAACTCATGTCCACCAGCCTTGCCGATCTCCAGCGCCGCGACCGCGAGCATCATCTTCACCCCTTCACCGACTTCAAGGATCTCAGTCGGCGCGGCACCCGCGTCATCGTCCGGGGCGAAGGGGTCTACGTCTGGGACCACCAGGGCAACAAGCTGCTCGACGGCATGTCCGGGCTGTGGAACGTCAACGTCGGCTACGGCCGCCGCGAGCTGATCGAAGCGGCGACCCGTCAGCTCGAGACCCTGCCGTTCTACAACAGCTTCTTTCAGTGCACCACGATTCCGCCCATCGAGCTGGCGGAACGCCTGGCTTCGCTCACGGACAACCGTCTGTCCCACGTGTTCTTCGCAGGCTCCGGCTCCGAGGCCAACGATACCAACATCCGCCTGGTCCGCCGCTACTGGCAGCTCCTCGGTCAGCCGGATCGCAAGGTGATCATCAGCCGCACCAACGCGTATCACGGCAGCACCATCGGCGCCGCCAGCCTCGGCGGCATGAAGCCCATGCACGAGCAGGGCGGCCTGCCCATCCCGGACATCGTCCACGTCGATCAGCCCTATCACTTCGAATCCGGCGGCAACCTGTCGCCGGAAGACTTCGGCGTCGAGGTGGCGCGCCGGCTGGAGGAGAAGATCCGCGCGCTGGGGCCGGAGCGGGTGGCGGCCTTCATCGGCGAGCCCGTGCAGGGCGCCGGCGGTGTCATCATCCCGCCGGAGACCTACTGGCCCGAGGTCTCGCGGGTGTGCCGGGAACACGGCATTCTGCTCATCGCCGACGAGGTGATCACCGGCTTCGGCCGGCTCGGCCGCTGGTTCGGTCACGAGCGCATGGGTTTCGAGCCGGACCTGGTCACGTTCGCCAAAGGCGTCACCTCCGGCTACATCCCCCTGGGCGGCGTGATGGTGGGGCGCCGGGTGGCCGAGGTGTTGTCCAGCGACGGCGGCGAGTTCGCCCACGGCTACACCTATTCCGGTCATCCCGTGGCCTGTGCCGTGGCCCTGGCCAACCTGGACGTGATGGAGAAGGAGGCGCTGCCCGAGCGGGTCCTGAACGACATCGGCCCGTACTTCCGGGAGGGCTGGCTGGCGCTGGCCGACCGCCATCGCATCGTCGGCGAGGCGCGCATGTTCGGCTTCATGGGCGCGCTGGAGCTGGTCCGGGAGGGCCACACCCGGTTCGACAAGGCTCAGAAGGCGGGTGAACGCTGCCGGGACCTGTGCATCGAGCACGGCCTGGTGATGCGCGCCGTCGGCGACACCATGATCGTGGCGCCGCCGCTGGTCATCAGCCGTGCCGAGATCGACGAGCTGCTGGAAAAGGCCGACCGGGTGCTGACCGCTGCGGCGGCGGCGCTGGGGGCGTGACCATGGCCCGCCGGCAGCCGCAGGACCGGCGTTCGGAGCATCGACCTTGAGCCGCGACATGCATCCCAGCGTCGGCTTCGAGCAGTCCTGGTATCACGCCACGGCCCGGGGCGGACGCGACCGGCCGGCGCTGGAAGAGAACCTGAGGGTCGACGTGTGCGTGGTCGGCGCCGGCTACACGGGCCTGTCCGCCGCCCTCGAGCTCGCCGAGCGCGGCTACTCGGTGGCCGTTCTGGAAGGCTACCGGGTCGGCTCCGGCGCCAGCGGCCGCAACGGCGGCGTGCTCGGCATGGGGCAGCGCAAGGACCAGGACGAGCTCGAGTCCTGGCTCGGCGAGGACACCGCCCGCCGGCTGTGGCAGGTGGCGCTGGATGCCAACGCCCTGGTGCGTGACCGCGTCGAGCGCTACCGGATCGACTGCGAGCTCAAGGACGGCGAGCTGCACGCCGCCCACCGGGCCCGCCACGTCGCCGGCTACTGGGATTACGTCGACCACCTGGCTGAACGCTACGACTACCATCGCTGCCGCAAGATCGATGCCGACGAGATGGCCGAGATGCTCGGTATGCGCACCTATCACGGCGGCTATCTGGACCAGGGGGCCGGGCATCTGCACCCCCTCAATCTGGCGCTGGGCCTGGCCAG
>MRWG01000840.1_pt1 | contig 25000 bp, 25 predicted proteins | sample 1013341 | NCBI WGS metagenome assembly MRWG01 (sample SAMN06117577, study PRJNA244670) | biofilm metagenome | biome: Water; feature: Cathode Biofilm; material: Biofilm; isolation source: microbial consortium enriched at the cathode of a solar microbial fuel cell | place: USA: District of Columbia ... | reverse complement strand
CGGCGCTGATCTGGTTCGGGGTCGTGTTCTTCGTGCTGGGGGCGATGGGCAATGGCGGCACCATCGCCCAGCTCGGCTACCTCATGGAGATCTCCCCCGACGATCGCCGGCCGGCCTACAGCGGCTACTTCAATGCCATCGTCGCGCCGGCCGCGCTATCGCCGCTCGGCGGTGCGGCGCTCGTCGCCGGCGCCGGGCTCAACGCGGTCTTCGTGGCGAGCGCGACCGCAGCCGTCCTGCAGTTCCTCGCCGTTCGCCGCCTGCGTGGACTGGAGTGGAAGGAAGCTGGACCATGATCCGACGGGTCGGATGGGCCATCCGCCGCGCGATGACGCGCTCGTGGTGGCTCTGCAAGCTGTGGTACCGGATCCACGGCGTCCGCCTCGAGGGTCAGCCGACCGACCAAGTGTGGTATTTTGCCTATGGCGCCAACATGCACGACAGCGCCTTTCGCGAGCGCCGGCAGATGTCCCCCTTGGAGTGGCGGCCAGGGCGCGTCCAAGGCTACCGCCTGCGCATCAACCTCGAAGGCCGCCCGAAAGGTCACGCGGCGCCGGCCAACATCGCACCGGACCTGGAGGCCGAGGTCTGGGGCGTGCTCTACAGGATCACGCGCAAGGACCTCCTGTGGCTCGACTACACCGAGGGTGTGCCCAGCCGACGCTACCGCCACCTCTGGAGCGAGGCAGAGGACCGGCAGGGCAGCCGCATGTCCTGCGTGACCTACATCGCCGAGGGCAAGGAGACTGACGGCCAACCGTCGCTGCGCTACATCACGATGCTTCGCGAAGGCGCCCGCGCCCACAACCTGCCCGAGCACCGGGTGCGGCGACTTGAAGGAACGAGGTACGCCGAATGAAGAGCTAAATGAAGACATGCCGGCTCTTGGTCGACGCGACGGCATGCAGGTGGTCGCTGCGGGCAGCAGTAGCAACACACCTCCCAAGGCGGCGCCGACGACCGAAAGCGCTAACCAGCCCGAGTAGCGATGCCCCAGCACGGTGCACCAGCGGCCATACTTTCCCTCGGCGAACAGGAGCGGCAGTTCAACTGCCTCCCCGGCGGCGATATCCCTCTCCAACCTGACGATCTTGTGATGTCTTGTGACCAGCGGTTGGACGGCATTCGAAGCATAATCGCCGCATTGCATCTCTCGCGATCCCACGACCTGATGAAGGAGATTGCCATGTTGCGCTTGTCAGCGCCCGTGCTGGGCTTGCTAACGGCCCTGCTCGCACCCGGACTCGTCTTGGCGGCGACGCCGAACCGTGCCCAGGTGACCGGCGAGGTCATCGATACCTGGTGCTATCTCTCCGAGATCATGTACGCCGAAGGCAGCGCTCACCATCAGTGCGCCATCTGGTGCGCGGCCGGCGGTGTTCCCGTCGGTCTGCTGGCCGAGGGCGGCCAAGTCTATTTCATCGTCGGGTTCGAGGGGCGCACCACCACCCTTGCCGATCCCCGCCTACTCGAGATCCAGACCCACCGGATCACCGTCGACGGCAGCGTCTTCGAGCGCGACGGTCTTAAATACTTGGTGGTCAGCGAGGTGCTGAAGGACGAAGGAATCGTGAACCTGACCCACGAAGAGTACGGCATTCAGCCGTTCGGAGAGTGAGGCCATGCGCAGCGGAATCTTCGTCATCGGCTTTGCCGCCGCCTTCCTGATCGCCGGCAGTGCCCAGGCCGCAAACAGCTGGGGCCTGCCCAACGAGGAAATTGCGCGCTTCGAGGCCAAGGTCGTCGACGTGCTTTGCGAGCTGAACGGCGACTGCCCGGCCGATGGTGGCGCCGGCCGTCGCCAGCTCGGTCTGCTAACCGACGACGGTACCCTGGTCCTGCCGGTCAAGAACGCGACGCCCTTCAGCGGCACCCAGGTCGAGTTGCACTCGTTCCTGGGCAAGCGCGTGGTCGCGGACGGCCTCTTCATGACCAACCATGGCTACAAGCTCTTCGCCCTTCAGTTCGTGCGCGAGGCACCGGACGGCGAATGGCGCGGCGCCAACCGCTTTCTCAAGGCCTGGGCCGACGAGAACGGCCTGGCGGCGGAAGCCGATGAGACCGGGCAGTGGTTCCGCAATGACCCGCGCGTCAAGGCGCTCATCGAGAAGGAAGGCAAGCTCGGGCTGGGACCAGAAGCCGACAAGGCTTTTCTTGAGAACTAACATTTCTGCGGCGGCGTCATGGCGGCATGCTTTCGGCCGGGCAACCGCTTGACCCGCACACTCCTGTCGGAAAGCCGAAAGGCGCCCTTTGTCGAACCCAGCCGGTCATCAACAGCAGCGTTACGAAAGCGATCGTGCCGCTGCCGGACGACCACGTCGTCGTGACCGTCGAGGCTCGATGCCAAGCGACCGCGGAGCTGGCATGGCTGCTGGTTGCTTTCGTACGGGCGACCTGCATCACCTCTGTGGAGGTCGCTCCGTCTCGAGGTGGACGGGGAGCCAGGCCCAGAACAAGGAGAAAGCACAGGACAGTAGCCTGCCAACGCGAGGGCGCGGCGTGGCTACGCACTCCTCCATCGTGCCGGGCATGCCGTGTTGGCGTCACAGGTCCCTCAAGCCCACCATTGCTCTCCCGCTGACGTTAGTCAGCACGGAGTTTCTTTGGCGCTATCGACCCAGATCGAGGCGATCTGGCTCGGACACATTCGATTCGTCCCAGACGTCGCGCGCCTTCCTTTTCAACGGTGTCGGTGTGCTGATGGCTGCGACGGGATTGCTCTACCCAGTCTGGCAATGGTCGCCATGGCCACCAGCGCGACGAGGATCTTCATAGGCCCGCGCCAAGGCCGGCCACAATTGATCTTCGATGCGAGCCTGAGTGTCGGACGCCCGATTCTCAAGAGACGGCAACTCAGCTGACCGACATGTTCCCGATTCGAATGCAGAGAATGAGTTTGAGGAGGCCTGCCATGCGGCCGCCCTCCCACCCTCGGACCTGACCACGGATGGTAGGGTCCTCGCGGCAACTTGCTGAAAGCGCTACGATACGGCAAGCGAGAAGTGGCCCATGGGCCGCACTCTCATTCAGAGCTACCTAGGGAAATCGGCACGACGTCTGCAACGGCATCACCTACGATCAAGTAAGCGATCATTCCCGCTCTGCGATGCCCAGGCACAGCGCAGTACAGGTCGTACTCCCCTTTTTCGAACACCAGCGGCAGTTCGACTGCCTCACCTGGCCCCAATAGTCGCGTTTGGTAGATCTCAGCGAAGGTGCCGGCTTTTGTCACTGTCAGGTTATGTCGAAGCGTACCCTCATTGACGGCCCGGACCCGTACAATTCCGCTACCGATCCTGACGGTGTCGATTTCGATCGACCATTCGCTGAGCAAAACCCTGAGGCTGCCGTCGTTCAACGTAGCATTGCCATGTGCGTGAACGAGAGGCGACGACGTAAAACCTATTATCGATGCCAGCAGAAGAGCCCGAAAAGCCGAAGACCAGTGACCCATGGATTGTCCTCCCGCCATCAGCTTCTACAGCTGCCATATTGGCGATAACCTGCCGCCCTCAGAATGACCTGCCTCTGACGCCCGAAGACAGTCCGGCCCGGTGACCCTGATAGCCGGCCCTCCCTCTGAGGGAAGGCGCCCGGACTTATCGATCCTGACGGAGTGCCCCCGGGTTCATCTCGGCACCGGTGCGCCGGACTTCCCTCATCGGCATTCGAATTCGGATGTAGCACCGCCTCAAATTATTCATATGTACTATAACAGGTCTCTGATGTGTCGCTATACTTTCTGCGACGGCAATATCACTCGAGCATCTTTGCAGACATTTCGGGCTCCCGGCCGATCACGCCATCCCGAAGTCACCACTTGCATTCACCATAGGGGGACGTCGGCTTCGGTGACTGCCGACCGAAGCGATCAGAGTCGCAACGACCTAGGAAGGACCTGGCTCACCCTTGAGGAGTGCCTGCCTGGCACCGTTGGCAAGATCGATAGCGCGAAAGTGCAGATGACTGCCCCCGGTCAACAGGCGAAGGCAGCCGATGCCATACGAGCCGCCGGCTACACGGCGGTCGCGATCGAGCACTGAACCGGCCGGCGTCCCTTGCTCACCAGGGGCCAGTCGGCACCATCTGGCCCACCTTCTTGCCTTTCCGCGCGTGCAGTGTGGTGATGTTGCTATGACAAACCTCGTTGAAGAACTATGTCGGCACAGCGCCTGATGGGGAGACCGGAGCAGCAAAGCACAAGTCTCGGCCGAGCTGGCCGCCCCCAAGCCGATTCATAGACGCAGCGGCAGGCCGAGGCCGGCCCTGTCACCGGCCGCAACATAGGGACAGTCAACACGGCGTCGATCCCGCGGCGCCTCGCCAATCGACCACCGACAGATTAGGACCTTCCTTGCCGGGCAATGAGCCCAGGGGCCCCAATACGGTGCCGCAGACCGGATCCGTCAGAGCAAAGCTAGGTCTCCGGTGCGGCGCCGACCCTGTCGCGCCAGCCCGGCCAGCAGGAGTGGAACACCCGGCAGGCGTCCTCGTGGGTCGGCGTGCCGCTGGCACGCCGCTGGCGCGTCGAGTTCCTTATGCTTGTCACCAACTGCCGGACCCGCGACATTCCGACGCGCCTACACCTCCGGATTATTTGCACTCAATCGAGATCTTACAGTTTGCGCCGGCCATCGCCGATGAGGCCTCAACGTTGACATCGCCTTCACAAAAAAGTTGGCTCAAAGGGCCTTGACGTTCACCCCCTTTTAACCAGATATAGGCGAGATTGTCTCGGCAGCTCAGACAGTTGTAAGTTTGAGAGATGTCCGAGTGAGACGGAAAGAGAACCCATCATCTCGCAACGGCGGAAACTCCATCTGCCAGTACCTACAGTAAGGGTCCCAGTTTTGGCGGTGATCGGTGTGATTGAAGGTCTGATGAGATGGGCGCGAGTAACGGCCAACGTGCTGGCGTTGTTCGTTGCCCTGACTATGGCTCTTGATCTGCATCCAGCGCACGCCCAAGCGTCTGGCGACACCCCCGCTCACAGCCATTTTGGCGCCACTTGCGATACTCCCGACTCCGAAAAAGCGCCCTCGCACGACAAAGAGGCCACCTCGAGTACCTATGCCGACTGTGTGCATCACTGCCCGTCGTTGCATCGAGCGGCAACAGCGCACCGCTTAATGCACGACTCTGGCACACCCGCAATGGCGTATGGAGAGTCGTATAGACAGACGTTCAGCGCCTTCGATCCTCCCCCTCCTCGAGTACCTTCCTGAATCCCTGACGCGTTCCTGATCGCACCAAACGATGAGGCCGGAACCGGCCTCGGTTTGAGAGCACGAGCGCGTCTGATTTCACGTAAGCAGAGCGGATCACCATCGGACGGCAAGAGTCCCGTGGCAAGGCAGTGCTGGCCTCTCGCCCGCCGTGTTCGGCGGTTCGTTGGCCCCGTTCAGTAACTTGGATCCTCTAGCGACCGATCGTTGACAGGCCTCTTGGTCTGTCAAGAGCGGTTAGTTCGACCCGGTACCAGATCATCATCCTTCAGGGCGGTAACGGACCATCGGTGCGATCGCGCCACCACCTTGACTTTAGGAGTTCACCTAATGCCTGTTCAGTTTTCTAAGCCTTTCTTCGCAGCTGTCGCCGCGACCGCATTGTTCGCCGCCGGGCCTGCGCTGGCCGCCGGCTCCCACTCGGGTGGGCATGCCGGTGACCAAACCGAATCCAGCCACGGCCACTCCGCTGCCCTGGCCTTCGGCGCGCCCGGCGAAGCCTCCGAAGCCAACCGAACCATCGAGATCGTCATGGGCGACAACTACTTTGAGCCTGAGAACCTCAAAATCCGGGCCGGAGAGACGATCCGCTTTGTCGTGAAGAACGAAGGGGAGTTTCTGCATGAGTTCAACCTGGGAACCGCCGCCATGCATGCGGAGCACCAGGAGGAGATGATGGCCATGATGGAGAGCGGCATGATGACCGCGACGGGAATGAACCATGACATGCCGAACATGGATCACTCTTCCATGGATATGTCGGGCCACATCCACGACGACCCGAACAGTATCCTGGTCGAGCCCGGCAAAACCCAGGAATTGGTCTGGAAGTTCGCCGCCACCACGGATCTGGAGTTCGCCTGCAACGTGCCCGGCCACTATGATTCCGGCATGATGGGCGAAATCGAGTTCGTCAAGCCCGGCGCGGCGGACAGTTGAGCCAGGCAAGGAAGAGGGAACACACGACCATGGACAATCAGCATCCAAGCTCTCTTGGACGAACTGTCTTGAGGTTCTTGGCAATCGTGGGGGTCGCGTCGGCGCTGTTCGGCGCGCTCCCCACCCTTGCGGGGACCTATAACCTGACGATTGGCTCGACCACGATTAACGTTTCCGGCAGTGACCGCGCCGCGCTCACCATCAACGGCACGGTGCCGGGACCAACTTTGCGGTTCAAGGAGGGCGAGGATCTGGTCATCAACGTGACCAATACCCTTGATGAGGACACCTCTATCCACTGGCACGGATTGATCGTGCCGTTCACCGAGGATGGCGTGCCCGGCATCAGCTTCGCCGGCATCAAGCCCGGCACCACCCATACCTACCGCTTCCCGGCGCAGCAGAGCGGCACCTACTGGTTCCACAGCCACTCCGGCCTGCAGGAGCAGTCCGGCGTCTACGGCTCCATCGTGATCGAGCCGCAGGGCCGCGAACCCTTCCGATACGACCGGGACTATGTCGTGGTGCTCTCAGACTGGAACGACACGAGGCCAGAGAAGATCCTGGCCAATCTCAAGAAGCAGTCGGACTACTATAATTATAACCAACGCACCCTCCTGTCGTTCTTCGACGAGGCCGCCGAGAAGGGATTCAATGCCGCCCTGGCGGACCGGATGGATTGGGGCGATATGCGCATGGCGCCGACCGATATCGCCGACATCAGCGGCTACACCTTTCTCGTCAATGGTAAGAACGCCGAGCAGAACTGGACGGGCCTCTTCGAGCCCGGGGAGCGGGTGCGGCTGCGCTTCATCAACGCTTCCGCGATGACTTACTTCGACGTGCGCATTCCCGGGCTCGAGATGACGGTGGTGCAGGCCGATGGCAACAATGTGCAGCCGGTGAAGGTGGACGAGTTCCGCATCGCCGTGGCGGAAACCTACGACGTCATCGTGCGGCCAGCCGACGACCAGGCCTACAGCATCGTGGCGGAACCGCTGGAGCGCGACGGCATGGCCCGGGCCACACTTGCCCCGCGAGAGGGCATGGTCGCCCCGATCCCTGATCAGCGCGAGCGTCCCCTGCTCACCATGGCCGACATGGGCCACGGCGGCATGAGCGGCATGGACCACGGCAACATGGCCAGGATGGACCACAGTCAGATGCAGCAGAGCGAAGAGCCGCCAGCGACCGAGCAACCGACGCCGGAGATGGATCACGCCGCCATGGGCCACGCGATGCCGCAGGCGCCAGCGCCGGCTCCCACCCAGCGGCCGATGTCCGAGATGGACCACGCCGCCATGGGCCATGGAGCACCGCCCGAGGCGACCGAGCAGCAGTCTAGCGGGATGGATCACGCGGCCATGGGCCATACCATGCCGCAGGCCGAAGAGTCCGCGCCAGCTCAGCAGCCGATGTCCGGGATGGACCACGCCGCGATGGGCCAAGCAATGCCGGCGACGTCGGGAGATGCGCAGGACCCCTTCTACGCACCCGGCAGCGGCCTCATGCCCAAGGCGGCCAATGGCGGCAAGTTCCTCTCCTATGCCGATTTGAAGGCGCAGCGGCCACTCTATGAAGAGCGCGAACCGACGCGGGAGATCGAGATCCGGCTGACCGGGAACATGGAACGCTACATCTGGTCGATTAACGACAAGAAGTACTCGGAAGCGGAGCCGATACGCCTTAAGTACGGCGAACGCGTGCGCTTCAAGTTCGTCAACGAGACCATGATGACCCACCCGATGCACCTGCACGGCATGTGGACCATTCTCGACAACGGCAACGGCAAGTGGAACCCCATCAAGCACACTGTCAGCATCGCGCCGGGTACCACAGTCTTCGCGGAAGTCGAAGTCGATGCACCCGGCCAGTGGGCATTCCACTGCCACCTCATGTACCACATGGCCACCGGAATGTTCCGAATGGTCGTCGTCGAAGGCGGGCCGCAGTCGGCCAGCGTGAACTAAGGAACAGACCGATGTTATTCTTTGCGATCGGGGGCCGCCTGGTGACGGCGGCCCTGGGCGGGGTGCTCGCCGTGGGCATACTTTTGTCGTCCGCTGCCGCAGCCGAGCTGGACGACCAGATCTATACCTTCTTTCAGCTAGATCAGAACGAATATCGCCTGAGCGACGAGGGAGATCATGCCTATGCCTGGGATGCCCAGGGCTGGATCGGCACCGATTACGACAAACTCTTTCTCAAGAGCGAGGGCGAGCAGCCGCTGGACGGCCCGCTCGAGGAAGCGGAGGTGCAGCTGCTCTACAGCCGCCTGATCTCCGACTTCTTCGATGCGCAGGTCGGCGTGCGCTACGATTTCGAGCCAGACCCAGAGCGGGCCTATGCGGTGCTCGGCCTGCAGGGCCTGGCGCCGCAGTTCTTCGAAATCGATACCGCCCTCTTCGTCAGCGAGAAGGGCGACGTGTCGGCCCGCTTCGAAGCGGAGTACGAGCTGCTCATCACCCAGCGCCTGGTGCTGCAGCCGCTGGCGGAGCTGAACGTCGGAGTACAGGAAGTGGAGGAACTCGGGCTCGGCTCGGGCCCGACCGACATCGAGTTGGGCCTCCGGCTGCGCTACGAGATCACGCGGGAGTTCGCGCCCTACATCGGCGTGCACTACGAGCGTGATCTCTTCGACACCGCCGACTTCACGCGGGACGAAGGCGGAGAGGTCGACGCGGTTTCCCTAGTCGCCGGCATTCGGATCTTCTTTTAGCGGCGGCGGCATCATGAAGCCACGACAGGACGCGGATGCCGTAGAGACCGGCCACTCGGACAGCGGATGGCGCGCTAGTATCTGCGGCATCGGCACGGTCACTCTCAGTATCCGCCTCCTGTCACCTTCTCGCGAGTTAGCCGACCATGGATCCCACACTCCTGCGGCCAGCAAGTATCGAGACAATAGATCCGCCACAATGCGGACACACGAGAGTTCGAACACAGGGGGAGACGTAGAGGGCGGTCCAACAAGGTGATTTCAGTGAACGATACCTCCGCACTACATGATGCTGGGCATTCCCTCGGCCTCTGGCTCTTCAGCGGTACGACGCCCTGGTTCGAGTTCGTACTCCATGCCGTCCTGGTGGGCATGCCATTGGCGCTTGTCTTGGTGATTGTTACGTGGCTCTACCGACTTTTTCGACATGTCGCCAGAAAGCGCCAGGACCGGGCGCCGAGTGCCTCATCTCCATCCTCTTCACGTGCCGCCCCAACTGGCGTCTTCCGGTACATTCTGAGGCACACACGGCGGAGTCAGTTTTTCCTGCTCGCTACCGCTCTGGTCGCCCTGCCCCTGCTGTACGCCGGCCTGGAGCTCCCAAAGCTGATCATCAATAATGCGATCTCCTCTGGTCACTTCCCCCTTGACTTTCTGACCCTATCCCTCTCGCAGACCACCTATCTTTTCCTGCTTTCAACACTCTATCTGGCCGTCATCCTGGTCAACGGTTCCCTGAAGTATGCCATCAACCTTCACAAGGGCCGAGTCGCCGAGTCCCTGCTGCAGCGTCTACGTCTGACGATCTATCGGCACTGGCGGCGCGATTCGTCACACGACGACCGCAGCGCAGTGATACCGATGCTGGTGCAGGAGGTCGAGCCGATTGGAGGATTCGCGGGTGATGCCTTTGTGCTGCCCTTGTTTCAAGGCGGTACCTTCCTGACCATTCTCCTGTTCATGCTTCTTCAGGATCCCGTGCTGGGTGCCGCGGCAATTACCCTGTTGCCAGTGCAACTTGCGCTGATCCCGCGACTGCAGCGGCACATAAATGATCTTGCCAGGCGGCGGGCTTATGAGATGCGCGGCCTCGGCAGTGCAATCGGTCGAGAGATCGCGTCCCAGTCGGACGAAGCCGGCGAAAGCCGGCGTCACATCGCGGGTACGGTGCGTCGGCTTGCGGCGGTTCGCTTCGAAATCTACCGAAAGAAGTTCTTCATGAAGGGCTTGAACAACTTTATCACGCAACTGACGCCCTTCTTCTTCTATACGGTCGGTGGCTACCTCGTGATCGAGGATCGGCTGTCGTTCGGCGCCCTTGTTGCCGTCCTTGCGGCCCACAAGGACTTCTCCGCGCCTTTGAAGGAACTTCTCAGATACTACCAGACCATGGAGGACGTGCGCGTGCGTTTTCACGAGACCCAGCAGTTCCTGTTGGAGCGCACAGCTCGGCGCATCTCACAGTGGCGCTCTCCAAGCCCCGGCAAGCGGTTGGCGCCGGCCCCGCTCCGAAGCCGTTCGCAGTATGCGATGGCGCATGACCTACCGGCCGCTGCTCAGAGCCTCACGGCGCTGCAACGAGAAAGGACTCTTCAGCCATGCAGGGCGCAGCACCATCCGCCTTAACAGCCGCTGCGATGCCGGACGCCTTGCCCTTCATTGCCAATAAGAAATCTCCAAGGAGTTGAACGTCATGGGTAGGAAACGGGCACCTCGGCTCTTGTCGCTGCTAGTTGCGCTATCCTCCGCACTCGTCGCTGCAGTGCCCGTGAGAGCGGACCAGCCTCCGGATCACCACGGTCGCGTGATCGTGGAAAACGTGTGGGTTACCCCCGCGAACGAGGCTGGGCAGACCGTACTTCGTCTGCGTATTCTGAACGAGACCCATAGTCCCATGCACCTCTTGGGCGTGGCGGCACCGGTTGCCACGGGCTCCCAAATTATCGGGCGAATCAGCGACCACCAGACAGCGCGCCTTGGCTCGATCGGCATCCGGCCGGATGGCGCGCTTGACCTCACGACAAGTCACCTATGGATCGAATTCGGGCCGCTATCTCGGGAAACTAGGGAGGGCGACTATATTCCGATCGAACTTGTCTTTGTGCGCGGAAAGATACACGCGGACGCGCATGTGCATGGCGCCGACGGGTAATAGCGAGACAGCGCTGCACGAGCCTTTGCGAGTCCCAGCCATAGGCGCTCAGCTGTGGTATTGTAGTCAAGGTAGGATGCCTCGACGTTGGCGCGCGCCTCCGAGAGGGAACGAAGGGGCGTTTTCTTGACGGCGGAAGAGTGCTGAAGCTACTTAATTTCATGCGCTGTCTCCTGTACATTCCTAGGCGTCACGCACACCGGACGAATTGTCCGGCCAATGCCGAGATATGAGACATGCTCTTCATATTCGAGCCCCAAAATGCGGGCACGCACATCTCAGCGGTCGTGCCGTTTCTGTTACTGTCAGACTATACCGCTATCTCTTCTGGGCGACATGAATCGGCCTGGTTCGCTCATCACCCTCCGCCATCTTGAAACCGCAATGCTTTTGGGAGCTTCCGCGGCGATCTCCCGGGAGCCCGAGTGCTGAGAACGACGACGTTCCAAATCGTTCAGTTGACAGCCGCCAGGACGATGGTTGTCATCGGGGTCGATCGGGCAATGCTCGATCCAACGGCAGCACGCTGGGGACCAGGAGCGTAGGAGCCGGCTAAGATACGGGCATGTGGAGACACCACCTTGGACTTGTTACAGGCGATCATTCTAGGTCTGGTCGAAGGCGTCACCGAGTTTCTCCCTATCTCCTCTACCGGTCATCTGATCGTGATCAGCGGCTGGCTGAGCATGGATCGGACGGAGACGCAGACGGCCTTTGAAATCATTATTCAGTTGGCTGCGATTCTCGCGGTGATCGCCAACTATGGCGGCAAGTTCACGCCATCACACATCGGCCTCTGGCAGAAAATTGGGTTGGCATTTATTCCCATTGGCGGAGTGGGCTTCCTGCTTGGCGACATGATCGAGGCCCTGTTCTCGGTGCCGGTGGTAGCCACAACCTTCATAGCCGGCGGAATTGTACTATTGGTGGTCGAGCGTCTCTACAAAGCAGAACACGCCCATGTCACCTGCGTCGAGGATCTGAGCTGGAGGCAGGCCGCCTGGATCGGAGTCGCGCAAGTGTTCGCGCTGGTGCCCGGCACAAGTCGCGCCGGCGCGACCATCGTTGGTGCCCTGCTGGTGGGCCTGGACCGCAAGGCCAGCGCCGAGTTCTCCTTCCTGCTGGCGCTTCCTGTGATGACCGCCACAACGGGCTATGAACTGATCAAGCATTACCAAGACTTCACAGATGAGGGCCTGGTGGTGTTGGGGGCAGGCTTCGTTACCGCCTTCATTGTCGCCCGCCTCACCATGAGGTGGTTCATCCGGTTTCTCGCGAGCTTTACCTTTGTTGCATTCGGCGTCTATCGCATCCTGTTGGGACTAGCGCTCCTGATATGGTTCGCGTGAGCCGTCGTTGTTTGCGTGCGCTTCGTGCTTTATTGCGCGCTTGCCGAAGGTCACATGCAGGTGCACCGTGCATTCAAGATCGTACTTCCCCCACTTGAGTGGCACGAAAGTGAGGTCCTTCATGCTTCCCTCTCTGATGGCGAAGGGCTCGAGATGCGGCATCAGTGCCACTTGGTAGTTTGGCAAGAGCTTATGGCGACAGCGTGCAGGCACGGCGCTTGGGCTCGCGTGTCCTAGCCAACGATTACTGTGCCAAGCATTCCCGCCCGTTCATGGGGGAGGCAAATGTATTGATAGACTCGAGGCTGGTTGAAGGTGTAGCGGAACCACTTCCTGCGCGTCACCCAACCCGAATCAAACGGTTGGGCGCCAGCGGGCAACTCTATGTTTCTTGAACTGGGCGCGCGTGCAGGATCGGCGGTCACCGTGTGGGGAACGACTCCGACGTTTCGCCACTCAACCGTATCGCCCGCTTTGATGGTGATTTCCGTCGGAACGAACCGGAGGCTGTCGTTCATTTTGACGACTATGATGTTTCCCACCTCCATTTCTCGCGCGCGCTGTTCGGGGTCTTCCGGGACTTGTGGCCGCAGATTTAGCCACAGGACCACTGCGATCCAAAAGACCACTTGAGCACCAAGAACGGCGGCAATCGTTATGCGGACGAGTCTTTTCACTTCATTCTTCTCATCCGTCAGCGCCGGGAAGAGTTATCTCGACAGCTGGCACGCAGCCAGCGCGGAGAACCGTCAAGGCAATGGAATCGTTGCGCGGCATCGTGTTTTCATCCCGATCTATGCCAACGCAAAAGGCCGGCCGCTTACTAGTCGGCAGCAGAGCCAACGGCTCGCAGGATGCCGCGGTCATCCACTCCATGCCCGCGCAGAGCGTCCGGATCATGCCATAGGGCCACAGCAAGAGATCCGAATGGAAGCCGCACTTCCGAAGGCAATGGCAATCTGCGACGAAGCCAGGTACGCTTCACTTCTCCTCGATCCGCCTTCTGTACCTTCGGCCGTACAGAACAACCGAGATCGTGACGGCGTCGGCGACCAGCAGGGGCCGACAGAGATACGCCCGCGCAAATCCGCCGTCCCCGATCCTGAGAGCAGCGTCATGACGGCGACGGCGTTGATAATGACGAGCCGGGCAATCGCTAGCATCGTAACGAGTCCCCATTACGTCGACATGCTTTGAGTACTCTCGCTCACGAGCCTGTGACGACGGCGTTCGCCGACTTCTCGGCAGCGATCCGGATTGATTCTGTAGGGCGCCCGCCCAATGGAGCCGGCCGCCCGCATTAAGCCAAGCCAACGTGCGGTAGCAGACCTCCTTCAAAGGTCACCATGCACAGAGGCCCGACCGGGAAGCCTGGCGTCCTCTCTCGTGGCTTCGGCTGCCTTGCGGGCCGTCATCCACTCCCGCAAAAGGACGGCGAGCACGGTGATGACGCCGACGGCAGCCACATAGACGCGAACCGGCTCGAAGTAAGTGAGCAGCAGCTCGCCTCCGAACAGCAGGAGAAGAACCTTGTTGCAGACCGGGCACGCGATACCGAGGAATCCGAGCACACTACCAGCCCCTGCCGCCTTCACCGAGCAGGCGGGTCTGCGGATCGCGACGTAGGCACCCAGCAGCAGCGAAAGCGTCGCCAAGAGCCCAACCTCCCAGCCCCCGGCCGGCGTCATGCGAATGAAGAAGGGATTATCCCACAGCGCGGAGACCGTCCCGAGCCCGGCGAAGCTGGCGGCTGCCACAGCGGTCCCCTTTAAGAGTCTCTTGGTGCGATCGGCTCCGGCTATCTCGCTCATCATGACCCACCTATCCCTTGGCGCCTCGTTGTCGCTCCTTGCACCGCCGCCTTGCCCGGCAAGCCTCCGGTTCTCTGTCCAGGCGATGGTGCGGCAGGGCGGGCGCGGATGTAATGCCGCAAGAACTCGAGCGCTTCCGGTGAATCCCACTCCGCCGCCCCGACAATATAGCCGACCACCAGCCTGTCCTGATCGATGAGGTAAGTGATAGGAAGGCCATAAAGGGGAAATGCTTCTTGCATGCGTCCAGTGAAGTCATGATAGACATTGAGGTTCTCCAGCCCCAGGCGCCTTACGAATGAAACCGGCACGTCAATCTGCGCTTCGTCGATCGACAAGGCAATGACTGCAAAAGCTTCGCTCCTTAGGAATTCTTGGAGGCGGTCGAGTGCGGGGAGCTCGTCGACGCAAGGCGGGCACCAGGTCGCCCAAAAGTTCAGCAGAACCAACTTCCCGCGGAAGCGGTCAAGATTGAGGAGACTGCCATCCTCGGCCAGGATCGGCGCCAAAGATGCGCCTCGCAACGGCCTGAGATGTACGAATTGATTTCGACTGTTCCGGAGGTCGGTGGGATGATCGTTCCCATGAGCAAGGCCCTCGAGCGAGGTGAACCCCATAAGAATTACGATGGCCAGAAGACCGATGACCCCTCCTCTCGCCGGCGCCACTTGTCGTCTCACAATGCCGGCTCGGGTCCGTCGCAATTTTGACGGATCTCGTGGCCAACGAACCAGTCGCTTAGGCGCAGCTTTCACCATCTCCTATGTCTCACTGCTTCACCTCGCGCAATGACTTGATCATGGGGAAGATGTTGTTATCGAGCAGCTCAGCGGAAAGTGCACCGGCATGGCGATACCGGATCATGCCGGCTTGATCAATGATGAAGGTCTCCGGAATCCCAGCGGCACCCCAGGCGGCGGTAATCCGTCCCCTCTCGTCTGCCCCAATGGCAATATAAGGATTACCGCGGTCGGCGAGCCATTTTGCGGCATCGGATGGCTTGTCCTTATAGTTGATCCCATAGATCGGAGCGACACCGGCTTCGGCGATGCGCATCAGGAGTGGGTGCTCGGTTCGGCAAGGAAAGCACCAGGACGCAAATACGTTCACCAAGACAACCTGTCCGCCACGGAGGTCGGTACTTGAGAACCCCGGCACCTCCGAGCCCTCAACCGGGGGCAAATCAAAATCCGGGATCGGATCATTGATCACCATCAACGGAAGCTCGGGTCGACCGTTATCGGATTCCAGCTGCCAGAGAAATACGCGGCAACGATGAGGAATGCCGGAACGGATGCAAAGTGGATGATACTCCGTAGCGCCATGAATCGTTCAGCTCCAAACAGGTCTCAATCTGCCGGGCCGCGTTGAGAGACTTTTTGTCGCCCCGTCGGACGGTCTCTGGCATGCACTGTCAAGTAGACGCCGAGCAGAATCAGCGGGACTGTCAGGACTTGACCCAGCGAATAAGGGCCGAGCACGAGACCAAGCTGAGCGTCAGGCTCACGCACGAACTCGACAAAGAAGCGGGCGAAGCCGTAGCCGGTCAGGAAAATGCCGGTCAGCAGACCGGGACTGCGATAAACGCCGGGACGGTGGGCCAGAATGGCCGACAGAACGAAGAGCAAAAGGCCCTCGAAGAAAGCCTCGTAGAGCTGGCTCGGGTGGCGCGGCATCGGGCCACCGTTGGGAAAGACCATCGCCCACGGCAGGTCCGTGGACCGACCGTAAAGCTCACCGTTGATAAAGTTGGCGATCCGTCCGAAGAACAGGCCAATAGGCGCGGCGCAGGCGATCAGGTCGCCGAAGGCCAGGACCGGGAGGCCTCGCTGTCTCGCGAACAGCCAAGTCGCGCTGACCACGCCCAGGAGGCCGCCATGGAACGACATGCCGCCGCGCCAGATCACGAATATTTGAAGCGGATCGGCAAGGTACCGGTCGGGGTTGTAGAAGAGGACGTAGCCCAGCCGGCCGCCCAAGACGATGCCGAGGGTCGCCCACAAAACGAAGTCGCCCAGGTGCTCGACCGTAACGGGAGACGCCCACCGCCGGCTGAGATGTGTCACATACCACCAACCGAGCAGGATGCCGGCGATGTAGGCGACTGCGTACCAGCGAATCGCCAGCGGTCCGATCTGAACGGCGACAGGATCGATGTCCGGAAATGGAAGATTTAGCACGTGCGTTATCTCCTTCCGAATTTGCGAGATGTTTCACCGAAGCGGCGCAGAGCGACGGACGCCACCATGGCGAGCCCCGCCATTGCGAGGACGATCCCCTCCCCGTATCGGCTGTAAGGCGTGCCGGCGGGGAGTGCGGCCGGCAACACCGCATCGAGGACGGCGGTCTCGCCGAGCCCCAGGCGCGCCGTCACGCGGCCCAGCGGATCGACGACCGCCGAGATGCCGGTGTTTGCCGCGCGGACGAGCGGCAGGCCCTGCTCCACCGCCCGGGTTCGCGCCATCTGGAAGTGCTGGTACGGTCCGCTCGACCGCCCGAACCAAGCGTCGTTGGTGATGTTCAGCAGCCACTGCGGCCGGGCACCGTTGTCGCGCGGGGTCCAGCCCACGAAGATTGCCTCGTAGCAGACGAGCGGCTGGAACGGCGGCACGCCCGGCAGGACGACTGTCTCCGGCCCCGGACCGGGGGCGAAGTCGCCGCGGCCTTCCGTGAGTTTCTTGAACGGCAGGAGGGCCCTCAGCGGCACGTATTCGCCGAACGGAACCAGGCGGACCTTGTCGTAGGTGGCGAGCAACTCCCCGGTATCGGAAATTGCCAGGAGGCTGTTGCGCGCCTCCCGCTCTGCGCGGGCGTCCTCCGGGAAGCGCACGGAGCCGGTGAGCAGGACGCCACTCTTCGGTATGGCAGCCGCGACTGCGGCGCGGCCATCCGCATCATTCGCCAATGCAAGCGGAAGCGCCGTCTCGGGCCAGATCTGGACCGTGATATCGGCGGGGCGATCAGCAGTCGACATGGACAGATAGCGCTGCACGATGCGGCCCCGCTCCGCCGGCTGCCATTTCAATGCTTGCGGGACGTTGCCCTGAACGACCCGGAGGCGGAGGCCTTGGTCACCTGGCGTTGGCACGGCTTGAAGCCTGAGCTCGCCAGCAAGCCAGTGCCCAGCGGGGAGCAGGACAAGCAACCAGATCGGCAGCCACCGCAAGGCCCCGTGGCGCGAGGGTGCGGATCCCCAGACCGCGGCGGGAGCTGCAGCGGCCAGCACGGTGGCCAAGCTCAGTCCGTAGGTGCCGACGAGAGCCGCCCCCTGCAGCGTCTGATCGGATACCGTCCAGACATAGCCGACGAGATTCCAGGGGAACCCGGTCAGGACGTTGCCGCGCAGCCATTCTGTGGCAGTCCACGCGACGGCGAGAGATACGAGCTCGCCAACTCCGAGGCGTGACAGAAACCGCGCGACGAGCGCAGCAAGCGCCGGGAACAGGGCCAGAAAAGCGGAAAGCCCTATCACGGCCGGAACAGCCATCCACCCGTAGCGAGCAGCATCGACCCAAAAGCTGTTCCCAATCCAGTATAGTCCGGCCAGGAAATATCCGAAACCGAAGGCCCAACCGGCAGAAAGGGCTCCGGCCGTGCTCCTGCTCTCTCGGACGGCCAGCAACAGTCCCGAGAAGCCGAGCAGGAGCGCTGGCAGTGCATAAACGGGGGGCAGAGCTGCTGCGGTCACCGCACCAAGCAAAGGCAGAAGAGCAAACCTGGCGCCCGGCGAAGACCAAAAAGTCGAAGGGGCGCGCGGGCGCGGTGCGAAACGCCGTTGCTGACGCGGGCCAAAGAGACCGCGAGCCCGAAGGGAGCTTGCCGCCTTCATCCCGTCTGCTCCGGTTCGGCAGAGCAGTCAGCCACTGGATATCGAGCAATCTTCGCCGCCTTCCAGCGGTCACCAAGGAAATGATTGATGCCGCATAACGACGTGGGTCGGTGGCTAGTGGCGCGGTGCGCGAAGGCAAGGTACACCGGCCATCGGCTTATCGGCCCTGCATTAGGGCCTCCTGTTCGATTGAAAAGGGAATGACTCATGGTCTGCACCTGCCCTTCAGCTTCGCCTTCCTGATTATGCCTCTGTATTGGTGGGCCAACAGGCGGGAATGGATGCGCGCGACCGCGCTGATCCTCACCGACATGACGATCAGAAAACCCGTATGAGTGGCATGCCACATCCTGAGCTCCGGCGCATTGGTCAACGCGCCGCGCTTGCTGTTCGCGGCAAGCTGCTCGGCCGCAGAAATCACTTCAACCGCAAGCAATTCTGCCGATGAATGCCGGAACGGAGGCCGAGGATCGAAGGCACGCGTCTCACCAATGCCTGCTGCTGTAGCAGGCCTGGGGCGACCGGCGGAGGGCCGGCAACAAACACAGCGCCGTTTGCTCTCGGCGGCGCCAGAGGCTGATCAGTTTGGCACGCGGCCGTTCTATGCGTGGAAGTTCGGCTTGGGCGGTGGCGAGATGGGGGCCGTCGTGCGCCCGGAGCGGAATTCGGGTTCTATAGGAAGTCTGACAGATTTCTGGTCCTGGATGTCATCCTGCGCGTCTAGTACGGCTATGAATGCAGGGCAGGCCAGTTGAGTGGCGCACCCCGCAAGATGCGCATGGCCCGGAGAGTCCGGAGTCGTGGCCGGGAGTTCGGCCACGATCATCTGAGCTCGGCCGTCGATGTTGCGCTGCATCAAAGCGGCATCGCTGATCATCCCAACTCCAACGACGGCCAGAAAACAGGCAAAAACCGCCATAAGCCGCAGCCAATGAGCCGTCCCACGGCAGACGAGATTTTGGATCGGACGACGCCTCAAGTTGCCACTCCAAGACTGAACATAGCCACGCAATTTAGCATACTCAGGAAGGAAAATCCGTCCAAATTATAACCTGACACTCACAGTGCAGCAGCCGGAAATTCGCAACCAAGCCGTCCATGCTCTCAAGGCACCGCGGCTATTGTCCATCGAAGGCCGCAAGCATGGACCAAGCTCACTGCCGCCGCACCGATTATCGTATTCGCGAGCATGACAGCCGGGCCGGAACGTCGGGAAGGCGCCGTTCTGTTGATCGGCTCTCTGGCTTACCTCTCCGTCCACTTGCTGCCCAACCCTCGGCACATAGGCGTGCTTGGATAACCTCTCGTCGGCGGTCCACTAAACAAGTGGCGGCCGCATACGCGGCCTCTCCCGCGCCGTTATCGGAGTCAGTCACTGCTCAGTCGGAAAACTGCTTCAGGTAGGCGACTATATCGTCGCGGTCTTCCGGCTTCTTCAGCCCGACGAAGGCCATCTTGGTGCCTTCAACCACTTTCTTCGGCGCTTCCAGGTACGCCTTCAGCGTCTCCTCGTTCCACACCTGCCCTGCCGCCCCATATTCCTTCATTGCGCTCGAGTAGCGGAAATCCTCGAGGCTGCCGGCCCTACGCCCGATGACGTTGTAGAGGGTCGGTCCTACCTTGTTCTTGCCTTCTTCGACAGTATGGCAGGCCTTGCACTTGTTGAAGACCTTCTCACCATTGGCAGCATCGCCTTGGGCGAGCGCTGGGCTGGTGAATGCTATAGCGCTAGTGAGAGCAAGGATTGAAAGGAAGATTTTTGCACGCATGTTAACTCTCCGGTTCTGCTTATCCGTTCGCCGCAGCGACCCTCGTTTGCCTCATCGCGACTGACGTACCCCAGATGATTCCGGAATACGTCCCGGAGGACAACCGGCAGATCCTTTTGGCGACCCATGAACCGCCCGTCGGCATGTCGCAAGCTCATCCGGGGTATTGTGCCGCAACCATGAAAAGATGCTATCGCGTCGTCACCAGCTGATCGCGGGTCCCAAGGTTCAATCACAACTACTTGCGACGACTTCATCCCTCGAGCTTTTAGATGCCCCCATGCTGACCCGAGGAGCGCCGATCAAGCCGGTTGAATGTCTATCCGCTTGGGCCGACTCGGTTTCGTCTGGCGCCCTGATGGTGCATGCGACCGGCTCAGCTATCCTCCTTGCGGTCAAGACGAGGGATAGGCCGAGCGTCCCCACCCCCAGCACGCCAAACTCCTCGCCGCCGAACGGCAATAGCGCAATAAGGCCGCTGAAGCCGACAAGCGTTAGGGCGGGGCTGAGCACGAACGTCCCGCATGCCGCGCACCCGACACCAAAGAGGCCCATTGCAAGCCCTCCGAAGCTCGCCGCGGCACCCGCCTGTCCCGTCTGCCTCACCAAATGGCGCCGTAACCGGAATTGATAAGCAATCATGGCCACGTTTGCACCAAACAGTGCCGCGATAGCAATGGTGGACAGCGCAGAAAAGACTGTGAAATTGGTGGCAATGGATCCGACGAGCGCGGCCAGCACCTCGACCTTGTCCGCAAATGGCACCGATCCTGAAGCAACTATCTGCCAAACAAGACCAAGGTTCGGCAGCCAGGTCGCGAGGATGAAGACGGCAAGTCCCACCGCTGACGCGAGAATGATGTACCGGGCTTCGGTGAAAACCAGTCTGAGCGCCTGGACCACCATGGCCAGTCAGTTCTCCTTGAGCGCCAGATCGATGATCGACTTGACCGCCCCGAAAGGCTGGGCGCCGTTAATCGGGAAGATCCTGCCACTGGGGCCGATTACGAGGGTATAGGGAGTGCCGGCCCCGCCGGAGGCGCTGGCGTCCTGGAAGTCGGCCTCGATGTGAGCGGCGTACTTACCACCCCGCGCATCACCTTCAAGGCAGAGCTCGAAGCTGCTGCGATCAAGTCCGATGTCTTCGGCAATTTGCGGGAGCAGCGCGAGGTCGAGGCGGTCGTTGGAGGGAGTCACCTCGAAGAGCTTTTCAGCGTAGGCCCAAAAAGCATCGTTTCCGCCTAACTCCGCGGCGCACTCGGACGCTTGCGCTTCCTTGCGCGCCTTTGAGTGAATCGAGTCGATCGGAAAATGGCGGTAGACCCAGGCGACCTTTCCGTCCTGACCGTACTCTTCCATGACCTGCCCCATGGTCCGGTGGAAGCCTTTGCAGAAGGGACACTCGAAATCAGAGAATTCGATCACCTTTACCGGGGCATCAGGGCTGCCCACGATATGGTCTTCGCCACTGACTGGCCTCACGGCGCCAGCCGCCGCGCGCCGCCTCTCCTCTTCCGCCTGCTGCTGCTGAGCCTGGAGCCTCTGCACCGACTCGAGGATTACCTCCGGGTGGTTGAGAAGGTACTCGCGGACGATCTCCTCGATATCCTTGCTCTCGTCCGCATCAAAGTTCCCAACCGGCCGGCTCTCGTGGGTTGCCCACGCAGGGACCGCCGCGGCGATGCCCAAGACCAGCACGGTCCCTCTTATCATTCTTCTTATATTACCGCGTGTCCCCAAGGGGTCGTTCCATTTCGTGCTGATGACCACGCCGCCCTCTCGTCGCATGCGCCGCTGTGTCGCGGCAAGAAGAAGACCAGGCGGTGCAGAACCGCTTGGCCAGCCGTTCGCCTCTACATCCCCATTGCGCTGCGCGCCTGCTGCACTGCACGCATGGCCTCGTCATGCTTGCCGGCCACGTGGGCCTGCTCCGCCTTGTTGCGCAGTGCCTCTACCTCGGTCGCCTTATCTGCGCTCAGCATCGACCCGTGCTGGCGCATCATATCGTCGAGCGCGGCGATGCTGCGAGGACACTGGCTTGCCCACGCCGGCGTGGCGAGGGCGGCCAGCAGCACCGGAACGATGAGAATAGTGCGCATCTTTTTCCTTCCTCCTCGAGAATGGGCCAGCGGACCCTGCCGGACGACGGCTTCCCCGTTTGTATTCGAGGCTAGAATAACCCAGGCGATGGATTTCACAAGACGCTTGGCGGCCGTTCGACGCGCCGGACCGGCTCGCTGTTCGCTGGGCCACACCCGAACGACGCCGCATCCATCACGAGCGCCCGCGCGGCCAAAAAGGTACCGAGGGCCGCGAGGGGTGCCGACAACGCCTATCCCATGGAAAACGAACCGAAGACCACGCCCGGCCGGGCCTAGAGCCCCTGCGCGAGCCCGACCGCGAAGTGAATGAGACCATAGCTTGTCAGAAGAAGCCCGATAGCCGGCCCGCCATAAGACAGAGCCGGGATGGCGCACCAGGATGACCAGCACAGCGAAGACGACGAGCCCCTCGAGCAAAGCCTCATAGACTTGGCTCGGATGGTGCGGGGAATCGACCGCCGTTCGGAAAGATCATCGCCCACGGCAGCGCCGTGATGTGACCGTAACGTTTATCGCTGATGAAATTTGCGATGCGCCCGAAGAACAACCCGCTCGGGTCGACGCAGGCATCAGGTCGCTGAACGCGAGGACCGGGAAGTCCCGGCGCCGCGCGGAGAGCCAGTCAGCCACGGCCACTCCCGCGAGGCTCTCATGAAATGACATGCCGCCACGCCAAATGACCAGGGTTCGTACTGGGTCTGCGAGGTGCTGCTCCGGGTCATAGAAGAGGACGTAACCGAGCCTACTGCCGACGACGATACCGACCATTGCCCATAGAATGAAGTCGTCACGGCTCTGCCTCCCGGCCGGCGATGCTCATTGCCGGATGAGACGCCGTGCATACCATCAGCCGGCTAGAATGCCGGTTATGTATGCGAGGGCACACCAACGGATCACCAGGGGCCGATCTGGAGGGCGATGGGATCGGTGTCGGGATAAGGGAGGTCAGCCATGAGATCACGTTCTTCCGCTTTTCTCGAACGGTTCGGGCGAGGCGCCTTTATTCCCGAACTGCCATCGCAGGAGGGAATCGCGAGCGGAGTCACCACTGAGGTCGCGTGGGGGTAGTGCTCCTCACCTTGCCACGAGGGAAAGAAGGACGCCGAATATTGCAGATGTTTTAGCAGCGCATTGTGCGGCAACGCCCAGCGCCAGAAAACGTTATGGCGTTCAGATGCATTTGGGCGGAGGGCACCTGGGCGCCGTTGTACGCCCGTAGAGGACTTCCGGGGTTTCCAGAACTCTGGCGAATCTCGGATCAAGACCATCGTCCTGCGCCACAAGCACGAGCAAGAAGCTGAAGCAATAGGCCTCGGCGGCACAGTCCGCTCCATGCGCCTGCTCGGGCGAGACGGGAACCGACATCGGTGCCTCCGCAGCAAACGTCCGGGCTGGTTGGTCCGCCCCCATGGCGGCAGGATCATGATCGGCTACCAGATCCGAGCTGAGCAGAGCCAAGAGGCAGGCAATGATACTCAGAAGACGCAGCCGGAACACCAGTGCCACACCAAGGATTCGGAGCAGTATCCCTTTACAATCTGCGTCAGGGTCAGAATCATGGAGATACTATATGGCGTTAAAATGGGTTGCGCGATGACATTCTTCTCCTCGATCGAGTATTGCTTAAGCGTCCGCCGCCGGATATTCCGAGCTGTCGCCTCTACACCCGCTTTCGATCCCGCGAACTACGGTCTCATCTGCGATCCTTTCGGTCACTACGATGAGCAGGAGGTCCTCCCTCACGCACCGCCCCTCAATCTGTCCCATAGGTGCTGACGTCAGACACCTAGTGCGGCACTATGCAGCAAGGAGAGGCGCGGAACAGATGAACCCAAAGCGAGAGGATAAATGAAGGAGAGCTATCAGGCGAACAGCATCACACTGCTCGGCGCCGTTTCGATGGGAACGGGGGTGATGATCGGTGCCGGCATCTTCGCGCTGACGGGCCAGGTCGCCGAACTCGCGGGCCCGTTCTTTCCTCTCGCTTTCCTGGCTGCCGCCGGTGTGACCGGGTTCAGCGCCTATTCCTACATCAAGATGTCGAATGCCTATCCTTCGGCCGGCGGCATCGCGATGTTTCTCGAGCGGGCCTACGGCCCCCGTGTCATGACCGGGGCCTGTGCTCTGCTGATGGCTTTGACCATGGTCATCAACGAAAGCCTGGTCGCGCGCACTTTCGGCACTTACACCCTGCAGCTGTTCGACGTCGAACGAAGCAGCGTGCTTGTGCCGATCCTCGGCGTCGGCCTGATCGTTCTCGCCTTTCTCGTCAACATCTCGGGCAACCGGACGGTCGGGGTCTTCTCCTTCACCATGGCGCTCCTCAAGATCGGCGGCATCGTCATCTTCGCCCTGGCCGCGATGTGGGCCGCGGGAATCAGCTTTGAAGCGGCACGGGGCGATCGCGCCGCGACGTCGCCCGAGGGCTTTGTCGCCGCCGTCGCGCTCGCGATCCTCGCCTACAAGGGATTCACTACGATCACCAATAGCGGCTCGGAGATCGTCGACCCGCACCGCAATGTCGGCCGCGCCATCGTCATCTCGATCGGCGTCTGCGTCGTCATCTACACCCTGGTGGCATTCGCGGTCGGCGCCAGTCTGAGCCTCCCGGAGATCGTCCGCGCCAAGGACTTCTCCCTGGCTGAGGCCGCGCGGCCGGCGTTCGGCGAGTACGGTCTGTGGTTCACGGTGGCGCTGGCGATCGTCGCTACCGGGTCGGGCCTGATTGCCAGCGTCTTCGCCGTGTCTCGCATGCTCGCCATGCTGACCGACATGGAACTGATTCCGCACCGGCACTTCGGCATGCCGGGACGCATTCAAAAGCACACGCTGGTCTATACCGTCGTCATCGCCTCGCTGCTGACGGTTTTCTTCGACCTCAGCCGCATCGCCTCGCTCGGCGCCATCTTCTACCTCGTCATGGACGTCGCGGTGCAGTGGGGCGTGTTACGCCACCTGCGGCGCGAGGTGCAGGCGAACGCCGCGATCCTTCTGAGCGCGATCGCGCTCGATACCGTGGTCCTCGGCGCATTCCTGGTGATGAAAGCGCAGTCCGACCCGCTGATCATTGTCGTCTCGATCGTCGGGATCGCATCGATCTTT
>MRWG01000838.1_pt1 | contig 25018 bp, 27 predicted proteins | sample 1013341 | NCBI WGS metagenome assembly MRWG01 (sample SAMN06117577, study PRJNA244670) | biofilm metagenome | biome: Water; feature: Cathode Biofilm; material: Biofilm; isolation source: microbial consortium enriched at the cathode of a solar microbial fuel cell | place: USA: District of Columbia ... | reverse complement strand
CATTTTCTGCGCGTGATCCGCGCCGTGATGCTGAAGGGAGCTGACCTGCCGGCCATCGCTTTCGAGACGGGCATTCTGGTGCTGTTCATCTTCATCTATGCCGGGTTTGCTCTGCTGCGTTTCCGCCGGACGCTCGATTGATCTGAGCTTTTGATCGAGCATAAGGGGGCACCCGAAAACCGGTTCCCGTTTTCGGTCCGATGCTCTGGATCGCCGTGCGTCCGTTTGGACGAACAAAGGACGATCCACACTTATGATTGAGCATCGGATTCATCCGAAAACCGGTTCCCGTTTTTCGGTCCGATGCTCTGTGCCAAGCGAATGGTTATGACTGAATAAGCCATGAGCGTTGACGCGGGCGCACTTGGTTCTTAAATTAGAATAATTCTAAACAATGGATTGCCCGGACAATGCTCTCTCGCTTCTTAGGTTCCTCCCGCCGCTCCTTCTCATCGCTGACTGAACAGGAAATTCTCGCTCTCGCCATCTCGTCGGAAGAAGATGATGCGCGCATCTACCGCGCCTATGCGGACGGTCTGCGCGAGGACTTTCCGCATTCTGCCGCCGTGTTCGAGGAAATGGCGAAGGAAGAGGACGGACATCGCGCCGCGCTGATCGAGGCGCACCGCGCACGGTTCGGCGAGCGCATTCCGCTGATCCGTCGTGAGCATGTGCGCGGTTATTACGAGCGCAAACCCGACTGGCTGGTGCGTCCGCTGGGACTGGAGAAGGTGCGTGCGCAGGCAGAGCAGATGGAAGACCAGGCGCACCGCTTCTATGTGGAAGCGGCCAAGCGCACGGAGGATGCGGGCATCCGCAAGCTGCTTGGCGACCTTGCCGCTGCAGAAAAGGCGCATGAATCGCTGGCGCACCGGCTTTCGGAAAAACATCTGGGCGCAGACGAGCGCGCCGAGGAAGACCAGACAGAGCACAAACAGTTCGTTCTGACCTATGTCCAGCCGGGCCTTGCCGGCCTGATGGACGGCTCCGTCTCCACGCTGGCGCCCATCTTCGCCGCCGCCTTCGCCACCGGCGACACCTGGCAGACCTTCCTGGTCGGTCTCGCCGCCTCCATCGGCGCAGGCATCTCCATGGGCTTCACCGAAGTGGCGTCGGACGATGGCGTGATCTCGGGTCGCGGCTCGCCGATCAAGCGCGGCATCACCACCGGCATCATGACCACGGTGGGCGGTCTCGGCCACGCGCTGCCCTATCTGATCCCGCATTTCTGGACCGCGACGATCATCGCCTTCATCATCGTGTTCATCGAGCTTTGGGCAATCGCCTGGATCCAGAACCGCTACATGGAAACCCCGTGGAGCCGCGCCACATTCCAGGTGGTGCTCGGTGGCGCGCTGGTGTTTGCCGCAGGCATGCTCATAGGCAACGCCTGACCGGGCTATCCCGACCGACGGGCCGCGTCATGCATGGCTCGGCTGTCGGCGGGTGCTTCGGCCCGCTCCGTCATCCCGTAATCGCGCAGGACATGGGCGATGCGTAACCGGTAGCCGGCGAATATGCCGTTCCGCCCGGTGCGCTGCGCCTGCCTGTGTTCCTCCGTGTTGCGCCAGGCTTTCACCGCTTCCTCATCGCGCCAGAACGAGAGCGAGAGCACCCGGTTCCCGTCATTGAGGCTCTGAAACCTCTCGATGGAAATGAAGCCATCCACGCCGTCGAGCATCGGTCGCAGGTCTGCCGCGATGCCAAGATAGGCATCGCGCTTTCCTGCCGCCGGCTCCACTTCGAAGATCACCGCGATCATGGCTGCACCCATTTCGCATGGGGAGCGGAGGCAAGTTTCAGAAACATGCGGTCCTCCTTCAGGATGAAACGTTCGCGCTTTGCGAACTCATAATTCGCGCGGCCTTCGGGGCTTGCGGCAAGCCGCGCCCGGTACTCTTCGTAAGCTGCGAGACTGTCCAGATTGTAAACGCCATAGGCGGTGGTCGTGGAGCCCTCATGTGGTGCGAAATAGCCGATTAGGTCCACGCCTGCGCGCGGGATCGCCTGACCCCAGTTGCGGGAATACTCCTCGAAGGCGTCCCGCTTGAAGGGATCGATCTCGTAGCGGATGAAGCAAGTGATGGTCATGGGGGTGGTTGTCTCCTGCCGACATGCTTCGCTCGGTATCGAAGCATTTTCGGGTTTTCTGTGTCAGATGTCCCAGAAGGGTTTTGCGGATTCGCGCTGCACGTCGCGGCGGGTCAGGCCCACATCGCGCAACTGTTCGTCGGTTAGGTCTGTTAGCGTGCGCCTCTGCCGATAGCGTTCCGAGGCCAGCGCAAGGCGCGCTGCGAAACACTGCAGCATGACGGTGATCGACAGGGGGCGGCGTGCGTCCCGCATCGAAGATGGCGTCAATAGTTTTCCATAGGGGCGCATCGCTTTCTCCCTGGTTCGACAAGGAGAGAATAGAGCTTGCTGCACATTCACACTTTGATTAGCATCGAACTATGAAAGCAGGAGCGGACCTCGCCCAAATTGCCAGCCTCGTCGGAGATCCGGCGCGCGCCAACATGCTGGCTGCGCTGATGGGCGGCACGGCTTTGACGGCCAGCGAACTGGCGGTTGAGGCCGGCGTCACCCTGCCGACGGCGAGCGCCCATCTTTCCAGGCTGACCGAGGGCGGACTGCTGCGCATGGCGCGGCAGGGCCGTCATCGCTATTACGCGCTGTCCGATCATCAGGTGGCGGGCATGCTGGAATCCATCATGGGGGTCGCGGCGGCGCTGGGGCCGCGAAAAGTGTTGCCCGGTCCGCGCGACACGGCCATGCGCGAAGCGCGCATCTGCTACGACCATCTGGCGGGCGAGGCGGGCGTCGCCATGTTCGATGCGTTCGCCGGACGTGGCTTCCTCACCATCAATGGAGACGATGTGAGCCTGATGGAAAAGGGCGCTGGCTTCTTCTGCGATTTCGGGCTCGACATCGAGGCGATGCGCAGGAAGCGGCGGCCGATGTGTCGCTCCTGTCTGGATTGGAGCGTGCGGCGTTCGCATCTGGCAGGCAGTCTCGGCGCGGGCATGCTCGACCGCTTCATCGCGCTGAACTGGGTGCGGCGGAAGAAGGAAAGCCGCATCATCCGCTTCACACCACCGGGGCGCACGGCCTTCGACAAGCTGCTGCGCTAGGCCTGAACCAGCGCGAAACGCAGGCGTGGCCGTTTCCTTCCGCGCGGCTTTGCGCCATGGTCGCCCCTCACCAATGATTCCAACAAAGCTCTGCCGGGGACAATGATGAACACCGAACTGCTGCGCAGGCTCTGCGAAACGCCGGGCGCGCCGGGCCATGAAACGCGCGTCCGCGCCCTCATCGAAAAAGAGATCGAGGGACTGTTCGACGATGTGCGGACCGATCCGATGGGCTCGCTCCTGTGCGTGCGCAAGCCGCGCAAGAAGACCAAGGGCGATCCGCTCAAGATCATGCTTCTGTGCCACATGGACGAGATCGCCTTTCTCGTGACCCATGTGACCGAGAAGGGCTTCCTGCATCTCGATCCGGTGGGCGGCTTTGATCCGCGCAACCTGTTTTCCCGCCGTGTGCTGATCTGCACCGAGAGCGGCGACTACAAGGGCGTGATGAACCCCGCCGGCAAGCCGATCCATATTCAGAGTGCGGAAGAGCGCAAGAAGGTGCCGGAGCCGGGCGATTTCATCGTCGACATGGGGCTTGGCGAAAAGGCGCGCGATCTGGTGCAGGTCGGCGACTTCGTGGTGATGGACGAGCCTTTCCTCGAAATGGGTGACAAGTTCGTCTCCAAGGCGCTCGACAACCGCGTCGCCTGCTGGCTTGGCATCGAGGTGATCCGCGCGCTGGAGGAAGCCGGCACGAAGCATGATTGCGAGATCCATGTGGCCTTCACGGCGCAGGAAGAGGTTGGCCTGCGCGGTGCGCGCACGGCGGCCTATGCGGTCAAGCCGGATATCGGTCTCGGCATTGACACCACGCTTGCCTGCGACACGCCGGGCATTGGCGAGCATGAAGCGGTGACGAAACAGGGGCAGGGCTTTGGCCTGCACGTGAAGGACTCGTCCTTCATTGCCGATCAGGCGCTGGTGCGTGAAGTCGAACAGCTCGCCAAGAAGAAGGCGATCCCCTACCAGCGCACCATTCTGGCCCGTGGCGGCCAGGATGGCGCGGCAGCCCAGCAGGCCGCCGCCGGTGCGCGCGCCGTGGGCATCGTGGTGGGCACGCGCTACATCCACACCGTGACCGAGATGATCGACCGCAACGACCTTCAGGCCGCACTCGACATCATCGTTGCCTATCTGGGCGAAAACTGAGACTGAAGCGCCGCCGCGCTGCGCAGAACTGTGGCGCGGCGGCCACACCGTAAAACTCGCTGAACGCGCAGCCGTTTTCTGCCTTCAAACGGGCACAAACCGGGGCGAAATCCGACCGGCATTCACAGAGCGTTCACCTTGTGAATGTAAAGCTTGAGACAGTTGTAACAGGCGGTTTTGGAGGAGCCGCCACCGGTTGGACGAGACCCATGGCACTTTTTGTACGTTGTATTGCCGCCCTTCGTGAATTCATCGCGCCGCGCTACCATCCGGAGCGCCACTATATGCGCGGTCCCGGCCCTGCCTGCCAGAAGCGTGGCAGCGGTTCGGCCACGGCAGCCTGACGGTAACGCTCAATCACAATATCTGACGATCACCGGCTTTCCGGCTGCCGCGCCCAGTTCGTGGCATTCATCTGCCGTGCACAATTGCCAGCCGGAGCCTGTTGCGCCCGACGCCGCAAGGGCAAGTTCGCTCTGTGGCGGCAGGGTCGGGCGGTAGGTCCACCAGCCATTTTCAAAGCGCGCTTCGGGCGGCGGTTCCATGCCCGCGCCCGATCCCTGAACGCGCGCCTCGACAAGTTCGAGCCCGGCCGGGCCTGCCCGCCAGTCTTCTTCCCAGCGGATCTTTTCGACCGAATGCGTCCATGACAGGGTGAAAAGCGCCGCCCCGAGGGTCAGCGCCTTTCCGCCTGCCAGAACGCATATGCTCATTCGCCGGCCCGCTTTTCCTGAGGCGCGTGCGCCATGCGGGTGCGATACCAGTGCTGACCGAGGAACAGGGCCGCAAGCGCGAAGCCGAGTTCATCGGTAACAGGAAGAGCCGCGATCAGGGTGAAGGCCGCGACCGCTGCAAGGACGCGCTCCCAGATGGCGAGTTTCGAGCGCAGGAAGCCGATCACCGCAGCCCCCCACAGCGCAATGGCCAGCAGCGCCTTGAAGACGATGTAGGCGACCGCCGGATAATAGCCCCAGGCCTCGGCCAGCGGTCCGCCATCCTGAAGCATCAGCGCCGGTGTGTAGACCGCCATGAAGGGGATCACGAAGCCGGCGGCGGCGACCTTGATCGCTTCCATGGAAATCTTGAGGCCGTTTTCCTTGGCAATGGGGCCGGCGGCGAAACAGGCAAGCGCAACAGGTGGCGTCAGATCGGCCAGAATGCCGAAATAGAACACGAACATGTGGCTGACGATCAGCGGCACGCCGAGCGCCAGAAGCGCCGGGCCGGCAATCGACGAGGTGATGATGTAGTTGGGGATGGTCGGAATGCCCATGCCCAGAATGATGCAGGTGATCATGGTGAGCACGAGCGAGAGGAACAGGCTCTTCTCACCCACCGAGACGATGAACTGGCCGAACGTGTTGGCGACGCCGGTCAGGGTCATGGTTCCGATGATGATGCCGACCACGGCACAGGCCACGCCCACCGGCAGCGCTGTCTTCGCGCCCTCGGCAAGCGAGTCGCGGCAGACGGCCAGCGTCTTTCGCCCGCCATCGACGAACAGGTTCGCGACGATCAGCACAAGGGCGGCGATCAGGATCGCCGTGATGCCGTAGCTGAAGAAGCTTGCCGCAACGAGGCCGAGACCGACCCAGAAGATGACCCGCAGCACCTGGCCGGGAAGACCGAGCGCCACCGAGCCGCCGAGGATCAGCAGAACCGTCAGCGACAGCCCGATCGTGCCGGCGAAAAGCGGCGTGTAACCGGAGAAAAGGAGGTAGACGAGCACGGCCAGCGGCAGAATGAGATACCAGCCCTTGCGCAGCGCCTTGCGTGGTGAGGGCAGCTCCGAGCGCGGCAGGCCATGCAGGCCATATTTGCCGGCTTCCAGGTGCACCATCCAGAAGGCGGAGGCGAAGTAGAGCACGGCGGGAATGATCGCCGCCTTGACCACTTCGTAATATTCGATCCCCAGTGTCTCGGCCATGATGAAGGCCACGGCGCCCATCACCGGCGGCATGATCTGCCCGCCCATGGAGGCGGTGGATTCGACGCCACCGGCAAAGGCCGCGCGGTAGCCGAAGCGCTTCATCAGCGGGATGGTGAACTGGCCGGTGGTCACCACATTGGCGACACCCGAGCCGGAAATCGTGCCCATCAGGCCGGATGAGATGACCGACACCTTGGCCGCGCCGCCGCGCGCATGGCCCACAAGGCCGAGCGACACATCGGTGAAGAGCTTGATCATGCCGGCGCGCTCGAGGAACGAGCCGAACAGGATGAACAGGAAGATGTAGGTGGCCGATACGTAGATCGGGATGCCGTAAATGCCTTCCGTGCCATAGGCCATGTGGTCGATGACCTGGCTGAAATCATAGCCGCGATGGTTCAGCGGTGAGGGCAGGTATTGCCCGAACAGGCAGTAGGCGAGAAACGCGCCGGAGATGATCGGCAGAGCCGGGCCCATCAGCACATAGGCGGCGGCAAACACGGTGATGAGCGCAATGACGCCGAACACGATGTCGATGGGTAACGGATCGCCGGCCCGCAGGAGTAGCGGCTTGTATTCGACATACTGATAGAGCGCCACGGCCACGCCGGCGAGCGCCAGTCCCCAGGCCAGCGCCTTGATGGCCGGCGCGCTGCCGCGGGCCTGCACCACCAGCGGAAAGACCAGAAGCGTCAGAAAGCCCACATGGAACGCGCGCACCACCTGGCTCGGCAGGTTCAGCACATGGGCGGCGGTGGCGATCTGGTAGAGCGAGAAGATCACCGCGATCCAGAAAAGAAACCGCCCGATGCGGTCGGTGCCGAACTCGCCATGGGCGTGATCGTGCAGTTCTGCCTGGTCCGCGCCTGTCGTCTGGCCGGTTTCACTCTTGCTCATTGGGCGCTCCGCTTCCCCATGCTCTTGTTCGGGCCTTGCCGATTGTCCGCTCGTTTTCCGCTTGGGTGCCGCAGGGGGCGCCACAGGGGGCACCGCAGCGGCGCGAGGGCTCGGCATTCGGGCCTTCCTGTCACACCCCGCGCCGGAGCGTCACAGGAAGGCCCCGTCGCTGGACGGGGCCTCGCCTCACTAGCCTAGAGCAGGCCTTTTTCCTTGTAGTAGCGCTCTGCGCCGGGGTGCAGCGGCAGCGGCAGGCCCTTGGGGCCATTCTCGGCGGAGATCGCCTTGGCGGCGGCATGAGCGGCCACCATGTCGTCGAGGTTCTCGAAGAGCTGCTTGGTCATCTCGTAAGCAACCTCGTCGGAGACATCTGAATGCGATACGAGAATGTTGGTGATGGCCAGCGTCGGCACATCCTCGCTCTGGCCTTCATAGGTGCCGGCGGGAATGGTTGCCGCGATGAACGGCGCGCCCAGCGTTTCGGCAACGCTGTTGGGCACCGATACGAGGGTCACCGGCAGCGACAGCGCCAGATCCTTGATGGAGGCAACGCCCAGACCGGCCGACTGCAGCGTGGCGTCGAGCTGGCGGTTTTTGATCAGCTCGACGGATTCGCCGAACGGCAGATACTCGGTCTTGCCGAGATCGTCATAGCTCATGTCCATCGCGCCGAAGATGCGCTGGGCGTTGAGCTCGGTGCCGGACTTCGGTGCGCCGACGGAAAGGCCCTTGCCCTTCAGGTCACCGAATTCCTTGATGCCGGATTCCTGCGAAGCAACGATCTGGATGTAGTTGGGGTAGATCGCGGCGATGGCGCGCAGCTTGTCGAGCTTCTGGTTGAAGCCGGCTTCCGCGTCGCCTTCCCAGGCCGACTTCACGGAATCGCCGAGCGCGAAGGCGATCTCGCCACGGCCCTGCTGCAGCAGGTTCAGGTTTTCGACCGAAGCCTTGGTCGACTGCACCTGGGTGCGCACGCCGTCGATCTTTTCGCCGTAGATCTTGGAAAGCTGGGAGCCGAGCGGATAGTAGACGCCCGAAGTGCCGCCGGTCAGCACGTTGATGAATTCCTGGGCCATGGCGCCTGCGGGCGCGAGGCCCAGCGAAAGCGCAACCGCGCCGGCTGCGAGATACTTCCTGCTTGCTGATAACATCTTGTCTCCTCCGCTGTTTAACAGTTCGGCAGGCATGGCGGCCTGCGCCATGCGTGACTGTAGACAACCGCACGCCCTTGCCAACCGGAAAGCGGCAGGCAAAGGGAAAAACGGCCTGTCAAAGCCGATAATCGGAGGGAAAAAGCGGCGCAAGCCCCAAGCCGCCGCAATAACGGCCTGAGGTCTTATACCAAAGTATAGTGTCGTTGCGGCAGCCCCAGCGGCTGCCCCATAGTCAGGCGACGCCGGTGGAGCCGAAACCGCCTGCGCCACGGGCGGTGCCGCCCACATGGGTGCGTTCTTCAAGCCGCGCCTGGCTGACCGGCGCAATCACCAGCTGGGCGATGCGCAGGCCGCGGGTGATGGCGAAATCATCCTCGCCATGGTTGATCAGCAGCACCTGAACCTCGCCGCGATAGTCGGCGTCGATGGTGCCGGGCGCGTTCAGGCAGGTGATGCCGTGCTTCAGCGCGAGGCCGGAGCGCGGGCGCACCTGTCCTTCGAAGCCCTCGGGCAGTTCCAGCACGAAGCCGGTGGGCACCAGCGCGCGGCGGCCGGGCAGGAGAACGATGCGGCGGTCTTCGGGCACTGCGGCGCGCAGATCCATTCCCGCTGCGGCCTCGCTCTCATAGGCGGGCAGCGGCAGCCCCTCGCTGTGCGGCAGACGAACGATGCCGACGGTGGGGCCGATGACGGGCATGGAGGAAACGGTGTTGGACATGGTGCTTATCCTGTGCGCTGCAATCCGGGGGACGACGATCACGACTCATTCCGTCTGGCCCGTTTCGCCGGCGAATTCAACAGCTGGCCGTCAGCCAGAGCGATCTCTTCACCGCTATGTGGCTTTTGCGCGCGTCCACTTTCCGTTCGACAGGCGCAGCGCCGCTTGTTAAAAGCCCCGGGCTTCAGGAAAACCAGATACAGATGACCGACAAAATCGCCGATGCGGTGGCCCGCCGCCGCACCTTCGCAATCATTTCGCACCCGGACGCCGGTAAGACCACGCTCACCGAGAAGCTGCTTCTGTTCGGCGGCGCGATCCAGCTCGCCGGTGAGGTGAAAGCGAAGAAGAACCGCGTCCAGACCCGTTCGGACTGGATGAACATCGAGCGCGAGCGCGGCATTTCCGTCGTCACATCGGTGATGACGTTCGAGTATGGCGACCACGTTTTCAACCTGCTCGACACGCCAGGCCACGAAGACTTCGCCGACGACACCTATCGCACGCTGACAGCGGTCGACAGCGCCATCATGGTCATCGACGCGGCCAAGGGCATTGAGCCGCGCACGCTGAAGCTGTTCGAAGTATGCCGCCTGCGCGACATCCCGATCGTCACCTTCGTCAACAAGCTCGACCGCGAAAGCCGCGACCCGTTCGAAATCCTTGACGAGATCGAGCAGAAGCTGGCGCTGGACACCGCACCCGTCACCTGGCCCATCGGCCGGGGCAAGAGCTTTGTCGGCACCTATAATCTCGCCAACGACACGATGCGCCGCTCGGATGACGATGTGGAGCCGATTGCCGTCGATGGGCCCGATTCCGACGCCGTTGCCGGTCTCCTGCCAGAAAACGAGCGCGACATGCTGGTCGAGGAGATGATGCTGGGCAAGGAAGCCTGCCGTCCCTTCGACATGCAGGCGTTCCGCGAAGGGCACCTCACGCCGGTCTATTTCGGCTCGGCGCTGCGCAATTTCGGTGTGCGCGACCTGATCGAGGCGCTTGGCGCATTCGGTCCCGAACCGCGCGCCCAGGAAGCGGATGCGCGTAAGGTCGAGGCGAATGAGGAGAAAATGACCTCCTTCGTCTTCAAGATCCAGGCCAACATGGACCCCAACCACCGCGACCGCATCGCGTTTGTGCGCGTGTGCTCGGGCAGGCTGCAGCGCGGCATGAAGGCCAAGCTGGTGCGCACCGGCAAGCCGATCAGCCTGTCAGCGCCGCAGTTCTTCTTCGCCAAGAGCCGCATCACCGCTGACGAGGCGTTCGCCGGCGACGTGGTGGGCATTCCCAACCACGGCACGCTGCGCATTGGCGACACGCTGACCGAGGGCGAGGAGCTTCTGTTCCGCGGCGTGCCCAATTTCGCGCCGGAAATCCTGCGCCGCGTGCGCCTTGGCGACGCCATGAAGGCCAAGAAGCTGAAGGAAGCCCTGCAGCAGATGGCCGAAGAGGGCGTCGTGCAGCTCTTCACGCCCGAAGATGGCTCGCCCGCCATTGTTGGCGTCGTCGGCGCGCTTCAGCTCGACGTTCTGAAAGAGCGTCTGAAGATCGAGTATTCGCTGCCGGTGGATTTCGAGATGGCGCGCTTCAGCGTTTGCCGCTGGATCACCTCCGACGAGGCGGGCGAAGTGGACCGTTTCATTGCCAGCCATCGCGGCGACATTGCGCGCGATCTGGACGACGATCCGGTTTTCCTCGCGCCGCATGAATTCGGTCTGAACTACGAGGCCGACCGCTGGAAGGCCGTGCGCTTCACCGCCGTGAAGGATTATCAGACCCGAAAGGCCGCCTGAGCGAAGGAATTCGCCGGGCAACACGAGTGGGGGATGTAAATTTCCCGCTCGCGCTCATTTTGGGAATGAGATTCCAAGCAACTGCGTCAATTTACACCTAGATGAGGTTCATCAACCTGTGTTTGGGTTGCTATCCTGCTGCGGCAGGAACACCCAACGCTTTATCTCACCTCAGGAGGAGAGAACGATGAGCCTTCGCATCAATGACGCTGCGCCGGATTTCAGCGCCGAGACCACCCACGGCACAATCAATTTCCATGACTGGGTCGGCGACGGCTGGGCCGTGCTCTTCAGCCACCCCAAGGATTTCACGCCCGTCTGCACGACCGAGCTCGGCACGATGGCTGGCCTCGAGGATGAGTTCAAGAAGCGCAACACCAAGATCATCGGCATCTCCGTCGATCCGGTCGAGGACCATGTGCGCTGGAAGGAAGACATCAAGAAGGCCACCGGCCAGGCCGTCGAATATCCGATGATCGGTGACAGCGACCTGAAGGTCGCCAAGCTCTATGGCATGCTGCCGGCTGACGCGGGCGACAGCTCCGACGGTCGCACGGCTGCGGACAACCAGACCGTTCGCTCGGTCTACGTTGTCGGTCCCGACAAGAAGATCAAGCTGGTGCTGACCTACCCGATGACGACGGGCCGCAATTTTGCGGAGATCCTGCGCGCCATCGATTCCATCCAGCTCACCGCCAGGCATCAGGTGGCGACGCCTGCCAACTGGCAGAATGGCGAGGACGTGATCATCACGCCGGCCGTTTCCAACGAAGAAGCCGAGAAGCGTTTCGGTTCGTTCGAGACGATCCTGCCCTATCTGCGCAAGACCAAGCAGCCGACCGGCTGATCCCTTCGCAGGACAGGTATCAAGAATATCGGCCCCGGAAGCGCTGTTGCTTCCGGGGTTTTTCTTTTTCGGCAAGTATCTGCTTCGGTAAATATCTGCGGCCATTGTCTTTAATTCGACACGCTGCCACGGTGTGATGATCTGGTTTGATAATGATTCAGGAGTTTCATCATGCGCCGTTCCATTCTTGCGCTCGTTTCCACGCTTGCACTGGGGTCGTCCGCCTTTGCCGCGACGCTGGAGATCGATCTGCCCGATGTGGAGAGCGTGGAAACCACCGCAGTGACCTATGCCTGCCCGGACGGCGACATCGACGCCACCTATTACAACGCCGACGGCAATTCGCTCGCCGTCGTCACCATCGATGGCAACCCCGTCGTGATGAGCAATGTGCTCGCGGCTTCCGGCGCAAAATACGCAGGCGGCCCCTACATTTGGTGGACCAAGGGCGACAATGCGGATCTCTATGACCTGATGAAGGGCGAGGACGCAGACCCGGTTTCCTGCACCGCCAAGGACTGATCCCGATCTCTCTCCATAAAGTTAAACCATTCGGTTGACCATTGGGCTGGCGACTGATATCTAAACCATATGGTTGAATATCAGTCGCCCCATCTGGATGCCGTTTTCCATGCCCTGTCGGACCCGACCCGGCGGGCCATGCTGCACAGGCTTTCAGCCGGAAAGCACAGCGTGTCGCAACTGGCGGAGCCGTTCGACATGTCGCTTGCCGGCGCATCCAAACATGTGAAGGTGCTGGAGGCAGCCGGCCTTGTGAGCCGGCATGTCGAAGGGCGCACCCATTATTGCCGGCTGGAGGCTGCGCGCCTCGCCGAAGCACAGGCCTGGTTCCGCTACTATGAGCGCTTCTGGAGCGACCGGCTCGATGCGCTTCAGAACATTCTGGAAGCCGAGGATCGGCAGAAACCGCCAGCAGACAAGGGCTGAGCGCGCGCCGACGCTGTTTCCTCAATGGGAGAGAGACGATGAAACATGCCGATATGGATGCCTATGGCGTTGTCGAAGCGCCGAATGTGGTGCGTTTCGAACGCCTTTTGCCCGGCCCGGCCGAGCGCATCTGGTCTTATCTGACCGAGGCCGACAAGCGCTGCCAGTGGCTTGCCGGCGGCGCGATGGAAGAGCGCGTTGGCGGGGCCGCGCAGCTCGTGTTCCGTCACGCGGAGTTCACCGACGAAACGCCGCCTGACCAATATCGCGAGATGAACGAGAATGGCTTCGTGTCCGAAGGCCGGATACTCGAATGGGACCCGCCGCGCGTTCTCGCCATGACCTGGCCGGGTGAGGGTGAAGGAAGCGAAGTGCGTTTCGAGCTGTTCCCGGAAGGCGACAGGATTCTTCTGGTGGTCACGCATAGCCGCCTTGCCGGTCGTGGCGAGATGGTCAACGTGTCCGGCGGCTGGCACGCGCATCTGGCGGTGCTCGACGCGGTTCTTTCGGGCAGGCCCGTGCCGCCCTTCTGGGCGCGCATCTCCGCGCTGGAAGCCGAATACGAACAGCGTTTCTCGCAGACATAAATCACTGTTCGTCCAACGACGAGAGAAGGAAGAAACGTCATGAACATTGCCGTCATGCCGGATGTTTCCGGTCGCCCCCATGAATGCGCATTGTCCCGGTCGATGAGTGCGGATCCCGACACGCTCTATCGCGCCTGGACCGAGCAGCTCGACCACTGGTTTGCGTCCCGCGCCTCGGTGCATATGGAGCCGCGCGTCGGATCTCCCTTCTTCTTTGAAACAGTGCATGGTTTTGATGAGGATAAGCCCGCCGAACGCAGGCCCTGTTACGGGCGTTTCCTCAGGCTTGAGCCGGGCAGGCTGATCGAGATGAGCTGGGTCACCGGATCAAGCGGCACCGAAGGGGCGGAGACCATCGTGACCATGGAGTTCTCGAAGCACAGCTGCGGTAGCCGCCTGAAGCTCGTGCATAAAGGGTTTCCCAGTCAGGAGAGCGCGGCGAAACACGAAGCGCTCTGGCCGCTGATCCTCGATCACCTCGACCGGTGCATGGAAGGCGTTGGCCCCGGTGAGGCTGCGCCAAGGCCGCATCTGGCCGGCGGGCGCAACATCGCCATGAAGGTGCCAGTGCATCAATATGAAGAGACCGTCCGGTTCTACCGCGATGTGCTTGGCATGGAGCAGATCGAAGAGCTTCTCCCGGCCATCGGCTTCCGCTTCGGGGCCAACCAGCTTTGGCTCGACCAGACGCCCGGCATGAGCCAGGCCGAGCTCTGGCTGGAGATCGTCACCGACGACACGAAGGCGGTTGCGGAGCTGATGGCGGCGGAGGGCATCGCCCGCTGCGACGCTATCGAACCACTGGGCGAAAACTTCGACGGTTTCTGGATATCGAGCCCGGCCCAGATCATCCATCTGGTCGATCACAAATCCGGCGCGTGGTGAGGCGGCGCGTATTGCGCCGCCTCATTGCGGGTTTCGTCAGGATTTCGCGCCTTCGCGGATGAAGGTGCCGGCATTCAGCTCGTTGAAGGCCTGCATGAGTTCCTGGCGCGTGTTCATCACGATGGGTCCGTGCCAGGCCACCGGCTCCTGGATCGGCTTGCCCGACACAAGAAGGAAGCGGATGCCGCGTTCGCCGGCCTGAACGACAACTTCATCGCCCGTGTCGAACACCACAAGCGTGCGGTCGCCGCTCATGTCGCGCAGATGCACTTCCTCGCCGGCGACTTCCTTCTCCACCAGAACACCGAACGGGCGCGACGCATCGCGGAACGTGCCGGAGCCTTCGAAGATATAGGCAAACGCGCTGCGATAGGTGTCGACCGGCAGCACCTTGCGTTTGCCCGGCGGCACCCAGACATCGAGATATTGCGGATCGGCGGCAATGCCGTCGACCGGTCCGCGCTTGCCCCAGAACTCGCCGACCACCACACGCACCCGCGTGCCGTCATCGTCGATCACTTCTGGAATCTCGCCGGCTTTCACATCCTGATAGCGCGGCGTGGTCATCTTCTCGCTCGAAGGCAGGTTGGCCCAGAGCTGGAATCCATGCATGCGCCCGGTCTTGTCGCCATGCGGCATTTCCTGATGGAGAATGCCGCTGCCCGCCGTCATCCACTGCACGTCTCCCGCGCCGAGCGAACCGGCATTGCCCAGACTGTCGGCGTGATCCACGCTGCCGGCCAGCACATAGGTGATGGTCTCGATGCCGCGATGCGGATGCCAGGGGAACCCGGCCTGATAGGCTTCCGGCCGCTCATTGCGGAAATCGTCGAGAAGCAGGAAGGGATCGGCCAGCTTCGGATCGGTGAAACCGAAAGCGCGGTCCAGCCGAACGCCTGCGCCCTCAATGGTGGGCTGCGCCTGCGAAATCTGCCTTACGGGACGAATGGACATGATCGTCTCTCCATCTGTTGCCAGAGCTTTTGACCGAAAAACGGAATCCGGTTTTCGGGCCATTCCAATGCCCTGTCAGTAACTTGGATCGTCCTTTTGTGCGTCCGGATGGACGCACGGCGATCTTGCACCAAACATAGAGAGTGCAGCCCCGCATGGCACCGGCGCTCACGGAAACGGGCTGTCTACAGATTGTGAACAGTCTTTCGGGAATGATGCTTCCGGCGGGAATGATGCTTCCGGATTTTACCCGCGCCAGTAGATGATTGCCGGCCGTTCGTTGAAGTCCGTGCGTGCACGTTCCGCAAAGCCGAGGCGCGCTGCGAGCTTCTGCGAAGGCGTGTTTTCCTCATCGATGATGCAGGTGATCTCCATGGCCGGCTGTGCGCTGGCGCACCATTTGAACACGGCTTCCATCGCTTCGCGCGCATAGCCCTTGCCGTGCGCTTCCGGCAGGAAGACCCAGCCGGCCTCCATCGTTCCCTCGATCGAGGGCGAGAGTTCGCGCCGGCATTCCTGCACGCCCGCATCGCCGAGAAACGCGCCGGTGGACTTCTCGATGACGGCGAAATAGCCAAAGCCCATCAGGTCCCACATGCCCCGGTGCATGGCCATGCGCCGCCACGCTTCTTCGCGCGACAGGGCGCGGCCCGTGGTGAAGCGTGTCGCCTCGGGCAGCGACCAGAGGCGCGCGAAAGCGTCGAGATCGCTGAAGTTGTGCGCCCGCAGCGTGAGGCGTTCTGTTTCCAGAACCGGTGTCGTTGATGTCATTGAGTGGGTCCGAGACGGTCTGCGATGAGTTGCGCCAGTCGCTCCGCAACCTCTTCCTTGCTCATTTCGGGCCACTCGTCATGCCCTTCATGGCCGACGATGACGACGCTGTTGCGATCGCCGCCCATCACGCCGCCGGGGCCGACGCCGCTGTCATGCGAGACATCATTGGCAACGATGAAGTCAGCGCCCTTCTTGTTGAGCTTGGTGCGGGCGTTCTTGAAGAGGTCCTGCGTTTCGGCGGCAAAGCCGATCACGAGCGCGGGGCGTTTCTTGTGATGTCCGATGCCGGCCAGAATGTCCGGGTTTTCGGTAAGCTCCAGAGTGGGCGCGCCCTCGCCGGGCTTCTTCTTGATCTTTTCCGAGATTTCGACGGCGGGCCGCCAGTCGGCAACAGCGGCAACGAACACGCCCGCATCCGCCGGCAGCGAAGCCTCCACGGCCTCGCGCATCTGGCGGGCCGTTTCCACATGGGTGGTCGTCACGCCGTGCGGGTCGGGAATGGAGACCGGTCCGGAAACGAGGTGCACCGATGCGCCCAGCCGGGCGAGCGCGGCGGCAATGGCGTGCCCCTGCTTGCCCGAAGAGCGGTTGGCGATGTAGCGCACCGGATCGATGATTTCGTGCGTCGGGCCGGAGGTGACGATCACCTTGCGCCCGGCGAGCGGCTTTTCGTGATTGCCGGTCAGCGCTTCAACCGCAGCAACGATTTCCATCGGCTCGGCCATGCGGCCCTCGCCGGCTTCACCGCTTTCGGCCATTTCGCCCCGGTTGGGGCCGACGAAATTCACGCCGTCTTCCTTCAGTGTCGCAAGGTTGCGCTGCGTGGCCGGATGCTCCCACATGCGCGGGTTCATGGCGGGTGCGATGAGAACCGGCTTGTCGGTTGCGATGAGAACCGTGGACGCGAGGTCGTTGGCATGGCCATTGGCAAGCTTCGCCATCAGGTCGGCCGTGCCCGGCGCAACGACCAGAAGGTCAGCCTCACGCGACAGGCGGATGTGCCCGACATCATGCTCGTCCTGCCGGTCGAACAGCTCGGTGAACACATGGTCTGCGGAAAGCGCGCCGACCGAGAGCGGTGTGATGAATTCCTGCGCGGCTTTCGTCATCACACAGCGCACGCTCGCCCCGCGTTCGCGCAGGCGGCGGATCAGGTCGAGGCATTTATAGGCTGCGATGCCGCCCCCGATGATAAGCAGGATACGGGCTTTGGTAAGCGTCTGCTGCGGGGCTGTCATGGATGAAGGCTCTCTCAGGACGGCTTTATTGCGGGCTCTATATCCGTATGGACGAAATCCGAACCTTTGAAAAGGAGCGGCAGGTTAGCGGTTCTGGCCAGCGCGTAAGCAAAGCAGTCGCCGATGTTCAGCGCTGCCGGGTGGCCGGTCGCCTGACCGTAAATCGCATAGGCCTTACGGGCGATGGTCAGCTGCCGCTCATCGAAATCGATGGTTTCGGGGGAAAGCGCGCCAAGAAGCGTGTTGAGCCGTTCGGTGCCGTCGATCAGCGATATGTGCTTGGCGACATACTGCGCTTCAAACGTCGTGGTGCTGCTGATGAGGATCTGCTCTGCGTCCTGAAGCGCCTGGCGGAACGTATCCGCGTCGGGATCGTCGTTCAGGACGGCGATAAGGGCCGACGTATCGACCACGAATTTGGGCTCACAACGTACGGCCATTCCAGATCTCGTCGCTGATTGCCTTGAGGTCGAATTCTCCAATCGGGCGCATGGAGACCGTGTTGAGCGTTTCTGCGCGCCGCGCCTTGCTCTGATGCTGGGCCGGGTCGTCTGCCAGCTGCACGCTGCGGGCCAGAATGCGTCTGACCTCTTCTTCCATCGAGACGTCATTTTCGGCTGCGCGTCTGCGTAGCGCGCGCCGAACTTTCTCATCGACATTTCGTATCGTTAGTGTCGCCATCGATAAGTCCAAAAAATGAGCCGGCAAATCTGAATGCACAGATTTGAAAAACGCAGACTTGAAAGCAATGACTGCATTTTTGTCTTTGACTGCGTTTGCCGGGTTTTTGACAGCATTGCTGTCATTCTTGCCGGTTTGCGCCCCGCGCGGTCTCGATTGCCTGGAAGGTGCCCCCTTCGCTCGTGCAGCGTATTATGATTCTCTTACTCTATAGATTGTGGGGATGTCATTGCCGGCAATGCATTATTCACACTTCTTCGCACGCGGAAACGCGAGGCGAATCTGTGGCTTAGGTGATGTTTGCTAGCAATGCTGTCATTGCAGGCGCAATGCGTCGTCGCAGGATTAGCCAGCTATCCCGTGCTGCAATGTTCCGAATGTGAGGAAGGATGGCGCAAATGCGCCATCAGCATGGATCGGGGATCAGGAAATCTGCCAGGCGATGACCGCGAGGGCTGCGGCGATGACCCAGAGCGCAACGCGCCCACCACGGGAATGGCGCGCCTCGGCCTTGCCGATCGCTTCCGCCGTTTCCGGATCGAAGCGCAGTCCCTTCTGCGCCATCGTATCGATTTCGCGCGAAAGCCGCTCCGTGCGCGCAGCGAGATCCGGCGCCTGACGAACGAGCGAGACGAGAGCGCCGACGCCTTCGCGGGCGTCGTTCAGCATGCCGCGCGGCCCGAGATTGCCGGCAATCCAGTCGGAAACGACCGGTTCGGCCGCTTTCCACATGTTGAAATGCGGATCGAGCGTGCGCGCAACGCCTTCCACCACGACCATGGTCTTCTGCAGGAGCAGCAGTTCGGGCCGTGTCTGCATGTCGAACAGCTCGGTCACTTCAAAGAGAAGCGTCAGAAGCCGCGCCATGGAGATGGTTTCGGCCGACTGGCCGTGGATCGGTTCGCCAATGGCGCGCAGCGCCTGTGCGAAGGCCGCCACATCGTGGTGCCCCGGCACATATCCTGCCTCGAAATGCACTTCCGCCACCCTGCGGAAATCGCGGGTGATGAAACCGTACAGGATCTCGGCGAGGAAGTGCCGTTCCTTGCGGCCGATACGCCCGGTAATGCCGAAATCCACCGCGACGATGGTTCCATCGTCTTCAACGAACAGGTTTCCCGGATGCATGTCGGCGTGAAAGAAGCCGTCGCGCAGCGTGTGGCGCAGGAAGGACTGAATGAGCGTCTGCGCCAGCGCTTCGAGATCGTGACCCGCGTCGCGCAGGGCCTCGATGTTCGACATCTTGGTGCCGTCGACCCATTCCAGCGTCACCACATCGCGGCCGGTGCGCTGCCAGTCGACATTGGGCACCCGGAAGCCGGGATCGTTCAGCGTGTTCTCGTGGATCTCGGAAATGGCCGCCGCCTCAAGGCGCAGATCCATCTCGATCCTGGTCACCTGCGCCAGCGTTTCGGCCACTTTGACCGGCTTCAGGCGACGGGTGGACGGGATGAAGCGCTCCTGCAGATGGGCTGCGAGGAAATAGCTTTCCAGATCGTTCTGGAAGCGCCGGCGCACGCCGGGGCGGATCACCTTCACTGCAACGCGCTTGAGGCCCGTTTCGGTGGCGACACGCGCCTCATGCACCTGCGCGATCGAGGCCGCTGCCACCGGGCCGTCGAACTCCGCGTAAAGCGCCTCGACCGGCTGGCCGAGCGAGCCTTCGATGGCCGCGCGCGCCTGCGCCTCGGGAAACGTGTTCATGCGGTCCTGAAGGCTGGCGAGATCATGCGCCATCTCATGGCCCACAACATCCGGCCGCGTCGCCAGAAACTGCCCGAGTTTCACATAGGATGGCCCGAGCCGGTTCACGGCCTGGGCAAGGCGTTCGGGCCGGTCGCGCCGCTTGGAGCGACGCCGCGACAAGACCTTGGCCACCTTCCAGCCGAACAGCGGCATGCCTTCCAGCTGGTCGCCGGGCATGGCCGCCACAACGCCTTCACGAACAAGAATCCAGCCCGCGCGGGCCAGCCGAAGATATGCGCCGACAGTGCTCATTTTTACGCCGTCAAATCTTCCAGCCGGAGTGCAGGGTGGCGATGCCGCCGGAGTAATTGCGCCAGGTCACGCGGGAGAAGCCCGCATTGGTGATCATCGCGCCGAAATTCTGCTGGTTGGGGAATTTGCGGATGGATTCGATGAGATAGCGATAGGGCTCGCCATCGCCGGTTACGGCCTGGCCGATACGCGGAATGGCGTGAAACGACCAGTTCTCATAGACCTTGTCGAGGATCGGCATGTCCACCTCGGAAAATTCGAGGCAGAGAAAGCGCCCGCCGGGCCGGAGCACGCGGAAGGCTTCGGAAAGCGCGCGGTCGATATGCGGCACGTTGCGAATGCCGAAGGCAATCGTGTAGGCGTCGAAACTGTTGTCCTCGAAGGGCAGCTCCTCGGCGTTCGCCTCAACGAAAGTCAGATTGTCGGCGATGCCCTTCTTTTCGGCGCGCTCACGGCCGACTTCGAGCATCGAGCCATTGATGTCCAGAACGGTGACGTCAGCCATCCGGCGCGAGGCCTCGACGATGCGGAACGCGATGTCGCCCGTGCCGCCGGCCACGTCCAGTGCGCGATAGCCCGGTCGCTTGGAAGGCGCGAGCCAGGAGATCATGGCGTCTTTCCAGACCCGGTGCAGACCCGCCGACATAAGGTCGTTCATCACGTCATACCGTTTGGCGACGCGGTGGAATACCGTGTTGACCAGGCCCTGCTTTTCGGTTTCGTCTACCGTGCGAAAACCATAGGCCGTCTCCATGCCGCCTTCGGCGGTGGTGCGCTGATCGGACATCTTCACCCTTTCGAAATCGCCGGGACCATAGCCCATTGCCGTTCGCGGCGCTATTGTCAAAACCGCGATGAACAGCCGCGCCAGCGGTCTGGTTAAAATGGAGCACACATGGTCGCAAAAGCCGAGCTTCACTGCCACATCGAGGGAGCCGCTTCCCCCGATCTCGTCCTTTCCCAGGCGCGCAAATACGGCGTCGACACATCGAATTTCCTGCGCGACGGGGCCTATCACTGGTTCGATTTCACCAGCTTTCTCGCCGCTTATGACGAGGCCGCCAGCCTGTTTCGAACCGAAGAAGACTATGCGCTTCTCGCCGAGGATTATCTGACCAGCCTGGCGAAAGGCGGCGCGATCTATTCGGAGATATTCATCTCGCCCGATCATGCGGAACGCGCCGGGCTTTCGCGCATGGCCTACACCAACGCGCTTGGCGAGGGCATAGAGCGCGCGCGCGCCGCAACCGGCATAGAGGGGCGCATCATCGTGACCGGCGTGCGCCATTTCGGGGCAGTGTCGGTGGAAGATGCAGCGCGCTTCGCGGTTGCCTGCGAGCATCCGCTTGTCACCGGTTTCGGCATGGCGGGCGAAGAGCGTTTCGGCAATGTGCGCGATTATGAGACCGCGTTCGACATTGCACGCGAGGCGGGGCTCGGCATCACGGTCCATGCAGGCGAGCTGGTCGGCTGGGAGAGCGTCGAGGCGGCGCTGAACCATCTCCGCCCCACACGCATCGGTCATGGCGTGCGCGCCATCGAGAACCCGGATCTGGTGCGCCGTCTGGTGGATGAGGGTGTGGTGCTGGAGGTCTGCCCGGTTTCGAACATCGTGCTGAAGGTTTTTCCCGACTACGCCAGCCATCCTCTGCCGCAATTGATGGCCGCCGGCTGTCGCGTGACGCTCAACTCCGATGACCCGCCGCATTTCCACACGTCGCTCGCGCATGAATATGCGGTGGCGAAGGCGCATTTCGGGCTCGATGACACGGGGCTTCGCGGCATCACGCAAACGGCCATCGAAGCCGCGTTTGTCGATGAGGCCACCCGCACGCGCCTGCTTGCAGCGCTGGGCCATAAAACTGTGGCTCAGTGAGCCTTATGGTATCCTGCGCGGCCACGTGTCGTTAATATCGACAGGATTTCAAGCATTCGGGGAACAGCACATGCAGGGCGTGACCGTCGTCGACCATCCGCTTGTCCAGCACAAGCTCACCATCATGCGCGACAAGGAGACTTCGACCGCCAGCTTCAGGCGTCTGCTGCGCGAAATTTCGCTGCTGCTCTGCTATGAGGTCACGCGCGATCTGGAGCTGACGACACGGCGCATCGAAACGCCGCTTCAGCCGATCGACTCGCCCACGCTCGAAGGCAAGAAGCTCGTCTTCGCCTCGGTTCTGCGCGCCGGCAACGGCCTGCTGGACGGCATGCTGGATCTCGTTCCCGCCGCACGCGTGGCGCATGTGGGCATGTATCGCGACCACGAAACGCTTGAGGCGGTCGAGTATTTCTTCAAGGCTCCGAGCAATCTGGGCGACCGTCTGGTGATTGTCGTTGACCCGATGCTGGCCACGGCCAACTCCGCCATTGCCGCCGTCGACAAGCTCAAGGAGCGCGGCGCGACCAATCTGCGCTTCCTCTGCCTTCTGGCGGCGCCCGAAGGCGTCGAGAACTTCCGCAAGTCGCATCCTGACGTGCCGGTCTTCACCGCGTCCATCGATGAATGCCTGAACGAGAAGGGCTACATCGTGCCGGGTCTGGGCGATGCCGGCGACCGGATGTACGGAACGAAATAACGCTCGTTTAACCAAGCGGCGCGGTTGTCCGCGCCGTTAAAAAAATGGTTGCCGTTGCGGCATAGGGTCTTCCCGATTGAAGGGGTGGAAGGCGCATATGGTTCGCAAGGTGGTCATGCTCGGTATCGTTATCGGAGCTGCGGGGGCAATCCCCGCGCTTTACCAGAGCAATCCGGATTTCTATCGGAGCCTTCTTGGCAGCGCGCTTGAAGAGACGCCTGTGGAGGAGGTTCAGCAGGTCGCGATGGTTCGCGCGCCCGCGCCGGAGCGCGGCAAGACCTCCGTGCTTCTCGGCAAGCGGGTCAGCATCGCGGCCGACAGGTCCGGCCATTTCGTCGGACGCTTCAAGCTCAATGGCCGTGACACGAAGGCCATGATCGATACGGGTGCGACCTATGTGGCGATCAACAGGAGCACCGCGCGCCGGATCGGCCTGAATCTCACCGCGAGCGATTTCAAATATGAAGTCAGCACGGCCAATGGCAAGGCAAGCGCCGCTGCCGCCGTTATCGAAAACCTGCAGATCGGCCGCATCTATATCGAGAATGTCGAAGCGCTGGTGCTTGAGGATCGTGCGCTCGACAGTGTGCTCATCGGGATGAGCTTCCTAGAGCGTCTCGCGCGCTACAGGGTGGAAGATCGCGCGCTGATTCTGGAGCAGTAGGGCAGTTCTCAGGCTTCCGCTGTCACCCGGCGCAGGATGGTTTTCTTCGTGCGCGGTTTCGCATCCACGACCGAATAGGCTTTCATAACCGCCCTGCGCGCCCGTTCCGCGTCGTCGTCGGATGCGGCATGCACCATGCAGACCGGCTCCCCGCGTTTCAGCTCCGCACCCACGGGCAGAAGCTCCGTCAGGCCGACCGAGTGGTCGATGGCGTCTTCGGGCGTGCGTCGTCCGCCGCCCAGTTCGATCACGCAGATGCCCACGGCGCGCGAGTCGATTGCGCCGACAAAACCGTCCTCTTCCGCGAGCACGGGCTTGATCACCTTCGCCTTCGGCAGGTGCCTGTTGGCAGCCTCGACGAAGTCCGCCGGCCCGCCGAGCGTGTGCACCATCCTGCCGAACAGCTCCGCTGCCCGTCCGCTTTCCAGCGCGTCATGCGCCCAATCGAAGGCCTCGCGCGTGGTGGCTGCCACGCCGGAGGAAAGAAGCATCTCGCCGGCGAGCGCCAGCGTCACGTCGAGAAGCCGCCGGTCGCGTTTCCTGCCCGTCAGAAAATCGACGGCGTTGACGACTTCCACGGCATTGCCGGCAGCAGAGGCAAGCGGCTGGTTCATGTCGGTCACAAGCGCGGTGGCCGGAAGCCCGGCCTCGCCCGCGACACGCACCAGATTGTCAGCCAGTTTGCGCGCCGCACGGGCGTCATCCATGAACGCGCCATTGCCCGATTTCACATCGAGCACCAGCGACGAAAGGCCGGCGGCCAGTTTCTTGGAAAGGATCGACGCTGTGATGAGCGGGATCGATTCCACCGTGCCGGTCACATCGCGCACGGCATAGAAGCGTTTGTCGGCGGGAGCGAGATCGGCGGTCTGGCCGATGATCGCGCAACCCACATCGCGCACGGTTCTGGCGAACAGCTTTTCATCCGGTTGGCTCGTATAGCCGGGAATGGAATCCATCTTGTCGAGCGTGCCGCCCGTATGGCCAAGCCCGCGTCCGGAGATCATCGGCACAAAAGCACCGCAGGCCGCCACGATGGGGGCGAGCATCAGCGAGACATTGTCGCCCACCCCGCCGGTGGAGTGTTTGTCGGTCACCGGGCCGGGCAGGTCCGACCAGTCGAGAACACTGCCGGAATCGCGCATGGCGATGGTCAGCGCAGCGCCTTCCTCAGCCGTCATGCCGTTCAGGAAAATTGCCATGGCCAGCGCCGCGATCTGCCCTTCGCTCCACGTGCCATGGGTAAGCCCGTGAGCGAAATCTGCGATCTCTTCACCGGTGAGCGCCTGACGGTCGCGCTTCCTGCGGATGATCTCCTGCGGCAGCATGGGTAACCTCAGCCTGTTGGCAGGCCGTCGGCGCAGAGCTGGCCGAGAACCGTTGCGAGACGCTGGCCGCCAATGGGAGCCATGTCCTTGGTTTCCTGATGCGACAGCTCGCCCGCGCTCATGCCCGCACCCAGATTGGTGATGACCGAGCAGGCCGCGACCCGAAGGCCGAAATAGCGCGCGAGGATCACTTCCGGCACGGTCGACATGCCCACCGCGTCCGCGCCCAGCGTGCGCGCCATGCGAATTTCCGCCGGCGTTTCGAAGGACGGGCCGGAGAACCACATGTAGACGCCCTTGTGCAGCGCGACGCCGCTCTTTTCAGCGGCGGCTTCGAGGCTGGCGCGCAGGCCCGCATCATAAGCCTCGCTCATGCCGACGAAGCGCCGGTCGCTGCCCTCGCCGATCAGCGGGTTCATGCCGGAGAAATTGATGTGGTCCTCGATCAGCATCACCGAGCCGGGCGGCATGTCCTGTCTCAGCGATCCCGCCGCATTGGTCAGGATCATCTGGGTGATGCCGATGCCCCACAGGGTTTCCAGCGCCGGGCGCATGGCCGCCGCATCGCCATGTTCATAATAGTGCGCGCGGCCGGCAAGCATCAGCACGGGCGTGCCTGAAAGCCGTCCGGCGACAATCTCGCCCGCATGGCCGGTCACGCCGCTTTGCGGGAAACCGGGTAATTCGGAATAGGAAATCCGCACCGGGTTTTCGACGTCGTTCACAAGACCGCCGAGCCCGGAGCCAAGCACCAGCGCAAGCT
>MRWG01000836.1_pt1 | contig 25165 bp, 19 predicted proteins | sample 1013341 | NCBI WGS metagenome assembly MRWG01 (sample SAMN06117577, study PRJNA244670) | biofilm metagenome | biome: Water; feature: Cathode Biofilm; material: Biofilm; isolation source: microbial consortium enriched at the cathode of a solar microbial fuel cell | place: USA: District of Columbia ... | reverse complement strand
CGCGGTGGATGCACGCGCAGAAACTCCCGCGCGATCATGCGGAAATTCTCTTCGCCAAGGATCATGGCGACCGCCGGAAAGATTTCTGAAAGCGCGGTTACGAGGCTATGGGTGACATTGTTGCGATAGACGTTGAAGCGCTTGATCACCGCCTTGCCATGCGGGCCGCTCACGCCCTGCGGCGTGGCGCGATCCGGGTTGAGCAGCACGGCGCCAAAGGCGTCGTCATAGGGCTGCGCAGGGTCCTGTCTCGTGGTTTCAGGAGTGGAGCGCATGGCGTTTCACTTCCGGCTTGAGGGTGCGATGACGGTCGAGAATGCGTTCAGCCGCCGCCGCCTCGGATTGCAGGATCGGCCAGTCGGGAATGTCGGCGTCCCACTCGATAAGCGTGTCGACGGGGCCGCATGCGGCGATCACCGTTTCATAAAGGCTCCACACGGGGTCCGCGACCGGTCGGTCATGGCTGTCGATCAGTAGCGGCGCACCCTCGTCGTCTTCCTGTTCGTCATGGCCGGCAAGGTGGATTTCTCCCACATGCGCCAGCGGGAAATCGGCGAGATACTCCGTGGCGCTGAAGCCGTGATTGGTCGCAGAAACGAACACATTGTTGATGTCGAGCAGCAGGCCGCAGCCCGTGCGCTTCACGATTTCACGCAGGAAATCCGTTTCCCGCCATTCGGATTCGGAGAAAAGGACGTAGGTGGACGGGTTTTCCAAAAACATCGGCCTGCCGATGGCTTCCTGCACCTGATCGATGTGCTCGCACACCCGTGCAAGCGTCTCATCGGTGTAGGGCAGGGGCAGGAGGTCGTTGAAAAACACATCGTCATGGGTCGACCAAGCCAGGTGCTCCGACACTTTGAAGGGTTCGTAGCGCTCCACCAGCCCGGCAAAGCGTTGAAGATGTTCGGGGTCGAGCGGGTCGAGGCCGCCAATCGACATGCACACGCCGTGTAACGAGACGGGCAGCATGTTGCGGATTGCGGTCAGCGCGGCGTGCGGCGGGCCGCCCGCGCCCATATAGTTTTCTGCGTGTACTTCTACGAAACCCACTGACGCAGGGTTTTCAGCGATTGCGTCGAAATGCTGCGGCTTGAAACTCGCACCGGCCCGGCCAGCGGGAGCACCAGTGGGGGCATCAGCGGGGTGAAATGCCGGAAAGCGGCTCTGGATGGCGGAAAGGGGTTTTGCTTCGCGTGCCATGAGGTCGCCTCCCGGCATTTGGTGTCAGGTCAGATCATGCTGGCTGGATCAGGAGGGCATGTCGCGCTCAAGCGGCTCTAGCGAACCCATGCGCTCGCCGGGCAGTTCCATCGTGGCGCAGGTGCCCGCATCGACATATTTCCAGGCATTGCCCTGGTAATCGACCTTGGAGGTGCCGGCGCAGGTGGTGCCGGGCCCGGCCGCGCAATCGTTCTTGCCGGCCATGGACACGCCATAGCACTTTTCTTTTTCCTGGGCCTGGGCGGCCGTGGTGGTGGCCAGCGTGCCGACCGAAAGGGCGGCTGCGACCGTTCCGGCGATATAGGCAGCGGTGAGTGCGGTTTTGGTGGACATGAATGATCTCCTCTCGGGTCCTGTCGAAACCGGGGTTCCGTCCCGGCAGGACCCGTTTTTTCAGAGGGATCGTTCACTTGGAAATCAAGCGCGCGCGAGCCGGCATCACTTGCGTGTGAGGCTTTGTTTATCGCGAAGGTTGTTGTCGTGCCGCGCGCGCCGTGTTGCTCAGGCCTTCAATGCTTCCGCGCACTTCTGGATGTCGGCGGCCTCGGTGGCGAAGCTTGTGACGAAACGATAGAGCGTGTTGCCCGCCGTCATTTCGCCTGCGAATGAGAGCGGCGGCTTCCACGGATAGAACTGCGCGCCAGCGGCCTGAAGCGCCTGGGCCTTCTCATCCTTCATGAGCGCAAACACTTCATTGGCCTGCGGCTGCCAAGCAAGGCGCGCGCCATCGGCATTGGAGATCGCGGTTGCGAGCTCCGCGGCCATCGCGTTGGCGTGGCGCGCATTCTTTAGCCAGAGATCGTCACGGAAATAGGCCTCGAACTGCGCCGCGATGAAACGCGACTTGGAGAAGAGCTGTGCGGCGCGCTTGCGCAGGAAGTGCATCTGGCCGATCTTAGCCGGATCGAACACGATGATCGCTTCCGCGCACCAGCAGCCATTCTTCGTGCCGCCGAAGGATGCAATCTCCACGCCGCGCTTCCAGGTCATCTCGGCCGGCGTCGTGTCCAGCGACACGAGCGCATTGGCGAAACGCGCGCCGTCCAGATGCAGCGGAATGCCCGCTTCGCGGCAGATGCCGGCGATCTCTTCGATCTGTTCGAGTGAATAGAGTGTGCCGATCTCGGTGGCCTGGGTGATCGAGGCGGCCATGGGCTGCCCGGCGTGCACGAACTGGGCCGGGTGCTCGCGGATCGCCGCGTCGAGCGCGTTCGGGTCCATGCGGCCAAGCTTACCCGCCACGCCCTTCAGGCGCGCACCGCCGGTCAGATATTCCGGTGCGCCACCCTCATCATCAATGGCGTGCGCTTCCGAATGGCAGAAGGCGACCCCGCCGGGTTTCGAGGCCCAGGTGAGCGAGAGGCTGTTCGCCGCCGTTCCCGTTCCGACGAAAAACACCGCCACCTCGCGTTCGAAGATGTCGCTGAACATCTTCTCCACCCGTTTGTCCAGCTCGCTGGTTCCATAGGCCGGCGCAAAGCCGCCTGCATTGGTGACGAGCGCTTCGGCGATTTGCGGGTGGGCGCCGGCCCAGTTGTCGGAGGCGAAATTCATGCGGCAGATCTCTCTTTTGACCCCAAAATAAGCAGTGGCGGCGGGAGATTGCGCGCTTCGATGCTCCGGTTCAAGCCCTTCGGATGAGATGTTGCGGTGATTTTTGCGCCTGACAGGATATTCTGCGGCGGTTTATCAAAATGTCATCAATACTTGCAGTTTAGGTATTTTATTTCGTGTTTTGCGCAAAAAATTTGCATTTCCGTCTTGTCTGGTGTTGGTATTTCTGGCATTTCAGCGAATAAGACAGCAGTGCTGTCCTATTGTTGTGCAGTTCGGTTGCCAGCGTCTCAGCGTGGCTTTTGCGCTCGTGATAGTGTTGCGAACGACCGGTGCAACAAAGGCGGTCCGGCAATGACCGGAGCACAGGCAGGGATGCCCGCCCAAGAACAAGAACACGCGCCGGAGCATATCGGTAGCGTTGCTCCGGCTTCTAAATGGAAATGCCGTGCATACACCCCGGAAGGCCGCAAGGGCTTTCTGGCGACTGAACGACCGCCCAGGGAGGCTTGCCCCGGGCTCTAGAATGTGAGGATTTGCGATGACGGAAATGACGCCCTCTTTTTCGACCGGGTTCGGGCCGGCCAACGAGGCCGAAACGGCCGCCGTCAAACGCACCGTGAAGATGTCCGCGCCGGGCGTGCCCGCTGCGCAGGGGCTTTACGATCCCCGCAATGAGCGCGATGCCTGCGGCGTCGGCTTCGTCGCGCATATGAAGGGCAGTCGCTCGCATGATATCGTGCGCGATGGCCTGGCCATGCTCGAAAACCTGACCCATCGCGGCGCGGTGGGTGCTGATCCGCTGGTCGGCGATGGCGCGGGCATGCTGATGCAGATCCCCGACCGCCTCTATCGGGAGGAATGGGCGGAGCGCGGCGTCGAACTGCCGGAGCCCGGCCATTATGGCGTCGGTCACTTCTTCATGCCGCGCGATGCGGAGCTGCGCAAACAGATCTACGACATCATCGCCGATGTGGTGCGCTCGGAAGGTCAAGAGCTGATCGGCTTCCGTGATGTGCCGGTCGACAATGCCTGTCTTTCCAAGGCACCCGACATTGCCGCTTCCGAGCCCGTCCACCGCCAGATTTTCGTCAGCCGTGGCGCGGGCATTCACGACGAGGAGGATTTCGAGCGTCGTCTCTATATTCTGCGCAAGGTGATTTCGGGCCGCGTGCGCGAGGAGCTTGAGGGCGGCATCAAAGGTTTCTACACCGTGTCGCTGTCGGCGCGCACCATTGTCTACAAGGGCATGTTCCTCGCCTATCAGCTCGGCGCTTATTACAGCGACCTGAAAGACCCGCGTTTTGAAACGGCGCTGGCGCTCGTTCACCAGCGCTTTTCGACCAACACGTTCCCCTCCTGGGAACTCGCGCACCCCTATCGCATGGTCGCCCACAATGGCGAGATCAACACGGTGCGTGGCAACGTCAACTGGATGGCCGCGCGTCAGGCCTCGGTGGATTCGGAGCTGTTCGGCAACGACATTTCCAAGCTCTGGCCCATTTCCTATGAGGGCCAGTCCGACACGGCCTGCTTCGACAACGCGCTCGAATTCCTGTTCCAGGGCGGTTATTCGCTCGTCCATTCGATGATGATGCTGATCCCGGAAGCCTGGGCCGGCAACCGTCTGATGAGCGACGAGCGCAAGGCGTTCTACGAATACCACGCCGCGTTAATGGAGCCGTGGGATGGCCCGGCTGCCGTGGCCTTTACCGACGGCATTCAGATCGGCGCAACGCTTGACCGCAACGGCCTTCGCCCGGCCCGCTATGTGGTCACGGATGACGACCGCGTCATCATGGCTTCGGAAGCCGGGGCACTCGTGGTTCCCGAAGACAAGATCGTCAGCAAGTGGCGTCTCCAGCCCGGCCGCATGCTTCTGATCGACATGAAGGAAGGCCGCATCATTTCCGACGAGGATGTGAAGGCGGCCATCGCCACCAGGCATCCCTTCAAGAAGTGGCTCGACAACACCCAGCTCATCCTTGAAGACCTGAAGCCGGTCGAACCGCGCGCCCTGCGCAAGGATGTGGCCCAGCTCGATCTTCAGCAGGCTTTCGGCTACACGCAGGAAGACACGAAGATGCTGATGGCGCCCATGGCCACGACCGGCCAGGAAGGCATCGGCTCCATGGGCACCGACACGCCGATCTCGGCCATGTCCGACAAGCCCAAGCTGCTCTACACCTATTTCAAGCAGAACTTTGCGCAGGTCACCAATCCGCCGATCGATCCGATCCGCGAAGAACTGGTGATGAGCCTCGTCTCCTTCATCGGCCCGCGCCCCAACATTTTCGATCTGGTCGGCTCTTCACGCCGCAAGCGGCTTGAGGTGCGCCAGCCCATCCTCACCAATGGCGATCTGGAGAAGATCCGCTCCATCGGCCACACCGAGGACCGGTTCGACACCAAGACCATCGACGTCACCTATGCGGCGGGCGAGGGTGCTGCCGGCATGCGCGGTGCGCTGGAGCGCGTCTGCGACCGCGCCGAGGCTGCGGTTGCCGGCGGCTACAACATCATCATCCTGTCCGACCGCCAGATCGGCCCGGACCGCATCGCCATCCCGATGCTTCTGGCAACGGCGGCTGTTCACCATCACCTGATCCGCAAGGGTCTGCGCACGGCGGTTGGCCTCGTGGTCGAATCCGGCGAGCCGCGCGAAGTGCACCACTTCTGCTGCCTGGCGGGCTACGGCGCGGAGGCGATCAACCCCTACCTCGCCTTCGACACGCTTCTGTCCATGCACAAGGCCGGCGATTTCCCGCCGGAGGTCGACACGCAGGAGGTGGTTCAGCGCTACATCAAGGCCATCGGCAAGGGCATCCTCAAGGTGATGTCCAAGATGGGCATCTCCACCTACCAGTCCTATTGCGGTGCGCAGATCTTTGACGCCGTGGGTCTGGAAAGCGACTTCATCGAGCACTTCTTCACCAACACCGCCACCACCATCGAAGGTGTCGGTCTGGACGAGATTTCCGCCGAGACGGTTGGCCGCCATGCCGCCGCCTTCGGCGCGGACCCGGTGCTGAAGAGCGCGCTGGAAGTGGGCGGTGAATACAATTTCCGCATGCGCGGCGAATCCCACATCTGGTCGCCCGACGCCGTCGCCTCCCTCCAGCATGCCGTGCGCGGCAAGTCCTGGGAGACCTATCGCGAATTTGCGAAAATGGTCGACGGGCAGGCAGCCGACGCCAAGTCCATTCGCGGCCTGTTCGCTGTCAGGAAGGCCAAGGATACAGGCCGCAAGCCGGTCTCGCTGGATGAGGTCGAGCCCGCAGCCGAAATCGTCAAGCGGTTCTCCACCGGCGCCATGTCCTTCGGCTCCATCAGCCGCGAGGCGCACACCACGCTGGCGCGCGCCATGAACGCGCTGGGCGGCAAGTCGAACACGGGCGAGGGCGGCGAGGAGCCTGATCGCTATCTGCCGATGCCCGACGGTTCGATGAACCCGGAGCGCTCCTCCATCAAGCAGATCGCCAGCGGCCGTTTCGGCGTCACCACCGAATATCTCGTCAATTCCGACATGATGCAGATCAAGGTGGCGCAGGGCGCAAAGCCGGGCGAGGGCGGTCAGCTTCCCGGCCACAAGGTCGACGCCACCATCGCCAAGGTGCGTCACTCCACGCCGGGCGTCGGGCTCATTTCGCCGCCGCCACACCACGACATCTATTCCATTGAGGATCTGGCGCAGCTCATCTTCGACCTGAAGAACGTCAATCCGGATGCGGATGTGTCCGTCAAGCTCGTCTCCGAGGTTGGCGTGGGCACGGTGGCTGCCGGCGTCGCCAAGGCGCGCGCCGACCACATCACCATTTCCGGCTATGATGGCGGCACCGGCGCTTCGCCGCTCACCTCCATCAAGCATGCGGGCAGCCCGTGGGAGATGGGCCTTGCCGAAACGCACCAGACCCTGGTGCTGAACGGTCTGCGCTCGCGCGTAGCGCTGCAGGTCGATGGCGGGTTGAAGACCGGTCGCGATGTCATCATCGGCGCGCTGCTGGGCGCCGACGAATATGGCTTCTCCACCGCACCGCTGATCGCCGCCGGCTGCATCATGATGCGCAAGTGCCACCTGAACACCTGCCCCGTTGGCGTCGCCACGCAGGACCCGGTGCTGCGCAAGCGCTTCAAAGGCACGCCCGAGCATGTGATCAACTACTTCTTCTACGTCGCGGAAGAGGTGCGCCAGTATCTCGCCGAGATGGGCTACACCAAGCTCGACGATATCGTCGGCCAGTCCGACCTTCTCGAAAAGGACGGCATGATCGCGCACTGGAAGGCGCGTGGCCTCGATTTCACGAAGATCTTCTACAAGCCCGATGCCCCGCGCGAGGCGATCCACTGGACCGAGCGTCAGGAGCATCCCATCGATGATGTGCTCGACCGCAGGCTCATCGAGGCGGCAAGGCCGGCCCTTGAAAACCGTGAGCCCGTGTCGCTCGACTTCCCGATCTGCAACACCGACCGGTCGGCCGGCGCGATGCTGTCGGGCGCGGTCGCCAAGCGCTACGGCCACAAGGGCCTGAAGGAAAACACCATCGACGTGCGCCTCACGGGCACGGCCGGTCAGTCCTTCGGCGCGTTTCTGGCGCGCGGCGTCTCGTTCAGGCTTGAGGGCGACGCCAATGATTATGTCGGCAAGGGCCTTTCCGGCGGCCGCATCGTCATCCGCCCGACGGACGATTCCCGCATTGTCGCGGAAGACTCCATCATTGTCGGCAACACGGTGCTTTACGGCGCAACCGAGGGTGAATGCTATTTCCGCGGCGTTGCGGGCGAGCGTTTTGCCGTGCGCAATTCGGGCGCGGTCGCCGTTGTCGAGGGCGTCGGCGATCATGGCTGCGAATACATGACGGGCGGCGTGGTGGTCGTGCTCGGTCAGACGGGCCGCAACTTCGCGGCCGGCATGTCCGGCGGCGTTGCCTATGTGCTGGATGAGGCGGGCGACTTCGCCGAGCGCTGCAACATGGCCATGGTCGAGCTGGAGCCGGTGCCGGAGGAGGACGACATCCTCGAAAAGCTGCACCACCATGGCGGCGACCTCATGCACAAGGGCCGTGTCGACGTTACCGGCGACATGACCCGGCATGATGAAGAGCGTCTGGCGCAGCTTATCTCCAACCATCTCCACTACACGGGCTCCGAGCGGGCGCGCGCCATTCTGGATCATTGGGCGGAATACCGTCCCAAATTCCGCAAGGTGATGCCGGTCGAGTACCGCCGTGCACTGGAAGAAATGGAGCGCATGAAGCTCGGTCTGGCGGCGGAATAGCCGTGGGTTCTGGAGATCTGTTGCCCATGGATATTTTTGGCGACCGGAATTCGGGCAATTGCCTGAAGGTCAGATACACGGCGGACCATCTCGGTCTGCCCTATCGCTGGCATGAGCTCGACCTCATGGCTGGCGAGAGCCGCACGGACGCGTTTCTCGCCATGTCGCCCTTTGGGCAGGTGCCGGTCGTGCGGTTCGATGACGGGCGCACGCTTGGCCAGTCGGGCGCAATCATCCGCTATCTGGCGCGCGGTTCGGCGCTTTTGCCCGAAGACGCGTTTGCCCAGGCGGAAATCGATCAGTGGATGTTCTGGGAGCAGAACTTCCATGAGCCCAATGTGGCCGGTGCGCGCTTTCAGGTGTTCTACCGCAAGGAGCCGGTTGAAGCGCGCGATCCTTTGAAGGTCGAGCGGGGCGAGGCCGCGCTCGATTTGATGGACGAGACGCTGAAGACGCGCGATTTCTTTGTCGGTGACGGGCTCACCATCGCCGATATCGCGCTCCTCGGCTACACGCGGCTTGCCCCTCAGGGGGGCTTTGAACTCGACGGGCGCAGGGCGCTCACCCGCTGGATTGCACGGTGCGAGGATGTTCTCGGACTTCCGGCACTTCACTAGATCGTCATGCGTCCACCGGGGCGCACAATGGACGATCTGAATTATTGATGGGGCATCGGAACAACCGGAAAACGGTATCCGCTTTTCGGTTCGAAGCTCTAAAATAACGGGGTTTACTCGATGGGTAAGGTTACAGGTTTTCTCGAAATCGACCGTCAGGTGCACAAGTACCAGCCGGCGTCCGACCGCATTCGCCATTTCCGCGAATTCACGCTGCCCATGTCGGACAGGGAAGTCGAGAAACAGGCCGCGCGCTGCATGGATTGCGGCATTCCCTATTGCCACGGCCCGACAGGCTGTCCGGTCCACAACCAGATCCCTGACTGGAACGACCTCGTCTATAATGGTGACTGGGAGGAGGCGATCCGCAATCTGCACTCCACCAACAACTTCCCGGAATGGACTGGCCGCATCTGCCCTGCACCCTGCGAGGAAGCCTGCACGCTCAATCTCGAAGACATTCCCGTCGCCATCAAGACGGTCGAGCAGGCCATTGCCGACAAGGCCTATGAGGCCGGTTTCGTGCGGCCCTATCCGGCCGACCACACGACCGGCAAGAAGGTCGCCATCATCGGCTCCGGCCCGGCCGGCATGGCCGCTGCCCAGCAGCTGGGGCGTGCAGGTCATCAGGTCCATGTCTATGAGCGCGAAAGCCGGCCCGGCGGCCTGATGCGCTACGGCATCCCCGACTTCAAGATCGAAAAACACTATATCGACCGCCGCATCGAGCAGATGCAGGGCGAAGGCGTGACCTTCCATTGCGGCGTCAATGTCGGCGTGGACAAGCCGGTGGAAGAGCTTCTGGCCGAGCACGACGCCGTTCTCTACTGCGGTGGCTCGGAGCGCCCGCGCCCGGCCGGCATCCCCGGCGGCGAATTCCACGGTGTTCATGACGCCATGCCCTATCTGGTTCAGCAGAACCGGCGTGTGGGCGGTGAGGATATTCAGTCCGTCGCATGGGCGGCGGAGCCCATCCTTGCCGGCGGCAAGCATGTGGTTGTCGTTGGCGGTGGTGACACCGCATCGGATTGCGTCGGCACGGCCTTCCGTCAGGGCGCGGTGCGCGTCACCCAGCTCGACATCCGCCCGCGTCCGCCGGAGAAGGAAGACAAGCTTGCCGTCTGGCCCTATTGGGCGACGAAGATGCGCACCTCCTCTTCACAGGCCGAAGGCGCCGATCGCGAATTCCAGGTGGCGACGCTTGAATTCGTTGGTGAGGATGGCGTTCTGACCGGTGTGAAATGCTGTCAGGTGGACGAGAAGCGCAAGCCCGTTCCGGGCACGGAATTCGTCATTCGCGCAGATCTGGCCTTCATCGCCATCGGCTTTTCCGGCCCGCTGGAAACAGGCGTTCTGTCCGAGTTCGGCGACCGGCTGAAAACCGATATCGACCGCCGCAACTCTGTGAACGTCAATGCCGACGACCGTGAGTATCGCACCACCATCGACCGTCTGTTTGCAGCGGGCGATGCGCGGCGCGGTCAGTCTCTGGTGGTTTGGGCGATCCGCGAGGGGCGTCAGGCCGCCCACGCGATTGACACGTTCCTCATGGGCAGTTCGGTCCTGCCGCGTTAGGGCGCCGTGCGTCCATTTAGACGCACAAAGGACGCTCCAGGTGGATGACGGCTTCCTTCTCCCCGCTAGAGGGGAGCCAGATGGATGACGGCCCCCTTCTCCCCGCTAGCGGGGAGAAGGTCCCGGCAGGGGGATGAGGGGCTGACGCGGCGCAAGAAAATCTCGCCATATTGTGGGGTTGGCAGAACCTGGCGCTCGCCCCTCATCCTCACCTTCTCCCCGCGCGCGGGGAGAAGGGGCCTCGAAGTCGGTGCCCCATCGCGTCATTCCACGCATCATGCGGGCGTCAGGTGATCCCGCCTGCCTGCAGTGATCTGCGAGCCCGAAGAGGTCTGGATGAAATCAGGGCGTCGCCGTGGCTTCTGGCTGCGGCGGCGTTTTCTTTTCTGCCACTGGTGCGACCGGACGTAACGAGAAATTGTCGGCGCGGCCGGGCTGACTTGATGTGGCGCTGTCGATGTCCGCTTCGTCACTGCGCTCCTGTCGCCCGATTGGTTCCACCACCGCGCCCATCAGCTCCAGCCCGCCATCGAGCGCCGGGTCAGACAGCGAGATCGGCACCGTCCGGTCGACTGGCGTGGGCTCTTCGGGGAAGAGAACGAGGTTTGGCAGGTTCTCGATCCCGACCTCGCCGATATCGGGCGAAATGGCTTCGCCGAGAAGCTTGTTCAGCGGTTTCTCCACGTAGAAGGCCACCTTGCGCTTGCCGGAACGCGTCAGGTTGATGCCGTCGCTGCCGCGCAGCCGCACCGGCTGCCCGTTCATGTCCGGCCCGGTAAAGATGAAGGCCCCGTTTTCATCCACGAAACCGTCCCAGATGTCGACGAATGTGCCGCCTATGCTCTCCACTGTGGTCTTGTAGATGTCGTTGAAGGCCAGCATGTCGGACGACATGGTCGATGATTTGAAGGCCGGTAAGCCGCTCCACACGAGTGGGATCTGCTTTTCTTCGATGGCCGCCGCGAAGGTCTTGACGCGGTCGGTGTATTCGGCGAGCCAGGGCTCCGACCGCGGGGCCTCGCGCTGACCGTCGATGCGCAGTTGCTGCCGGTCGTTGGAGCCGATCATCACGACCACGACGGTCGGGGAAACCTCTTCCAGAATGCCCGAAATCTCGGCATTCCAGTCATAATAGTCGTCGCGCACAAAGCCGGACGAACCGTTGCTGCGATTGATCACGCGCACACCGGGAGACTCTGCATATGCGTCGCTCAGGCCCTCGGCGAGCCCTCCGGCCATGAAGTCGCCAACGACCAGCACCGTGCGTGCATTCTCAAGCTTCTCCACTTCCGGCGGCGGTGGAGGCGTCGTTGGCTGGCGGGGTGCTGCGCGTGTGGTCGAGCGGCTGGGGCTTCGCGTGGCCGGCTGGTTGCGGCGCTGGCTGGGTTGCCGCACCGCAGGGCGCTCGGGCTCGCGTTGGCGCGCCCGCCCGCCGAACAGGAAATCCAGAAGGCCGCGACTTCTCTCCTGCGCCTCGGCAGGCGAGGGCGTGGAGAGGATAACGGGCAGGGCGAGGCTTAACGAGATGATGGCAATGACGAAGCGTTTGCCGCCTTCTCGTCCTGCATCTGCCCTGTCCGTTCTCATGTCCTGTTTCCCCTGTCTCCGGTCAATTGTCCCCGGTCAGTTCCCGCGCAGGCGGCGGAGCACTTCCTTGCCCGGATGGCCGTCTTCCTGCATTCCGTTGCGGGACTGGAAGGCGCGGATCGCGGCGCGCGAGCCGGAGCCGATCTTGCCATCAATGGGGCCGTCATAATAGCCAAGCGCACCAAGGCGGCGCTGCAGTTCTTCCGTCTCGTTGTAGCTGAGACGTTCGAACGGACGATTCCAGTCACGCACCAGGCCGCCATAGCCGGCGATTTCGTCGGCAAGAAGGCCCACGGCAAGTGCGTATTTGTCCGAATTGTTGTAGCGCTTGATGACCTGGAAATTCTTGGTCACGAGGAAGGCGGGGCCTGCGCGACCGTCCGGGACCTTCAGCTCGGCGCTGTCGTTCGGACGCGGGAAAGGCTTGCCATTGGCGCGCACGACGCCGATGGAAGCCCAGCGGGCAAGCGACATGTTGCCGCCGGGGAACTTGCGTCCGCCTGGCAGCGCAGCCGTTTCATAGCCCCAGGTTTCGCCGGTGCGCCAGCCATTGCGGCGCAGCAGGTTTGCTGCGGTGGCAAGGGCGTCCGGGATCGAGGTCCAGATGTCGCGGCGGCCATTGCCGTCCATGTCGACCGCATAGGCCTGATAGCTGGTGGGGATGAACTGCGTGTGGCCCATCGCGCCGGCCCAGGAGCCGGTCAGGTGGCCAACATCAATGTCGCCGCTCTGCAGGATCTTGAGCGCGGCGATGAGCTGCTGACGGGCAAATTTGGCGCGGCGCTTGTCGGCATAGGCGAGCGTGGCCAGCGAACGCGGCACGCTGCGCATGACGCGTTCGTTCTTCAGCACTTCGCCATAGTTCGATTCGATCGACCAGATGGCGAGCAGCACATAGCGGCTGACGCCGTACTGGCTTTCGATGCGGTCGAGCCAGGGTTTCCACTGGCGGGCGAGCTGCTGACCGCGCTGGATGGCGTCGGCCTGAACGCGGTTGTCGAAATATTCCCACGCCTCGGCGCGGAATTCGGGCTGGTAGCGGGCTTTCTCCAGCACCTCCGGATCGGGGGCGGTGATGCCGCGAAAGGCGCGGTCATAGGTGGCGCCGGAAACGCCGTTCTTGATCGCAACAGCACGAAACTGCTGGACCCAGCGCTGGAAGCCGGCATCGGCGCTGGCCGGCTGGAGGGTTACGGTAAATGCGAGCACGAAAGAAGCGATCAACGTCGCGACGAGGTTTCGTGGGGGCAAGCGGAACAACATCACGATCTCCGTTACAGGTAGTCCAGCCTTTCCATGGCAGGTCCCGGTTAGAAAAACGTTTACCATGCTGTTAATGTCCGTGATCGGGTTCTCCGGAACTTGTCACGATATACGCGCATTCATTCAGGAAACATCAATCCGACGTTGCTAAGGCAGCGCCAAACGCCTTCATTTCAACCTTTCGGGGATAGATTTCTGATGACGAAACTTCGCAAAGCGGTATTTCCTGTCGCTGGTCTGGGAACGCGTTTTCTTCCGGCCACCAAGGCAATCCCCAAGGAAATGCTGACTGTCGTCGATAAGCCCGTGATCCAGTATGTCGTCGATGAGGCCCGCGAAGCCGGCATTGAGCACTTCATTTTCGTGACCGGGCGCAACAAGGCGGTCATTGAAGATCACTTCGACATTCAGGTCGAATTGTACGACACACTGGAGCGGCGCGGCAAGAACGAGGTTCTCGACCGCCTGCACAGCATGCAGCCGCTGCCCGGCCAGACCAGCTTCACCCGTCAGCAGGAGCCGCTGGGCCTTGGCCACGCCGTCTGGTGTGCGCGTGAACTGGTGGGCAATGAGCCCTTCGCGCTCCTTCTGCCCGACATGATCATGCAGTCGCCCAGGGGCTGCCTGTCGCAGATGGTCGAACTCTTTGAAAAGACGGACGGAAACGTTGTCTCCGTTGAAGAGTGCGAGCCCTCGCAGACCCACAAATACGGCATCGTCGGTCGCGGCGATACGGTTGCCGGCGGGTTCGAAATCAACGCCATGGTGGAGAAGCCGAAGCCCGAGGATGCGCCGTCGAACTTCTACATCAATGGCCGTTACATCCTGCGACCGGAGATCTTTGACCTTCTCGCCGAGCAGGAGCGCGGCGCGGGTGGCGAGATCCAGCTGACCGACGCCATGCTAAAACTTCTGAAGAATCAGCCCTTCCACGGTTTCCCCTTCACGGGCCGCACATTTGACTGCGGTTCGCCGGAAGGTTTCGTGGAAGCGAACCTCGCTTTCGCGCTGGAACGCCCCGATCTGCGCGAGCATGTGCTGCGCGTCGTGGAGGCCTCCGGCCGCGTCTGACGCAATTTCGAAAAACGCCGCCATTTTCTCCGAAATGGCGGCGTTTCGTCTTTTTTACGGAAATTCCGCACCGAATTCCTAAAAAACTGATTTTCCAGGCCGCGCAGCGGTCTAGCGCTGCATGCGCACGCCCAGGAACACGCTGCTTGCGTCATACTCCCGGCTGGGGACGCTGCTGGTGCGTTTCTCGTAACGCGCCCGACCGGTGAGACCGAGTGTGCGGTTGAGCCACCAGGTCATGCCGGCTTCGCCGTTCATGGTCAGGTCGTGCCCGCCATTTTCATAGTTGCGCCAGGAAAGTCCGGCGGCGGCTTCGGCCGTCAGATTGGCGCGGATCTGGCGTTCCACCCGAAGAGTTCCCGAGTGAAGAATCGAGCCGCTGTCACCGGGATCGGTGGTGCCTTCAATCGTGGTCGAGGCGTCGAGGCGCACATCGGTGCCGCGCTGCGGCGACCAGTTGAGCGCGGCGGCAAGTGCAAGCCCTGAAACCGTGTTAAGGCGGTCGTCGTCGATGTCTTCTGCGACCCAGCCGATGGAGGCTTCGCCCGACAGTTTTTCCTCAATGTCGACCATGACGCCGGCGCGGGCTGCGAAGCGTGTGGCCGAACGCTCATAGCCGGCGCTGTCTTTCTCTTCATCGTAGAAGCGACGACCGATCTCGCCTTCGATGAAGGGGGCAAGGGCGGGCGAGATGGCATAGCCGGTGCGCAGGCGCAGCGTGGCCAGCGTCGAGTTGCGCTCTTTCTGCGAAAGCGTGCTGCCATCGATGAGCGTGGCGTCACCATAATGCTCGCGCGTCAGGGAGCCGGTGGCGCTCAGCCGCAGCTTGCCGAGATCCTTGGAGAGCCCGAGGCTGCCGTCGATGATGTGCCGGATTGGCCGGTCTTCGACCCCGACGATGACGACGGGGGAGGAGGCGGATTCCGGGCTGACCGTGTAACCGAGGCTTGCAAGCGCCGTATAGTCGCCCGCCAGATCGAAACGCAGCGCGCCATCGATGCCGCCTTCGATGTCCGAGACCGCTTCGCCCGAAACGGATTTGCGGTAGATGCCGTAAGCGTCGATGGTGGCTGCGTGGCGCGACCAGTCGGACACGGCGTTGAGCCTGAGCGTGGTCTCCGAGATCGCCGCCTCGCCGCTGCCGGGGCTGGAATCGGCATTCGTGGTCCAGGTTACGCCCTGTTCGAGCGTGGGGGTGACGGTGAACGTGCCGACGCGCAGGCCGAGCGGCGCATAGGGATTTTCTTCCGAAGCCTGAAAATTGCTCTCGATGGCGCCGACGCGGGGGTTGAGGGCGTCCGTGCTGTCAGCCCGGTCGACGCCGTCGGTCTCCTCCAGATCGCCTTCGGGAATGCCATTGGTGACGACACCGTCAAGCGGCGTCTGGCCGGCCTGCGCGGGAAGGTTGCGCGCCTCGCGGGCGCGCTCGCGCGCGATGGCGGTCGATGGTGTGCGGCTGGAACGGCTGTTGCTGGTTTCGGCTGGCGCTTCCGCAGAAGCCGGATCGCCCGAGGGGCTCGGCGTTACGGGTTCATAGCGCGGGGCGGGCAGGCCCGTTTCCGCACCAGCGTCACTCTGTATGGAAGAGGTGATGTCTGTTTCGGAAACGAGCCCGCGCAGACCACTGACTTCCTGCGCCGTAGCGACGCCGTAGACACATGCTGAAAGACTGAGACCCAGCGCAGTGGATCTGCGCCATATGCGCGTATTCCAACCCACTCTGAAACCGGGAGAAGACATTCAGATCCAGACTATAAAGACGCGCCACAATTGTACTTACCCAGCAGTAAATCATCGTGGTTAACAAAACCTTGTGTGCGGACGTCTACGACTGGGGCGGGCACAATGGACAAACTGAATGGACAGCGCGGCATCAAGGCGGTAATGGCAATGCCATGCTGAAAAACTCTTCCATGAACCTGGACCAGCAAAGCGTTATCGCTTCTGCTGTTCGCACGCTTGAAACCGAACGCGCCGGACTTAAAGAACTGGCGGAAGCCCTCGACAACGGGCTTGCCGAACCCTTTGCCGAAGCGGTGCGCACCGTTGCCGGGATCAGGGGCCGCCTGATCGTTACCGGCGTGGGCAAGAGCGGGCATATCGGTTCCAAGATTGCCGCTACCATGGCTTCCACGGGAACGCCGGCATTCTTCGTGCATCCCGCCGAAGCCAATCATGGCGATCTCGGCATGATCGGCAGCGACGATGTCATCCTTGCCATGTCCTGGTCCGGCGAGACGACCGAGCTGCATGGCATCATCGCCTATGCGCGTCGCTTCGCCATTCCGATCATCGCGATCACCGCCGGCAAGGCTTCGGCGCTGGCGAAGGAAGCAACGGTGGTGCTCGGTCTGCCCCGGGCTCCCGAAGCCTGCCCGCATGGGCTCGCTCCCACCACCTCGACCGTGCTGCAGCTGGTGATCGGCGATGCGCTGGCCGTGGCGCTTCTGGAGGCGCGCGGCTTTACGGCTGACCATTTCCGCACCTTCCATCCCGGCGGGCAGCTGGGCGCAAAGCTGACGCAGGTGCGCCAGATCATGCATTCGGGCGCGGAGCTTCCGCTGGCGAAAAGCGGTGCGCTGATGCGCGAGGCCATTCTGGAAATGACCCAGAAGGGCTTTGGCTGTGTCGGCATCACCGACGGCGATGGCGCACTGATCGGCATCATCACCGACGGCGATCTGCGCCGCCACATCGACAGCGAGCTTCTGGCGATGACGGTGGATCAGGTGATGACCCGCGATCCGAAGACGATTGGGCCGGAAACGCTGGCCGAAAGCGCGCTGCAGATCGTCAATTCCTCGTCGATTACCACGCTGATGGTGGTGGAGGGCGGCAAGCCCTGCGGCGTGGTGCATCTGCACGACCTGCTGCGGATTGGCGCTGCCTGAAGCTGACAGGCTGTAATTCAGGACCATGTGAAGTTGACAGGCGCCCCGTTTCAAACGGGGCGTTTTTCGTTTGGCTGCAGGGTTTGCAGGACGTATCGGTTCGCTCGCTTAGTGGCTGTGTGCCGCCAGCGGGGATGATGCCAAGGGGTACAATTCTGCAATTGGGGGCGAACCCATCGCGTGTCATATTGGCCGAATGAGACCGGCTTCGCTCAAGCGCCCACTGGTCTGACCACTCTGGCCAGCTCCCTTTGGCCTCACAATGTGAAGGAGTTCCGATGCTTGCAGAACACGTTCAGCATCTTCTGGTCGTCTTCGCCGCTTATCTCGTTGTGATTGCCAGCCCTGGCCCCAGCACCATGGCGATAATGGGCGTTGCCATGAAGCAGGGCCGCGAAAGTGCAGTCCTTCTGGCGCTCGGGGTGGTGACGGGAAGCATGTTCTGGGCCGTTTTGGCCGCGACCGGTGTTGCGACGGTGCTGACCGCCTATCCTGAAGCGGTCTTTTTCATCAAGGTCGCCGGTGGTCTCTATCTTCTTTTTCTGGCCTGGAAGTCCGCGAGGTCGGCACTGACGGCCAAGGCTGGACAGTTGAAGCCAATGGCGCCGGCAAGGAAAGTGGTGTTCTATCGCAGAGGGGTGCTTTTGCACATGTCCAACCCCAAAGCCGTTCTTGGCTGGGTCGCGATCATGGCTCTTGGGCTAAGGCCGGATGCACCGTCATACACTCTGCTCACGATCATCGTGGGATGCGCCATTCTGGGCCTGACGGTGAATGTTGGCTACGCGTTACTTTTCTCCACCGGCGTTCTGGGGCGGGCCTACCAGAAGTTCAGCAAGTGGATCGAAGGCGTGTTGGCTCTGGTCTTTGGCTATGCCGGTCTCAGGCTGCTCCTGTCCCGATCATGATGGCCGGAGCGCTGCCTGTTGTGAAACAGGCGGTGGCAGAGGCGTTCTTGATGGCAGATAAAAAGAAGCCCCGGACGCCATCGGCTCCGGGGCTTTTTGTGATTCAGACTGCCTCGACGCGCAATGTGGAGCCGTCCACCGCTGCGATCTTCACGCGCGTGCCGGCCGGGAGGTCCGGGCCGGCGACACGCCATACCGTGTCATCGAGCCGGACGCGGCCAAAGCCGTTTTCGATGGCCTGTTCGAGCGTTGCCGTGCGGCCGACAAGCTGCTCGGTGCGGCGGTTGAGGAGCGGCTGATCCGTCTCCTCGTTTCTGCGCGAATCCATGAAACGCTTGCCGCCATAGGCCGAGAGCAGGGACAGCGCCAGGAAGACGAGAACCTGCACGTGCCAGGTCCACATCGCCGCATCCCATAACTGGAGCGACAGCGTTCCGGTCAGGATTGCGGCGATGCCGATCCACAGAAGGAAAACGCCGGGCGCCAGGATTTCCGCCGCCAGCAGCACAAAGCCAAGCAGCATCCAGTTCCAGGGGCCGAGTTCAGCGACGACATGCTCGATCATGAGGCTATTCCTGTGCGGGACCCGTACGCGGCGGGCGGGCTGAGGAGGCCCGGTTCTTCGGGGCGGGGGCCGTGTTTCCATCGCTGAAGACTTCGCGGGCGATGGCGCCGATGCCGCCGAGAGAGCCGATCAGCGAGGAGGCTTCGAGCGGCATCAGAACGACCTTGTTGTTGTTGGACGAACCGATGGTCGCCAGCGCGTCGGTGTATTTCTGGGCCACGAAGTAGTTCACCGCATGCACGTCGCCGGCGGCGATGGCGTCGGACACGACCTGCGTTGCCCGGGCCTCGGCCTCGGCGGCGCGCTCGCGGGCCTCGGCATCGCGGAAGGCTGCTTCCTTGCGGCCTTCGGCTTCGAGGATTTCGGCCTGCTTCAGACCTTCTGCCTCGAGGATCTGCGCGCGCTTGTTGCGCTCGGCCATCATCTGGCGGGCCATCGATTCCACCAGGTTGGCCGGCGGGTTGATGTCCTTGATCTCGACGCGGGTCATCTTGATGCCCCACGGGCTTGCGGCGTCATCGACAATGCGCAGAAGTTTTTCGTTGATCGCGTCGCGGTTGGACAGGAGCTCATCGAGATCCATCGAGCCCATGACGGAGCGGATGTTCGTCATGGTCAGGTTGAGGATGGCGTTTTCCAGTCCGGACACCTGATAGGCGGCCTCGGCGGCGGTGAGCACCTGATAGAAGGCGACGCCATCGACGGCGACGATGGCGTTGTCGCGGGTGATGACTTCCTGGGTGGGGACGTCGAGCACCTGCTCCATCATGTTCATCTTCGCGCCAACGCGGTCGATGAACGGGACAATGATGTTGAGGCCGGGGGTGAGGGTTTTCGTGTAGCGCCCGAACCGCTCCACCGTGAAGTTGAAGCCCTGCGGCACCGTCTTGATGCCTGCAAAAAGCAGCAGGACAACGAGGACCACCAGGACGGGGATGAGTATGTCAAAACCGGAGAAGGGCATTATCGGCTCCTGAAACCGCCCCGGAGGGGCTTGTATTGAATCGCGTGGCGCACTGTAAGGTTGTAACCCGCTTTGTGAAGACCTTAACCGCAGGCAAAACCATAACCCAACGGCTCAAATTGTCGGGCATGCATGCTCTGCGGGCGGAATACGCCGCGCATATGTTGCGCCAAATGTGACGCGTGGATGGCGAGGCCGGGTTTATACCCAGCCTGCCAGCTCGCGCCGCACCAGCGTTTCAATGACAGCCATGCCTTCTTCGGTGTCGTTGAGGCAGGGGATGTGCGTGAAGTTCGTGCCGCCGGCCTCGTGGAAGATTTCTCCGGCCTCGCCGGCGATTTCTTCCAGCGTCTCCAGACAGTCGGACACGAAGCCGGGATTGAAGACGGCGATGGATTTGACGCCTTCCTTCGCGAGCTTCTCGACCGTCTTGTCGGTGTAGGGCTGGAGCCATTCTTCGGGGCCGAAGCGGGACTGAAAGCAGGTCATCAGCTTCTTCTCGTCCCAGCCGAGGCGCTCGCGCAGAAGGCGCGAGGTTTTCTGGCAATGGCAGTGATAGGGATCGCCGCGCTGGAAATAGCTCTGCGGGATGCCGTGATAGGAGGCGATGACGACTTCCGGTTCGAAGTCGAGGCTTGCCAGATGCGTTTCGATGGAGCGGGCCAGCGCTTCGATATAGACCGGCTCGTCCTGATAGGAGGGCACGGTGCGGATGGCCGGCTGAAAGCGCATCTTCATGAGCGCTTCGAAGAACTTGTCGTTCACCGTCGCCGTGGTGGTGGCGGAGTATTGCGGGTAGAGCGGGAACATGACGATGCGGTCGCAGCCGCGTTCCATCATGCTCTTCGTGACCGTCTCGATTGAGGGCTGGCCGTAGCGCATGGCCCAGTCGACGACGACATGCTCATGCTCCGACAGGGCCCCGGCGAGCTTTTCACCCTGGGCGCGGGTGAAGGTGCGCAGGGGCGATTCGTTACGCTCGTGGTTCCAGATTTCCGCGTAGGCCGCGCCGGACTTCTTGGGCCGCGTGTTGAGCACGATGCCGTGAAGGATCGGATACCAGATGGCTCTTGGCCATTCGATGACGCGGCGATCCGACAGGAATTCCTTCAGATAGCGCCGCATGGGGGCGTAATCCGTGCCGTCAGGCGTGCCGAGATTGACGAGCAGAACGCCAACCTTGCCGATGCGCACCGGCGGGTGGTCTGCGGGCAGGGGGCCGACCGCCTTTGCGGCGGAACGGTCGATAGTGGTGGGGAGATTCATGCTTTGGCTCCGATCATGCAGGGGAAGCTAGCGAAGCCGGGCGGGTTTTCAATGCAGCGCGTGGCCGCAGGGGCGAAAAAATGAAAAAGCCCCGCCAATTGGCGGGGCTTTCAGGGGTTTCATGCGGTTAGTTGGCCGCAGGCAGGGTGATGACCATGCCCACTTTGAGCCGGCCGGGATCCATCTGCGGGTTTGCATCGGCAATGTCGCGCCATTTGGTGGCGTCGCCATACTGCGCGCGGGCGATCTCCCACAGCGTGTCGCCGCGGGCGATGGTGTAGGTGTTCTTGTCACCATCCATCATCTTTTCCGCGTCTTCCGCAGTCTTGCTGGCCATCTCCCCGGTGGTTTCGGCTGCGTTTTCGGCAACCTCTTCGACCTTGTCGGCTGCCGTTTTGGCCATGGAGGCTGCATCATCGGCCGCTTTTTCGACGGCGTTGCCTGCGTCTTCCGTGGCCTTTTCTGCGCCCTCGGTCATCTTCTTCATGGCAGCGTCGGCTTCACCGGCGGCCTTCTCCGCCATCTCCTTTGCGCCTTCGGTTGCGCCCTTGACGGCTTCTGCGGCCTTGTCGGCTGCCGTTTTGGCCATGGAGGCTGCATCATCGGCCGCTTTCTCGACGGCGTTGCCTGCGTCTTCCGTGGCCTTTTCTGTGCCCTCGGTCATCTTCTTCATGGCAGCGTCGGCTTCACCGGCGGCCTTCTCCGCCATCTCCTTTGCGCCTGCGACAGCGCCTTCGACGGCTTCCTTTGCCTTCTCGGCAACGCCCTCAGCCATGGTCTTGGCGTCGTCGGCGGCCTTTTCCATCGTCTCGCCGGCCTTGTCCATCGTCGATGCAGCGACCTTGGTGATGCGGCCATCCAGAGACGGTTTGTAGGGGCTGTTGGCGGCCAGATAATCGGCGAGAACCTGCTCGAGGCCCGGACCGTAGTCATAGGCGTTCTGGGCGTTCAAGGCGAAGAGCTTGTAGCCGTCACCGCCATTGCGCGTGAAGTTGTTGGAGGCGACCGTGTAGGTGGCGTCCGGGTCGATTGCGGTCCATCCGTCGCCATCCTTCACTTCGACGGACTGGATGCGGCCTTCGCCGGGGGCGACGGACGGGTCGAAGCTGAAGCGCAGGCCGGAGACCTGCGGGAAACGCCCGGCGCCGTCCTCGATCTGGCTCACGCCGCTTTCAAGCGAGGCAACGACATCTTCGCCCTTGATCTGGAAGGTGGCGAGCGTGTTCTGGAACGGCAGCACGCCCAGCACCTCGCCCATGGTGACTTCGCCGCCATCGATGGAGGCGCGCAGCCCGCCGCCATTGGTGATGGCGAACTGGACACCCTGATCGGCGGTGCGCGCGACCATGGCGTCGGTAACGAGATTGCCCATCTCGCACTCACCGGCGCGGCAGGTCTCGCGGCTGCCATCCACCGGGGCTGCGGTTTCGGCGACGATCTTGTTCTTCAGCTCCTCAATGGGGCCGCCCAGCTCCAGCACGCGGGCGACGACCGCCTCGTCCTTGTCGACGGAAGCATCGATCAGCTTGACGTCGCCGGTGGCGGCGGTGACCACGCCGTCATCGTTGAAGGTGAGCTTGAGTTCGCCGAGATATTTGGAATAGGAGCCGGCCTGCACGACGGGCACCTGATGGCCGTCGGGATTGTCGACCATGGTCGGGTAGGGGCCTTCGGCACCCTCGATGGCGTTGGAAAGCAGCGTGTTGGAATGGCCGCCGACAACCACGTCGACGCCGGGGATCTTCGCGATGGCTTCGAGGTCGCGCGGGTAGCCCACATGGGTGAGTGCGATGACCTTGTTTGCGCCCTCGGCGGTGGCGGCTTCAACGGCTGCGGTGATGCCGGCCACATCCTCGATGATGGAGACGTTCTCGCCGGGCGAGGAAAGCTCGGCCGTGTCATTGGCGACCGCGCCGACGATGGCGATCTTATCGCCGCCCACATCGAGCAGGAGATATTCTTTCACCCGGTCGCCCAGTGCGGAAGCTTCCTTGGCCTTGACGTTGGAGCCGAGCACGGGGAACTCGACCTTGTCGAGGAAGGTCGCCAGACCGTCTTCGCCGTCGTCGAACTCATGGTTGCCGACGACCATGGCGTCGGTCTTCATGAGGTTCAGGAACTCGGCTTCGGCCGCGCCCTTGTAGGTGGTGTAGAAGAGCGATCCCTGGAAATTGTCGCCGGCGTTGAGCAGCAGGACGTTTTCACCGTCCAGCGCCTGACGCGCTTCGGCCACGGCGGTGACGAGGCGGGCAGCGCCGCCGAAGCACTTGCCCTCGGCATCGTCTTCAGCCGAGCAGGTGGAATCGTATTTGTTGATTGGCTCGATGCGGCTGTGCCAGTCGTTCATATGGAGAATGTTGAGCGTGTAATCGGCAAACGCCGCGCCTGCGCTCAGGGCCAGTGCCGATGCGGTCAGCGAGGCAATGGCAAGACGCTTGGATATGGTAGTTCGCATAGTGACTTCTCCCGAATGGCAATTCGCGGTCTCTAGCGCCGCATTGTGACGTCCCGTTGAAGACGGACCCGGCGGCATGTTTCCACCGGCTTGAAGGTGATGCAAGTGAAACTTGGGTGGCAAACCGTAAGTTCGCGGGCTCGTGCTTATGGTGCTATTCTGGGGTTTGATGGCGAGCCCGGTGGGCTCGAAGGAGGTGTATGCCATGGACGCTGCAGAACTGCGCGCCATTCAGGCGCCGATCAAGGACCGCTATCGCGGTGAGCCGGGCGCAGCCCTCATCACGCTTCACGCCAGGGGCGCGCTCGACGATCAGAACATTGCCTGCAAGGTGGAGACCGGCCGCGCGATCGCCATTGCCGGACTGCATCCGGCGACGGGCGGAACGGGGCTGGAGCTGTGCTCCGGCGACATGCTTCTGGAGGCGCTGGTCGCCTGCGCGGGCGTGACGCTGAAGGCCGTGGCCACGGCGCTGGAGATACCGCTCCGGGCGGGCGTGGTTTCAGCCGAGGGCGATCTCGACTTTCGCGGCACGCTGGGCGTGGTGAAGGATACGCCGGTGGGTTTTGCGGAAATCCGGCTGTCCTTCGATCTCGACACGGATGCATCGCAGGAGCAGCTCGATCAGCTGTTGAAGCTCACCGAGCGCTACTGCGTGGTCTACCAGACGATTGCGAATGGCCCTTCGCTCAACGTGGCGATGACGCGGATGTGAGCCCGCCGCGCGGGCTTTCGATGCGCGCCATCTCGACGGAAACGGCCTTGAGCAGGGCGTGGACCCGGCTGCCCGGCTGAAGGCCGAGCGCATCCGCCGACTTCGCCGTGATGCGGGCCAGAAGCTGCTGCCCGCCAAAGCCGAGCGCAACGGTGGCGAACGCGCCGTCACGGCGAATCTCCTCGACAATTGCTGGAAGCTGGTTGCGGATCGACAGCCCGTCATGGGGCGCATTGGCGATGGCGACATCGCCCGCCCGCACGCGCAGCCGCACCGTCATGCCGGGTGCAAACCCGTTTCCGGTCAGCTCGATGCGGTCGTCATCAAGCGCGATGACGGCGGTGTGGTAAGCGGGGTCAACATCCGTGATGCGGCCTTCAAGGATGACGCCGGCCTCGTCGGGATCGCCGCCGGCGGCAAGGCCGAGGCGGGCGAGGATGGCGGCGGCGGGGCCGCTGTCGGAAACGCGTCCGTTTTCGATCAGCACGACCGTGTCGGCCAGACGCGCTACCTCCGAGGTTTCGTGGCTCACATAGAGGATGGGAATGCCGGCCTCGGTGCGGATCGCTTCCAGATAGGGCAGGATCTCGTTGCGCCGCGCCTTGTCGAGCGAGGAGAGCGGCTCGTCCATGAGAAGCAGCGCGGGGTCGGCAAGCAGCGCCCGGCCAATGGCGACGCGCTGGCGCTCGCCGCCTGAAAGCGTGGCGGGTGCAGCGTCGAGCCGGTCTTCAAGGCCAAGCAGGGCCACCACTTCATCGAAGGCGCGGGATGCCGGACGGCGACCGGCCCAGCGGGCATAGGTGAGGTTTCTGCGCACCGAGAGATGCGGGAAGAGGCGTGCATCCTGAAAGACGAAGCCGATGCCGCGCTTTTCCGGCGGGAGGTTCGTTCCCGTGGCCGAATTGAACAGCGTGCGTCCGCCAGCCACGATGCGTCCCGACTGTGGACGGGCCGTGCCGGCGATCATCTTGAGCAGGGTCGATTTGCCCGCGCCGGATGGCCCGAACAGCGCGGTGACGCCTGCGCCGGCCTGGAAGGCCGTTTCGATCTCGAAGCTGCCGGCGCGGCCCCTGATGTCTACGTGTAGAGTACTCATGCGCGTCCTCCGGCGGTGAGCCTGCGGGCCAGATATTCGGACGCGACGATGGCGGCGAGCGCCAGGGCGACGGCGATTGCGATCAGGCGAAGGGCGGCGGCATCGCCCGATGGCGATTGCAGCAGCGCATAGATGGCGA